>Ga0081539_10003936_pt1 | contig 17215 bp, 14 predicted proteins | sample TabmetS4T2R2_FD_71023 | JGI IMG/M metagenome (GOLD analysis project Ga0081539, IMG submission 71023) | Tabebuia heterophylla rhizosphere microbial communities from the University of Puerto Rico - S4T2R2 | ecosystem: Host-associated > Plants > Roots > Rhizosphere ...
TCGACGAAGGCGGCGTTGCCGTATTGCTCGCGGATGCGGCGCATCTCCTGGGCGATGTGGCCCAGCGCCTCGTCCCAGGAGATGCGCTCGAATTGCCCCGACCCGCGCGGGCCGGTGCGGCGCATCGGGTATTGCAGGCGGTCCTTGTGATAGACCCGCTCGATCTGGCCGACGCCGCGGGCGCAGGCATGCAAGGGCGGCAGCTCGGGCTGCCAGCGCGCCGGGTCGGTCGAGATCCGGACGATGCGGTCGTCGACCACGTGGGCGTTGACCGCGCAGCGGCCGCCGCAATTGTGGCCGCAGGTGCTGGTGACGACGGTCTCGCCCTTCCGGCCGGCGGGACGCGGGTTCTGGTAGATCGTGTCGGGCATGGCGGGAGTGTAGCACCAGCCGATGCCCGACGCTGCGGCGCCGGCCGAAGGATCGTGCGCGGAGCGGAAGTCCGCCGGGCCTGCCTGCGCGAAGCCGAAGCGGTTTCCCTTCGGAGAAGGCAGGCCGCGGGCCTCCAGGCCCGCTCATGGTCCTGCCCCAAACCCGATTTCGTCACGGCCAATCGCGGCGACGCCTACGCCCAGATCAGACAGTACGAACGCGCCGACATCGCCGGCGGCAATGGCGATATCGCGGCGGCACGATTGAGGCCAGCATCGCCGGCCAGATGGCCAAGCGGAAGATAGAGCCCTGACCCTGGCCCGCGGCTACTTCGCCGTCAGGGCCGCGCGCAGGCGATGGGTGCGGCTCTGCGGGCGGGCGGCCGAGAACGTCTCGGCGGCGAGCTTGGCGGCCGCGACCGCCTCGATCTGGGTTTTTATGCAGCGGACGGCGTCACCGACGGTGGCGAGGCTGGTCGCCTCGCGGTTGGGAATCTCGACGCCGAACCGTTCCTCGCAGGACATCACGATCTCGACCACGTCGAGGCTGTCGGCGCCCAGGTCCTGGAACCGGGTGTCGTCGACAAGCTGCGTTGTATCGATGCCGAGGTGAAAAGCGAGGATGTCTCTTACTTGCGTACCGATGTCACTCACCGCAACGCTCCCAAGCTGAGCCCCCCACAAGGCCCGTGTTTCCCGTATACGCTCATCCAACGCGCGACAGGTGTGATCGTCGCGGGCCGCGCGCACTTTGCGTTGGGCTGTGGCGGCGGGGACACAGAATCGCGCTCCGGAAGAACTAGTCCGGAAGAACTAGAGGAAGGGCTTGCCGCCGGTGACGGCGACGGTGGCGCCGGAGGTGTAGCTGGACAGCGGGTCGGCCAGCATGACGTAGGCGCTGGCGAGCTCAGCGGGCTGGGCTGGGCGCTTCATCGGCACGTTGCTGCCGAACTTGGCCACGGTGTCGGGCGGCATCGTCGAGGGGATCAGCGGCGTCCAGACCGGACCCGGCGCCACAGCATTGGCACGGATCCCCTGCTCGGCCAGGAGCTGGGCCAACCCCGCCGTGAAGTTCTGGATCGCGCCCTTGGTCGTGGCATAGGCCAGCAGGGTCGGGTTGGGGAAGTCGGCGTTGATCGAGGCGGTGTTGATGATCGACCCGCCCTCCTTCATGTGCCGCACCGCGGCCTTGGTCAGGTAGAACATGGCGTGGATGTTGACCTTGAAGGTTAGTTCCCATTCCTCGTCGCTGATGTCCTGGATGTCCTCGAAGCTCGCCTGGTGGGCGGCGTTGTTGACCAGGATGTCGATGCCACCCAGCTGGGCCATCGCCTCGTCCGCGATCTTGCGGCAGTGCGCCGGCTCCTGGATGTCGCCGGCCAGCAGCACGCACTTGCGGCCTGCCTCCTCGACCCAGCGCGCCGTCTCCTTGGCGTCGTCGTGCTCGCAGAGATAGGAGATCAGGAGATCGGCGCCCTCCCGCGCGAAGGCGATGGCGACGGCGCGCCCGATGCCGCTGTCGCCGCCGGTGACGATGGCGCGCTTGCCGGCAAGCCGGCCCGAGCCGCGATACGATTTCTCGCCATGATCGGGCGCCGGCTTCATCTCGGGGGTCGTGCCCGGCATTTCCTGCTGCTGCCGGGGTAGCGTCGTCTGTTCGCTCATCGCGGTTCCTCCATCACGGGCCAGATGAGCAAGAAGCGAGGCCAAGGCCGGCGAGTTGCCGGCGCAATGCATTTCCGATGGCGCAAAAAAAGCCCATCGGCTCCGTCGATGGGCGAGGGTGTGGCCTGGCCGTGCCCAGCCAGGCAACGAGGGATGCTGACTTCAATGTTGCAGGCCGCGCCGCGTTGCATGCGGGGCGATCGTTGGCTGACGGCATCGCAATCCGTCCGCTTGCGGACGCACGAAGGCTCGGTGCGTCCGCATTTTCTCCGGTGGCGGCAACGGCGCGGCCGCGGCCGGCATTTTTGCCTCGCCATGAGATCGATCGGGTTCGATTTGCCTGAGGGGCCGGCCAGCGCCGCGGCGATGGAGCTTGCCGGCATGCTGACGGGCCTGAAGGAGGCACTCGACAGCCGCGGCATGACGGGCCGGGAACTGCTGGCGGTGGCCTTCGACCATCATCGGGGGCGCATCGAGCTGGTGACGCGCCGCGAGCCGTTCGGCGCCCACTATCCCGACATCTCCACGGTACTGAGCCAGATCGCGCACACCTGCGTGCAGGATGCGATCGCGCTGCGACAGTTCCGGCGCATCGTGTTCGGCGAAAAACAGATCCGGCTCGAGCTGGTGGATGCCTGGGGGGAAGCGCAGGTCTACCTTTATTCGATCACGCCAGAGACCGACTAATACCGAAGCCGGCTGACCCCCGACGCGCGGGACGTTGGCGTGGCATGCCGACGATCTCATGCGGTTCCAGCGCGCAGGCTGCACATAGAGCGGCTCTCATGAGCTCGATTGCGTTCAACGGCGATGCCGTCTAGACAGTCTGGATCAGCCCGACTTTGCTTTCTTCGATGTTCGCGTGATGCGGTAAAGGAGCAGAAGTGCGGGCCATCCTTGTCCCCCTGTCAGCTGCGGAAGAGATCGCCCTGCGCCGGATCGGCGCCGGTTCGCTCGGTGTCTCCGCCGATCTCCTGGCCCGCCTGCAGGAGCTGGCGCTCATCAAGCGCGTCGCCGGCGAGTGGACGCTGACGCCGCTCGGCAAACGGCGCTACAGCGAGCTGCCTGACGCACCGCTGCGCGGCCGGGCGCCGCCCGTGATCGACGAAATCCTGGATCGCTACATCCCGATCGCCAAGGCCAAGGGCATCGCGAAGCCGGATCAGGCCCGGCGCATCCTGGTCGCCGAGGATTGCCAACTCGAAGCCGACCTGCTGGCTCAGCTGTTGCACGGCCGCGGCTACGAGGTCGTCGGACCCGTCGGACGCGTCCGCGAAGCCATGATGTTGGCGTCGGACGAAAGACTGAACGGCGCATTGCTCGACATCGATCTCGACGGCGAACGCTCCTTCGGCGTTGCCTCCGCGCTGCAGCGCCGGTCGGTCCCGGTCGCCTTCGTCTCGGGCTACGACCCCTCGATCGTGCCGGATCGCCACGGGCTGCGCGCCGTTCCGTTCGTCGCCAAGCCGTTCGAGGACGAGGCGCTGGTCGCGATGGTGAAGACCTTCGCGTCCTAGACGACGTGGCCGGCAGCCGGTGGGGCTGCCGAGCGTTGTCCATGCTCCGGCAGTGAAGGAGCTCCTGTGGCCAATGTTCGTCCGTCGCGCCTCTCGGAAGGCCGGCCTTATCCCCTGGGCGCGACATGGGACGGGTTGGGGGTGAACTTCGCCCTGTTCTCGGCGCATGCGACCAGGGTGGAGCTCTGTCTGTTCGATGCCCGCGGCGAGCGCGAGATCGAGCGGGTCACCCTGCCCGAGTTCACCGACGAGGTGTGGCACGGCTACCTGCCGGATGCGCGGCCCGGCACGGTCTACGGCTTTCGCGTGCACGGACCCTACGAGCCCGCCGCCGGCCACCGCTTCAACCCCAACAAGCTGCTGATCGATCCCTATGCGCGGCAGATGATCGGGCACATCGCCTGGAACCCGGCGCTGTTCGGCTACAAGGTCGAGAGCGGCGATGACTTGAGCTTCGACGAACGCGACAGCGCCCCCTTCACGATGAAGGCCAGCGTCATCGATACCGCCTTCACCTGGGGCGCCACCGCGCAGCGCCGCACGCCGTGGGAGAACACGGTCATCTACGAGGCGCATGTCCGCGGCCTGACGCGGCGCCATCCCGCCCTGGCCGAGACGCTGCAGGGCACGTACGCCGGCCTGGCCAGCGCCGAGATCACCGCCTACCTGACGTCGCTCGGCGTCACCGCCGTCGAGCTTCTGCCGGTCCACACCTTCGTCGACGACAGCTACCTGCTCGACAAGGGCCTCAGGAACTACTGGGGCTACAACACGATCGGCTTCTTCGCGCCGGCGCGGCGCTACGCCGCCAATGCCGACTTCGCCTTCGCCGAGTTCAAGGAGATGGTGGCCCACCTGCACGATGCCGGCCTCGAGGTCATCCTCGACGTCGTCTACAACCACACAGCGGAAGGCAACCAGCTCGGACCGACCCTGTCGTTCAAGGGCATCGACAACGCCTCCTACTATCGGCTGGCGCCCGACCCGCGGCACTACATCAACGACACCGGCACCGGCAACACGGTGAACCTCAGCAATTCGCGCGTGCTGCAGATGGTGATGGACAGCCTGCGCTACTGGGCCAACGACATGCGGATCGACGGCTTCCGCTTCGATCTCGCCACCATCCTCGGCCGCGAGCCGCACGGCTTCGAGGAGGACGGCCGCTTCCTCGATGCCTGCCGGCAGGATCCGACATTGAGCCAGGTCAAGCTGATCGCCGAGCCGTGGGACATCGGGCCCGGCGGCTACCAGGTGGGACGCTTCTCGCCCGGCTGGGCGGAATGGAACGACCGCTATCGCGACACCGTGCGCGCCTACTGGCGCGGCGACGACGGCCAGCTGCCGCAGCTCGCCTCGCGCATCACCGCCTCGGCCGACCTGTTCGCCAAGCGCGGGCGAAAGCCATGGGCGTCGATCAATTTCGTGGCGGCGCATGACGGCTTCACCCTGAACGACCTCGTTTCCTACAACGACAAGCACAACGAGGCGAACGGCGAGGACAACCGCGACGGACACTCGCACAACCTGTCATCCAACTACGGCGCCGAGGGGCCGACGGACGATCCCGCGATCCGCGCCACGCGGCTGGTGCAGATGCGGAACATGCTGGCGACGCTGATCCTGTCGCGCGGCACGCCGATGCTGCCGGCCGGCGACGAGTTCGGCCGCAGCCAGGGCGGCAACAACAACAGCTACTGCCAGGACAACGACATCTCGTGGATCGACTGGTCCGGCATCGGCCCCGACGGCCGCAGCCAGGCGGAGTTCGTGCGCAAGCTGCTGATGATCCGCAAGTCGCTGCCCATGCTGCGCCGCGGCCGCTTCCTGAGCGGCGCCTACGACGAGGAAATCGGCGTCAAGGACGTCACCTGGCTGACGCCCGCCGGCCAGGAGATGAACCAGGAGAACTGGGAGGACCCGCAGGCGCGCTGCCTCGGCGTGCTGCTCGACGGGCGTGCCCAGGAGACCGGCATCCGGCGCGTCGGCGACGATTCGACCCTGCTGATCATCGTCAACAGCCATACCGACGTCGTGCCGTTCGTGCTGCCGAGCGCCGTCGGCGGCAGCCGCTGGATCCGGCTGCTCGACACCCACAAGCCGGGCAACACGGAACTCGCCCGCGCGAAATTCGGCGAGCCGCACGAGGTCCCCGGGCGCGCCCTGCTCCTGTTCATCCTGCAGCCGTCGCGCACACCCCAGCGCGCGACCGCCGCGGAGCGTTCGTTCCAGCGGGTGGTGCAGGCCGTCGAGGACGCCGCTCTCAGGTCGGTGCGGTTCGGGTTCGACTAGAGCGCGATGACTTTTGCTTCAGCCGTCGGCCCGGCTCCCGCAGCGAAGCGGTGCACGAGCCGGGCCGACGGCGCGATTCGAGTAAAAGTCATCGCGCTTTAGCAGCTCCGCACAGTGGTCATGACGGTTCGAGTGGAGCCTCGTGAGGCATTGCAGGTCGCGGCGCGAGCCTCGAAAGGCGCAATGAACTTCAGTTCTTGACAGTAATTGACTTGAGTTATACTATGGGCTCGTTGCGTTGCTTCCTGCGTTCCTGCTCTTTGCATCGTTCATCCGACACCAAAACGGCGTGGCAGGCACCGCGCGCGGCCCGTCCGGCTGCTTGCGTTCAGACGGGCCGCGCTCTGCGGCCCACGGCGTGGAGGAGAAATTGGAGGGCCAGCGGAAACTGCGGGAACTGCGCAAACCTCAAAAAGTCCCATGAAATGTGCAACGGCACGTCATTGGGTTCTCACGTCGCAAACTGCGGGAACTGCGCAAACCTCAGGCAGTGCATGCATCGGGCGGTGGCTTCTCAACCACGGGCCGGAACGGCATGCAACGCCCGGCCGCGCAGATACCGCTGCTGATGAATGGCATGAGGTGATTTGACGACGGGCGGTCGCGGTTTGTCGTAACATGAGCGCCATGGACACCAACCGCCTGAAGACGTTCGTCGGCCCGTTCTGGGAAGACTCCATCCTGCCCTCGGTCACCGAGTACATCCGCATCCCCAACAAGTCGCCGGCCTTCGATCCCGACTGGGTCGCGCACGGCTACATGGAGGACGCCGTCAAGCTGATGGTGGCCTGGGCCAGGCCGCACCTCGCCGGGTTTCCCGGCGCCACCCTGGAGGTGGTGCGGCTGGAAGGCCGCACGCCGCTGATCTTCATCGAGGTGCCGGGCGACAGCGACGACACCGTCCTGCTCTACGGCCATCTCGACAAGCAGCCCGAGATGAAGGGCTGGGCCGAGGGCATGGGGCCGTGGATCCCGGTGCTGAAGGGCGACAAGCTCTACGGCCGCGGCGGCGCCGACGACGGCTACGCCCTCTATGCCTGCCTGTGTGCGCTGAGCGCGCTCGCCGAGCAGAAGGTGCCGCGCGGGCGCTGCGTCATCATGATCGAGGCCTGCGAGGAGAGCGGCAGCTACGACCTGCCCTTCTATGTCGACCACCTGATGGGCCGCATCGGCAAGCCGTCGCTGGTCGTCTGCCTCGATTCGGGCTGCGGCGACTGGGACCGGCTGTGGCTCACGACGTCGCTGCGCGGCATTGCCGGCGGGACGCTGACCGTGCGGGTGCTGACCGAGGGCGTCCATTCGGGCGACGCCTCGGGCATCGTGCCCTCCTCCTTCCGCATCACGCGCGGGCTCCTGTCGCGCCTCGAGGACGAAGCCACCGGCGAGATCCGGCTGCCCGATCTCTACGTCCAGATCCCGCCGCAGCGCATCGAGCAGGCCAAGGCGGCGGCCGAGGTGCTGGGCGAGCAGGTGCACGCCAAGTTCCCGTTCGCCGGCGGGACACGCCCGATGAGCGATGATCTCGGGCAAATGGTGCTGAACCGCACCTGGCGGCCCCAGCTCGCGGTGATCGGCATGGACGGCTATCCCGCGCCGGGCGATGCCGGCAACGTGCTGCTGCCCTACTCGACGGCGGCGCTCAGCCTGCGCACGCCACCGACGCTCGACGCCAAGGCGGCGGTGCAGGCGCTCAAGCGGACCCTGGAAGCCGACCCGCCGCACGGCGCGGAGGTCACCTTCGAAGGCAAGGAAGGCCAGAGCGGCTGGCATGCGCCGCCGCTCGCGCCGTGGCTCGAGAAAGCGGTGGGCGAGGCCTCGCAGGAGGCGTTCGGTCAGCCGGCGGCCTACATGGGCGAAGGCGGCTCGATCCCCTTCATGGGCATGCTGGGCGAGAAGTTCCCGGCGACGCAGTTCGTCATCACCGGCGTGCTCGGCCCGCACTCCAATGCCCACGGGCCGAACGAGTTTTTGCACATCCCGACCGGCAAGCGCGTGACGATGGCGACGGCCCGCCTGATCGCAGCACACTACGGGCGGACGAAGTAACGCTGGGAGCTCATTGCCGGGAGCGCGGCACTCCAGTGCCGCTCATGCGGTATCGAGGGCAACGAAGACGCGCCACTGGAGTGGCGCGCTCCCGGCAAAGACGCTCCCTTAGAGCTTATCCACGACGTAGCGCTCATTGCCGGGAGCGCGGCACTCCAGTGCCGCTCATGCGGTGTCGAGGGCAGCGAAGACGCGCCACTGGAGTGGCGCGCCCCCAGCGCTCCCTCAGAGCTTGCCCACGACGTAGCGCTGCATCGTCGGGCCGAGCAGCTTTTTAAGCTGCGCGCGGTCCATGGCGACCACCGGGGGCACCTTCAGGACGTAGCGGGTGACCGCGAGCCCCATGATCTGCGTCGCCACCAGGCCGGCGCGCGGGAACAGCTCGTCCGGCGGCACGATGCGCGCCAGCATGGGCACGACCTGGCCGCCGAAGATGGTGCGGATGGCGTTGGCCGCGTCGTCGCTGGAGGCGGCCGCCCGCAACAGGCTGATCAGGCTGCCGTTGCTGCGCGGGCCCTCCCAGATCTCCACGAAATGCCCGACCAGGGTCTCGCCGATGCGCGCGCGCGGGACCTGGCTGAGGTCGGGCAGCTGCAGATCGAAGGCCGTCGCGCGGGCGAACAGCCCCTCCTTGCTGCCGAAGTAACGCATCACCATGGCCGGATCGATCGCCGCCCGCGCGGCGACGTCGCGCACCGTCGTGCGCTCATAGCCCTGGGTGGCGAACAACTCCTGCGCCGCCTGGAGGATCGCCGCCTGGGTCCGCTGCGACTTGGCGGTTTTGGCCGGCCGATCGGGCATCCCGATTAAATGCCAACATCTGTTGACAAACGCAATCAAAATGCATATGTCAACATTCGTTGACTTATTGGCGTGCCCAGACTGGAGATCCTCATGCGTCTCATTCAGCCCGATCCCGCCGCCGCCCTGCTCGGCCTGCGCGCCATGAAGACGGTCGCGACCACGTCCGGCGCGCTGCAGCCGGCCGCGCGCGCCATGATGGAAGCGGCGCAGAAGGTCATCCTGCGCACCGACCACGGCATCGAGACGCTGGCGCCGATCACGGCGAACGAGCTCGCCAAGGGCTTCCCCGGCGCCGCGCTGCGCCAGCAGTTCGTCAACGGCATGATGGTCACCGCGCTGGCCGACGGCGTGCCCTCGCGCGAGACCGTCGCCCGGATGGCGGAGTTCGCCGGCGCGCTCGGCATCGCCACGCCCGAGCTCACCGACATCCGGCTGCTGGCCGAGGGCCACATGCTGCTGGCCAAGCTCGACTTCCTGCGGCGCGGGCACATCAAGGACATCTTCAAGAACCAGCTCGACCAGAAGGGGCCGCTCGGGCTCGCCAAGTCGGTGCTGACGATGCGCGGCGTCATGGAGGACAAGGCGCTGGCGGCGCGTTACCGCGCCTGGGAGAAGCTGCCCGAGGGGACGCTCGGCCGTGGCCTGATCGATTTCTACAACCAGCACGGCTTCGCCGTGCCGGGCGAGCGCGGCGGTTTCCCCGAGGCCGGCCTGTACCACGATTTCTGCCATCTGCTGGGCGGCTACGGCACCGAGCCGGAGGGCGAGATCCAGGTCGCCTCGTTCACCGCGGGCTTCAAGCGCGAGCGGCCGTTCTACATCGCGCTGTTCTCGGTGATGATCTTCAGCGCCGGCGTCCAGATGCGCCCCACCGACGCCGACTTCGTGACGATCGGCGTTTTAGGCAGGCCCGGCGTGGCCGAGAGCATGCTGGCCGCGATCGAGCGCGGCTCCAAGGTCAACATCGACCTTTCGGACAAGTGGGACTACTGGGCCTGGATCGAGATGCCGATCGACGAGGTCCGGCGGAAGATGAACATCCTGCCCAAGACCGCCGGTTGACACAAACCTGCAACCGATCGCATCGTTGAGGCGTTGGCATGCAAATCCCGCCGGAACGATGCCGAGCACCTCCCTCCCCTTCCTCCGTGGCTGGTCGCGCGACCCTGTAGCGGTGGGATTGCCCATCCCCAGCAGCCCGTGGACCGCGCGCCGCCTGGCGCAGGCCACGCTCGACGCGGCAATCGACGGCGGCGGGCCGGTGCTCGAGCTGGGCGCGGGCGCCGGGGCGGTGACCCAGGCGCTGATCGATGGCTGTGGCATCGACCAGCTGGTCGTCGTCGAGCGCGATGCCGAGCTGTGCCGCACACTGGAACGGCGATTTCACGGGCTCTGCGTCCTGCATGGCGATGCCCTCGACGTCAGCGGGCTGTTGACGGCGGCGCACATCGCCTCGGTTTCCGTCGTGCTGAGCGGCCTGCCGATGCGCGCGGTGGCGCCGGCGGCGGCGATCCGCTGCTACAGCGGCGCCTTCCGCTCGATGCCGCAGGGCGGCGCCATCATCCAGTACACCTACGGCTTCAAGTCGCCGGTCGATCCGGGAAGAAGCCCGCCGCGGCTCGCCGCGACCTTCGTCGGCCGCGAATGGCGCAACATGCCGCCGATGGCGATCTGGAGCTATCGCCAGGCGCCGCACGCTTCGATGTTGAACGATTAACCTGTCGTGGGATAGTTGCGGCCTTCTGAAGAGAGGGCCATCACATGAGCGGTAAGGCCAGGACCACGGCGGGGCGCGGGCGGCTGTTCGACAGCGTGCTGGACACGATCGGCGACACGCCGTGCATTCGGGTGAACAATCTCGGCCCGAAGGGCGTGCGCATCTATGTCAAGGCCGAGGCGTTCAATCCGGCCTCGTCGGTCAAGGACCGGCTGGCGGTCAACATCATCGAGGCGGCCGAGCGCAACGGCACGCTCAAGCCCGGACAGACCGTGGTCGAGGCGACCAGCGGCAACACCGGCATCGGGCTTGCCATGGTGTGTGCTCAGAAGGGCTATCCGCTGGTGGTCACGATGGCCGACAGCTTCTCGATCGAGCGCCGCAAGCTGATGCGCATGCTGGGCGCCAAGGTCGTGCTGACGCCGCGGGCGCAGAAGGGTTTCGGCATGTACCAGAAGGCGGTCGAGCTGGCGAAGGCCAACGGCTGGTTCCTGGCGCAGCAATTCGAGACGCCGGCCAATGCCGAGATCCACGAGGCGACGACGGCGCGCGAGATTCTCGCCGACTTCAAGGGCGAGCGGCTCGACTGGTTCGTCACCGGCTATGGCACCGGGGGGACCCTGGCGGGCGTGGCGCGGGTGCTGCGTGTCGAACGACCGGAGACCAGGATCGTGCTGTGCGAGCCCGCCAATGCGCAGCTCGTCGGCAGCGGCAAGGCACAGGAGCGCGGCGCCGACGGTTCGCCCGCCGTCAGCCATCCCGCCTTCGAGCCGCATCTCATCCAGGGCTGGACGCCCGATTTCATTCCATTGGTGCTGCAGGAGGCGCTCGACAAGAAGTATTTCAACGAGCGCGTCGCGATCGCGGGTCCCGAGGGCGTGAAATGGGCGCGCGCGCTCGCCCAGAAGGAAGGCATCTTCACCGGCATCTCCGGCGGCTCGACCTTCGCCGTCGCCATGCAGGTGGCGGAGAAGGCGGCGCCGGGATCGGTGATCCTGGCCATGCTGCCCGACACCGGCGAGCGCTATCTCACGACGCCGATGTTCGAGGGCATCGCCGAGGGCATGGACGACGAGGAGACGCGCATCTCCCAGTCGACGCCGGGCTATCAGATGCCGGCGGCGTAACGCTCAGCCCTCGGGAACGCCGAGGGCGCGCATCTGCTCCGCCATGCGGTCGAGCGCCCGCGGCGTGAACACCATCGCGTCCTTGAAGCGGGCGATGGTGAAGCCGGGATAGGAAGCCATCACGATGGCCGCCGAGGCCTTGGCCTCGTCAAGGCGGCCCGCGCCGTAGAGCGCGGCGGCCAGATTGCGGTGGATCCAGACCGCATTGGGCCGCTCCTGGAGAGCGCGGATGAAGAGGTCGGCTGCAGCGGCGTCGTCTCCCGCAACCTGGCGGGCGCTGGCCAACCCGACCAAGTTGTTGAAGTTGATCGGGTCGAGCGGGCTGAGCCGCATCGCCTTCTCGAAATGCGCCTTGGCCTCGTCCGGACGGTCGGCATAGACGTCGAGCCAGCCGAGCCGACTGAGCGCCCAGGCGGCGTTCGGATCGAGCGCCACGGCGCGCTCGAGCATGACGCGGGCGACGCCGTAGTTGCGGGCGAAGGTATGGACGGCGCCCAGAACGGCGAGGATCAGTGGATCGTCGGACGACTGGCTGACGGCGCGATCGGCAAGCTTCAACGCCTCGGCCTTGGCCGCTGCCGTGTCCACGGCCCAGTTGTAGACAGAGCGCTGCGCCCAGCACCACGCGGTCAGCGCCAACGCCAGCGGATAGTCGGGGTCGATGCGCAGGGCCTTCTCAAGAAGCTCGAGCGCCCGGTCGGCCGCTTCGCGCTCGAGCAGCCAGGCATGGCGCATGGCGCGCATGGCGTAGTCGTAGGCGCCGAGGTCCTGCGGCCGCTTGCGCCGAGAGCGCTCGATCTCGGCCAGGCGGATCGACGGCTGCAGGGCGCCGGCGACGGCTTCGGTGATGCGGTCCTGCAGGTCGAAGACGTCGTCAAGCGAGCCGTCGAAGCGGTCGGCCCAGAGATGCACGCCGCCCGAGGTCTCGATCAGCTGGGCAGTGATCCGCACGCGCTGGCCGACGCGCTGTACGCTGCCCTCCAGCACGTAGGCAACGCCGAGCTCGCGGCCAATGTCGCGCACGTTCGTTGCCCGGCCCTTGTAGGCGAAGGCCGAATTGCGGGCGATGACGAAGAAGGCGCGGATGCGTGACAGCGCGGCGGTGATCGATTCCACGACACCGTCGGCGAAATGCTCCTGCTCGGGATCGTTCGACATGTTGTCGAATGGCAGGACGGCAATGGAAGGTTTGTCGGGCAGGTCGAGCGGCGCGGCGGCCTGGCTCGACGCCGCGATCTGGCGATGCGGCGCCGCGGGTTCGTCGAGTTGCGTCCATGCCTCGCGGTCCCAGGTGACGGCGAAGGCCTGGATCGGACGATCGATGTTCTTCAGATGCAGGTTACCGAGATCCTCGAAGCTGGCGTTCATGCGGCCGACCACCGCCTCGTGCACGGTGCGCGACACAAGGATGCCGGCGGGTGGCGCCTCGGCCTCCAGCCGTGCCGCGATGTTGACGCCGTCGCCAAACAGGTCGTCCTCCTCGACAATCAGGTCGCCAACATGCAGGCCCATGCGCAGGACGATAGCGCGATCCTGCGGCTCATAGCGGGCGCCCTCCTGCATGACGTGCTGCAACTCGATGGCCGCAGTCAGCGCCTCGACGGCGCTGGCGAACTCCGCAAGCACGCCGTCGCCAGTCAACTTGACGATACGGCCGCCGTGCCGCGTCACGGTCGGCACGACCGTCTGCTTGCGGATGGCGCGCAGCCGCGCGACGGTGCCGCTCTCGTCGCGGCCCATCAGCCGGGAGTAGCCCACCACGTCGGCAGCGAGAATCGCCGCCAGTCGCCGTTGCTCTCGGGCCAAGTCAGCCGTCCCCACGCCTGCGAAATTACGAAGATCGTGAAGATCGTAGAGGCGCCATGAGGGCGAGGCAATAGAACGCCCGGTCGACGGGCGTCAGGCCTGCCGTTTGTCACGGAAGAGTAGCAGCACCAGGAACGAAATCGCCGCGGCCGCCATGATCATGTAGGCCGGGCTGAAATCGTTGTCGGTGCGGTGGACCAGCCAGGTCGCGGCGAGCGGGCTCAGCCCGCCGATCAGGCCGAGCGACACGTTGTAGCCCAGCGCGATGGCGGTGCAGCGCACCTCCTTGTCGACGGCCTCGACCATGAAGGCCGGCAGGCAGCCGTAGTAGCCGCCGACCAGCACGACGAAGCCCAGCTGGCCCGCCAGGATCATCGATTGCGCATGACCATGCATCAGCCAGAACAGCGGCCAGGCGGCGAGGACCGAGAGGCCGGTGACGGCGAGCAGCACGGCGCGGCGGCCGACGCGGTCGGACAGCCATGCCATGCCGAGCTCGGCCGGGATCAGCAGCGCCATGCTGATGGTGTTGATGGTGAGCGCCGTGGCCGGCGCGATGTCGTCAGCGAACTGCAGCCAGCTCACGATGTAGACGAACATCAGGTAGAAGCCGACGGCGCCGAACACCGACACGCCGGCGAGATAGACCAGCACGCGCCAATGGTGGGTGAAGGTCGCGAGCAGCGGCGGACGCTCGGGCCGGCGGACAGCGTCTTCGCCGTGGCCGAGGCCGCGCCGCAGCACCAGCCCGGCGGCGCCGACAAAAAGGCCGATCCAGAACGGAATGCGCCAGCCCCACTCGTTCACCGCCCCCGCCGGCATCACCCATTCCAGAACGGCGCCGGTCGCCGAGCCCAGCAGGATGCCCGACACCGCGCCCAGGTCGGCGACGGCGCCGACCACGCCGCGCCGCTCGGGCCGCGTGTGCTCGACCAGGAAGACGATGGAGGTGGTGTATTCGCCGCCGACCGACAGGCCCTGCAGCATGCGCAGCAGGGTCAGCAGCAGCGGTGCCGCGAGCCCGAGCACGTGGTAGCCCGGCAGGACGCCGATCAGGAAGGTCGGCACGGCCATCGCCGTCACCGACAGGGTGAGCGCGGCGGAGCGGCCGATGCGATCGCCGATGTGGCCGAACAGCGCGCCGCCGATCGGCCGCATCATGAATCCGACGGCGAACACGCCGAAGGCGGCCAGCACCTGGGCGGCCTTGTCCTGCTCGGGAAAGAAGGCGCGGCCGATCGCGGTGGCGAAGTAGCCGTAGACCGCGAAGTCGTACCATTCGAGCAGGTTGCCGATGGCGCCGGCCGCCATCAGGCGCGGCGTGTTCGTGGCGACAGTCATTCCCCCCTCCTCACGGCACGCCAGGCTGACGGGTTCTCGCAGTTGTGGGCGTGGACGCCAAGGCCGTCGAACCATGCCTGCCATTCCGGCAGCAGGTAGCGCCATGAATAGGTGTGATAGGCCAACGCCATTCCCGATCGGACGAGGATGGCGCCGACATCCTCACCACCGGCGCGGCAGGTCGCGACGGTGCGATCGTATCTGTCGGTGGCGACGCGCCGGCATTCGACCGGCCGTGTGGTGACAATCGCCGCCAGCGCGCGGCGCGCCTCCTCGCCCGCCGGCCAGCCGTCGCAGCCCTGCCGGAGCTCCGGCGCATCGATGCCATGGAGGCGGATCGACTGGCCGGCGATCTTCAAGGTGTCGCCGTCGATGACCGACGGGCCGTCGAGGACGCGGCCCGAGACGATGACCGGTCCGGGAAAGAGCCATGGCTCCGCGGCCTGCCAGGCGGCGACGACTATCGCCAGGCCGGCCAGGATCGCGATGCGCCGCGCCGGCCGGCGCCGCCAAACCCTCACACGACGCAACCATGGTGCGCCGACGACACCAGCCGGACGTACTTGTGATGGACCGAGCCCGGCCGCACCTGTGAGGCGTCGGGCGCGCGCCAGGCCGCCATGCGCCTGGCGATCTCCGCGTCGGGCAGGTCGAGCGTCAGCGTGCGGCCGCGCGGATCGATGACGATCGTGTCGCCGTCGCGCACAGCGGCGATGGGACCGCCCTTGGCCGCCTCTGGCGAGATGTGGCCGATCAGGATGCCGTGGCTGACGCCCGAGAAGCGTCCGTCGGTGATCAGCGCCACGTCCTCGCCCAGACCGCGGCCCTGCAGCTGGATGGTGAGCATCACCATCTCCGGCATGCCGGGTCCGCCCACCGGGCCGACATTGCGCACCACGATCACGGTACCGGGCACGATCTCGCCGGCGCGGATCGCCTTCATCGTCTCGGCCTCGGAGTCGAAGACGCGCGCAGTGCCGCGGAACTCGCCCTTCTCCAAGGTCTTGCCGGAGAGTTTCAGCACGCAGCTCTCCGGGGCGAGATTGCCCTTCAGCACACTGATGTGATTGTTGGGTGGCGCGATCGGATTCTTCACCGGCCGGACAATGTCTTGCGTGCCGAGCCGGTCGAGCGTCGGCACCTCAGCGAGGTTCTCCGCCAAGGTCTTGCCGGTGACGGTCATGACGTCGCCGTGCAGGAAGCCGGCGTCCAGAAGCTCCTTCATCACGATCGGCACGCCGCCGATCGCGTGCAGGCTGGTCATGGCATAGGGACCATGCGGCTGCAGGTTGGCGAGCAGCGGCACCTTCTCGCCGACCGCCTGGATGCGCTCGATGCCGATCGGCAGCCCGGCCTCGCGGGCGATCGCCAGCAGGTGCAGGTACATGTTGGTCGAGCCGCCCATGGCGTAGACCGTGGTGATGGCGTTCTCGAAGGCGCGCTCGGTCATGATGTCGCGCGGACGGATGTTCTTCTCCATCAGCTGGTACAGGGCATCGACCGATGCCTTGGCCTGGGCCTTGACGTCGTCGTGGATGCCGCTCCTGGCGTCGTAGTCGGCCGGGTGCGAGGCGCCGCGCGGCAGCATCATGCCGATCGCCTCGGCGATGGTGCTCATGGTGTTGGCGGTGAACATGGCGCCGCAGGTGCCGCTGCCCGGCAGCACGTTGCGCTCGAGCGCGTCCATCTCCTCCGCGGTGATGCGGCCGGCCTCGCGCGCGGCGCGACCCTCGGCCCAGTCCATGATGGTGAGGTTGCTGCCCTTCTTCGCCCATGGACCGAAGTCGACCTTGCCCGGCGAGCTGGTGCCCGGATAGAGCACCAGGCCGAAGGCGTTGGTGCGGGCGAGCGGCATCAGGGCGGCGGCGCCGGTCTTGTCGCAGCCCGAGATCACGATCATCGCGTCGCCATGATGGGCGTAGTGGCCGATCTCGAAGCAGTCGGCGGCGACGTCGCGCGACACCAGGCTGTAGCCCGCCGTCGGCGTGCCCTGGGTCAGCGCGTCGGACACCGCCGGCGCGCCGACCACCAGCCCCTGCCCGCCGCGCGCCGCGATCAGCTCGACCAGCAGGTCGGTGATGGCGCGCACACGGTTGTTGCAGCGATGGGCGTTGGTCCAGGCGCTGGCGATGGTGACGATGGCGCTGGCCTCGGCGGCGCGGTCGGGATCGAAGCCGGCCGCACGGACTTCGACGCGCGATTTCTTCCAGTAGGTGCTGCTGTCTTGTGTCATGCTCGGAAGGGTAACAGAGCCTCTGGGGACGGTCATGGCGAGAGCATCAGGCTTGGCGGCAGCAGTGGGACTGCTCGCCTGGTCGGCGGCGGCAACGGCGCAGGACTGCATCGCCACGGTGCAACCCGACATCAACTGGGGCGCGCGGCCCGACGGCAGCAGCCATCCCCAAGCCGCGCTCAAGATCATGAGCCGCCTGGTCTGCCGCGGCTGCCAGCCCGAGGTCTCTCTGCTACTCTCGGCCGGCCCCGCACCGGCCAACATGCCGTTGGGCAACCGAACCGGCAGGGACTGGG
>Ga0081539_10003937_pt1 | contig 17214 bp, 16 predicted proteins | sample TabmetS4T2R2_FD_71023 | JGI IMG/M metagenome (GOLD analysis project Ga0081539, IMG submission 71023) | Tabebuia heterophylla rhizosphere microbial communities from the University of Puerto Rico - S4T2R2 | ecosystem: Host-associated > Plants > Roots > Rhizosphere ...
TGTGCCCGGCGTTCGGCTCGGCCGATCCGGCGCAGGCGCAGCGCGCCTATTTCAGCGCCCAGCAGCGGCTCACCGATCTCGTCGCCCGCTGCGACAAGGCGAAGGATGCCAAGCCGCTGCCCGCCAATCCGCCGAAGGCAATCGAAGGCGAGCCCGCGGTCGACCTGGATGACGCCGCTTATGGCGCCGTCGTCTCGCGCATCATCGAGCATATCCGCGCCGGCGACGTCTACCAGACGGTTCCCTCGCGCACCTTCCGCGCGCCCTGCCCCAATCCGATCGCCACCTTCTCCTCGATCCGCGCGCTCGATCCCAGCCCCTACCAGTTCTTCATGGCCGGCCCCAGGCACCTGCTGTTCGGCGCTTCGCCGGAAACCTCCGTCCGGGTGTTCGACCGGGACGGCAAGCGCGTCGTCGAGACCAAGCCGATCGCCGGAACGCGGAAGCGCGGTTCCACCGAGGACGAGGACGACCGCATGGAGGCGGAGATGCGCGTCGACCACAAGGAAGCGGCCGAGCATATGATGCTGGTCGACCTGGCCCGCAACGACGTCGCCCGGGTCAGCGTCCCGGGCACGCGGCGCGTCTCCGAGCTGATGACCGTCGAGCGCTATGCCCGAGTCATGCATCTCGTCTCGGCGGTGACCGGCATCATCCGCGCCGAGCTCGACACCTTCCACGCGCTTGCCGCCTGCCTCAACGTCGGCACGCTGACCGGCGCGCCAAAGATCCGCGCCACCGAGCTGCTGCGCACCTATGAGATCACCAAGCGCGGCCCTTATGGCGGGGCGGTCGGCTGGTTCAACGGCGAGGGCCATCTCGACACCGCGGTGGTGATCCGCTCGGCGGTGGCGATGGACGGCACGGCCTATGTGCGCGCCGGCGCCGGCATCGTCTACGACAGCGAGCCCCAGTTCGAAGCGGACGAGAGCCGCCGCAAGGCCTCGGCGCTGCTCTCCGCGCTTGCGGCCACCGGAGACCAGTGATGAGCCGTCATATCTTGATGATCGACAATCTCGACAGCTTCACCTTCAACCTGGTGGAAGCCTTCGAGCGGCTGGGCTGCGACGTGCAGGTGCTGCGCCACACTGTCCCCGCCCAGGACGCGCTCGACCGCGCGCTGGAAAAGAATTCGCTGATCGTCCTCTCGCCCGGCCCCGGCACGCCCGACGAGGCCGGATGCTGCCTCGAGTTGCTCACTCTCGCCAAGGGCAAGGCACCCGTGCTCGGCGTATGCCTCGGCCATCAGGCGATGGTGCAGGAAGCCGGCGGCAAGGTCACGCGGGCGAAGGAAGCGGTGCACGGCAAGTCGGTGGTCGTGCAGCATGACGGCCAGGGCCCGTTCCGCGGCCTGGAAGGGGCGATGCACATCGGCCGCTATCACAGCCTGTGTACCATCGATCCGCCGGGCAACTTCACCGTCCACGCCGCCTACGAAGGCATGGCCATGGCGATCAGCGACGAGAAGGCGCTGCAGACCGGCCTGCAGTTCCACCCGGAGAGCATCCTGACGCCCCATGGCGACAGGATGCTGCGGAATATCATCGAGAGAAGCTGAGGCTTCCCTGGAGGTTTCGTCATTGCGAGCTCCGAAAGGGGCGCGGCAATCCAGCGCGGCGGCAGAGCGCCATTCAATCGAGAATACTCTCGTACAGATCGGTCCACGCTGGGTTCATTGCTTCAATAAGGGCAACCTTCTTCCCGCGTGACTCAGCCTTGATCTGCTTTTCGCGCTCAATGGCGGAGAGCATCTCCGCCTGGATTTCGTACCAGACCAGCATCTTGCACCCATAGCGGGACGTAAGGCCAACCGTCCCGCTTTTGTGCTGCCAAACCCGTTGCACGAGATCGGAGGTAACGCCCGTATAGAGCGTTGCATTGCGTCGATTGGCCATGAGGTAGACCGCAGGTTGCTTCACCTGCGCCGTTCTGGATTGCTTTGCGATCGCTCGCAATGACCCTCCCCACTCGTCATTGCGAGCCCCAAAGGGGCGCGGCAATCCAGCCTGACCTCATGCGACCGGCCGCTCAGAGTCAGAGCTGGATTGCTTCGCTATCGCTCGCAATGACGATTAGGAAGTTATCTTTTATGACTTTTTAGTTGCTTTCCATTACTTGTAGGTCCACAAGGATCACGCAGCGATTCGGGAGGAGACTCGTTCTCCTCCGCTGAACGCAGCGACCATTTCATCGAGGAGAGCGAACATGCGCGTGATCGTATTCGTCAAAGCCACCGCCGACAGCGAAGCCGGCAATCTGCCCCCTACCGAACTGCTCGAGGCGATGGGCAAATATAATGAGGAGCTGGTCAACGCCGGGATCATGAAGGACGGGGACGGCCTCAGGCCCTCGAAGGACGGCAAGCGCGTCGTGTTTGACGGCCCCGAGCGCACTGTCGTCGACGGCCCCTTCCCCATCACCCAGGAGCTGGTCGCCGGCTATTGGATCTGGGAAGTCAAGGACATGGACGAGGCAGTGGAATGGGTGAAGCGCGCGCCGAACCCGATGCCGGGCCGCAGCGAAATCGAAATCCGACCGTTCTTCGAGGCCGCTGATTTCGGCGAGAACATGACTCCCGAAATCGCCGAACGCGAGGAGCGCCTGCGCGAGAAGCTGGGGCAGGATTGAGGATCATTCCCGCGGAGCTGATGGGGCGCGCAGCCCTCGCGAGACTGCGCAGCCCTACAGGAATCTGGAAGTGAAATCAGGCTTCAGTTTCGGGGGGGGGCGCCCTTTTCCCCTCGCTTGCACCAGCCGTTCACCCAGCAGGGCAATGACCGCGCGCGGATCGACCGGTTTTTCGAGCCGCGCCAGGTGCATCACGGAGGGCGGGAGTGCCTCGCCGGTATAGCCCGAGACGACGACGCAGGGCAGATCGTCGCAGATCCGCGCGGCCAGATCGAACGCCATTTCGCCGCGCAGGTTCATGTCCAGGATCGCGGCATCGACGAGTCCTTCCTTGAGGCTCGCTTCGGCCTGCGCGACCGAGGCAAACGGACCGACAGGCTCGGCGCCTGCATCGCGCAGGGTCTGCACCAGATCGTCTGCGAGATAATATTCGTCCTCGACGACCAGCACGCGCGCACCCCTGAAAATATCGGTGCCTGGCGGTTCCACGGGGGAACTCCTGTTGCTGCCAATCGGGACAATGCACACTCCCCCTTATCGTTCCAGCCCCATTACGTCCGGAACAGAACAGCATCGCGTTCGCTTGTCTACATGGGACAAACACTGTGGCCCATCGAGACATCATCGCCATCGGCGGCTCCGCGGGGAGCGGTGCCGCGCTGCGCAAGGTGATGGCCAGCCTTCCACCCGACCTGCCCGCGAGCCTGTTCATCGCAACGCACGTGCCCTCGCAATCGTCGGGTTATCTGGCGGACATGCTCGATCGCTGCGGCCCGCTGCCGGTGGGCGAGGCCCTGGACGGCCAGCCGATTGAGAAGAGCCGCGCCTATGTGGCCGTACCGGACCGGCACTTGCTGCTGGTCGACGGGATCATTCGCCTCGGCGATGGCCCGCGTGAGAATATGAGCCGGCCGGCGATCGATCCGCTGTTCCGATCGGCGGCGCTTGCCTATGGCGGACGCGCCGTCGGCGTGCTGCTGAGCGGACTGCTCAACGACGGCGCCTCGGGCCTGTTCGCGATCAAGGCCTGCGGCGGCACGGCGATCGTCCAGCATCCGCTCGATGCCGAGGCCAGCCAGATGCCGCTCGCCGCGCTCGAAACGGTCAGCCCCGATGCGGTCACGGCCGCCGAGGATTTGGCCGAGCTGTTGGTGCGCACCGCCACGAGCAAGGCCGGCAAGACCTTGCCGCCGCCCGAGCATCTTGCGCTGGAGGTCGAGATTGCCGCCGGCGCGCGCCTCGGCAGCCACGCCCTGCACGCATTTGCCGATCCGAGCGTCCTCACCTGCCCCAATTGCCAGGGGGTGCTTTCGGAAGTGCGCAGCGAACAGCCGTTGCGCTTTCGGTGCCAGACCGGCCATGCGGTGACGGCCGAGGTGCTCGCCGCGCGCACCGAGGAAGTGGATGAAGCGGTGCGCATCGCGCTTCGGGTGATGGAGGAGCGCGTCAGCCTCGTCACCCGCATGGCCGAAGATGCACGCACCACCGGGCGCGACGCGGTGGCGGAACTCTATGAGGCACGGGCGCGCGAATATGGCCACTATGCCACGGTGCTGCGCGAAGCTGCGGTCGAGACCCTGCACATGCGGCGGCCGGCTCGCGATCAGGATGGCTGAAGGCCGCGCTTCTTTGTGCCGCTGAGTCTCGCTAATATGGCGCCGGGCGTCAGGAGGGTCTGTGGCAGAGCGAAAGGAAAAGACGGCCAAGACATCGAAGCGGCAGACGAAGGAGGCAAAAACCGCCGAACCGACTGCCGTGATCGGGATCGGCGTGTGCAGCGCATCCATCCGCTCGCTGGAGGATCTGTTCACCAGCCTGCCCCAGGATCTGGGCGCCGCTTATGTCATAGCGGTCCGCCAGCAGGACGGCGTCACCGTGCAGGACATAGCCGCGGCGCTGGGCCACCGAACCCGCATGCCGGTCACCATCGCCGTCAATGGCGAAAAGCTCGAACCGGGTCACATCTTTGTGGGCGGCCCGGATGATCTCATCACCATTACCGACGGCCTGATCGTCATCCGCACCGCCGAACAGCCGGTCGGCCATCGCGGGACCGTCGACACCATGCTGATGTCACTGGCCGAGCATGCGCAGGATCGCGCCGTTGCGGTGATCCTGACCGGTCTTGGCAGTGACGGCACCGCCGGCGTCTCGGCCACCAAGAGATTCGGCGGGCTTTCGATTGCCGAATCGCTCAATGGCGAAGCCGATGCGGCGGCGCACGGCGCGGCCTCGCCGGCCGGCATCGTCGACCTGCTGCTGCCGATCGAGCAGATTCCGGCCCAGATCGCCCTTTACGTGAAGGGGCTGGAGACGCTTGGCGTCTCCGAGCAAGTTGGGCATATTCCGGAGCAGGCGCTCGCGCAGCTTACGCAAATCGCCACCATCCTGCGCAATGTCACCAGCAACGACTTTCATGGCTATAAGACCAACACCTTCCTTCGGCGCGTGCAACGGCGCATGCAGGTGCATCAGGTCGGCACCCTCGAAGCCTATGTGGCCCACCTCAGGAAGGATCGCGAGGAGGTGCATCACCTCTTCCAGGACCTGCTTATCGGGGTCACCCAATTCTTCCGCGACCCACACGAGTTCGAAGCGCTGGAGCGCGAGCTTCCCAGGCTGTTCGAGGGCAAGCAGACCGAAGATTCCTTCCGTGTCTGGGTGCTCGGCTGCGCGACCGGCGAAGAGGCCTATTCGATCGCGATCCTCATCGCCGAGCATCTCGCCACGCTCGACCAGCCGCCGCACGTCCAGATCTTCGCGACCGATCTCGATGCCCGCGCGCTCGGCGGCGCCCGCGCCGGGCGCTATGCCAGCACGATCGCCGACCATGTTAGCCCGGAGCGTCTGGCCCGCTGGTTCGTCAGGGAAGGCGATACCTATTGCGTGGCCAAGGAGCTGCGCGAGATGTGCATCTTCTCGCCGCACAACCTGATCAAGGACGCGCCTTTCTCGCGCATCGATTTGCTCTCGTGCCGCAACTTGCTGATCTATCTCAATTCCGACCTGCAGGACCGGGTCATTCCCATCTTCCACTTCTCGCTGCGGCCGGGCGGCCTTCTTTTCCTCGGCTCGTCGGAAAATGTCACCCGCCATCAGAAGCTGTTCGCTGCTGTCGACCGCAGGAACCGCCTGTTCCGGCGGATGGAGACGGCAACCCGGGTTCTTCCCGAGTTTCCGCTCGGACCGCGCACGTCTCGCCGCGATATCACCCCTGAAAAGGCGGCAATTCCGGTTCGGCCGGCGGGACTGGCGGCGAGCGTCGGCCGCCGCGCCGGCCAGATGGCCGAACGGTTCGCGCCTGCCTATGTGGTGGTCGACCGCGATTATGAAGTGCTGCACTTTTCCGGTCGCACCGGCCGCTATCTAGAGCCCGCGACCGGCGCGGCGACGCTGAATCTGCTTAACCTCGTCCATCGCGACCTTCGGCTCGACCTGCGAAGCGCATTGCACCGCACGATCGACGAAATGGGCAGGGTGGAAAGCGCGCTGATCCCGGTCCGCAACAACGGCGACAGCACGCTCACCAAGCTGATCGTCGAGCCGATTGTCGAGAATGGCGACCTCACCGCCATCATGGTGCTGTTCCAGGAAGCGGGGCCGCTCGCCGAAGCGCCGGCCTCGGCAGGCCTGGGCGGCGCCAGCGACGAGCATGTCGAGCGGCTGGAAGCCGAGCTGCGGCTCACCAAGGATAGGTTGCAGGCTACCATCGAGGAGCTGGAATCGACCAATGAGGAGCTGAAGAGCTCGAACGAGGAATATCAGTCGATCAACGAGGAGCTGCAGTCGGCCAATGAGGAGCTTGAGACCTCGAAGGAAGAACTGCAGTCCGTCAACGAGGAATTGCAGACTGTGAACGCGGAGCTGGGTCACCGCGTCAGCGACCTCGCCCGCACCAACAGCGACCTCAAGAACCTGCTCGAATCGACCCAGATCGCCACCATCTTCCTCGACAATGAACTGCGCGTGCGCAGCTTCACGCCGACCGCCACCGAGGTGTTTCACCTCGTCGAGACCGACATCGGCCGGCCGATCGAGCATCTCGGCTCGCGCATCTCCTATCCTGAGCTGAGCGACGATATCCGCAGGGTACTGACCAAGCTGGGCACCGTGGAGCGGCCGGTGACCTCGCGCGACGGCGAACATTATATCGCGCGCGTCCATCCTTATCGCAGCATCGACAATTTCATTGCCGGCGCGGTGCTCACCTTCGTCGATGTGACCAGCACGGTGAAGGCGGAAGCCGCGCTGCGCGAGAGCGAGGGAAGGCTGCGGCTGCTGCTCTCCGAGCTGCAGCACCGGGTGCGCAACACGCTGTCGGTGGTGAAGTCGATCACCAAGCGCACCGCCGAAACCAGCCCCAGCGTCGATGAGATGCTGGAGCATCTCACCGGCCGCCTGGATGCCTTCGCGCGGGTGCAATCGGCGGTAACGCGGGCACCGGAAATGGGCATCGACCTCGCCACCTTGATCGATGAGGAAATGGCCGCGCATGGCATCCGCAGGGGCAAGCATTTATCGGTCCAGGGTCCGCCGGTTGCCTTGCCGCACAAAAGCGCGGAATCGCTGAGTCTGGCGATGCACGAATTGACTACCAATGCCGTGAGGCACGGTGCGCTGAGCGCCGACGGCGGGCGCATCTCCGTGCTGTGGGAGGTCGAGGACAGCGCCCTCCATCTGACCTGGCAGGAGAAGGGCATTGCCACGAAGGAGCCGGAGCGCAACGGCTTCGGCATGGAGCTACTGACGCGGATCCTGCCCTACGACCTGGATGCCAGGACGAGCGTCGAATTCGGCGGCGAGGGCCTCCAATTCACGCTCGACATGTCGCTCAAGCAATCGCCCTTACCTGCGAAAGCGTGAGGGCATTCCGCTGCCGCTCAGTCTCAAATCTACAATTTGATCTGAAACATAGCCGTCATTGCGAGCCCCGAAGGGGCGTGGCAATCCAGGGCGGCGGTGGAGTCTTACTGGATTGCTTCGCTTCGCTCGCAATGACGACCATGCTCAGATTAAATGCTTGTGCTCTGCTCTACACTGCATTTCACCGCGAGTTATATTCCGCGAGCATTCGGTCCCGATGGCAGACGTGGGTGGCGAGTGTCTGCTCGAAGGCCACGAGCAGCTCTTTCGCAAGCGCAGTGGGATGGCCGGCGCGTTCGAAGTCGGCGATGATTTCCTTTTGGCGGGCTACATGCTGCATGGCCTGCGCGACATGGTCATCCGCCAGGGCGAGTTCGGGTGGGTAGTCACCCACGCTTCCTGCATACGCCTCTTTCGGACGCAAAGAAACGCGCTTCCACGGCGTCGGGAACGTCAATAAGGGCAGAGCATGGACACCCACGCATTCAAGCAGGAATTCGGGCCGGCTGCGCTGGTCACCGGCGCCTCCTCGGGGATCGGCTGGTCGTTCGCGGAGCAGCTTGCCGCCATGGGCTTCGACCTGGTGCTGGTCGCGCGGCGCGTCGAGCGGCTGGAGGAGCTGGCCGCCAAGCTGGGGCGACAGCACGGCATCGTCGCCAAAACACTGCCGGTCGACCTTTCCCTGCGCTCCGCAGGCGACCAGATCGTCGAGGCTACGGCCGACCGCGACATCGGCCTGGTCGTTAGCAACGCCGGCTTCGGCTTCAAGGGCGAGCATGCCGCCACCGATCCCGACGGCCTCACCGACATGCTGATGGTCAATTGCAATACGACCATGCGGCTCGCCCACGGCTTCATCCCGCGGCTGCGTGCGCGTGGCGGCAATGGACAGGGTGGCGGCTTCATCTTCACCAGCTCGGTCGAAGGGCTGATCGGCTGCCCCTATTCGGCCGGCTATTCGGCCAGCAAGGCGTCCGTGAAGGCGTTCGGCGAAGCGCTCTGGGGCGAGCTGACGCCCGAAGGCATCAAGGTGCTCACCCTGTGCCCCGGCGCCACCGCCACCGAGGCGGCGGCCAAGCAGGGCGTCGATCCGGCGACGATGCAGAATGTGATGCAGCCCGAAGATGTCGCCCGCCTGACGCTGGAGAATATCGACAACGGCCCCACCTTCATCGCCAGCGACCATTATCGCGCGATGTTCGAGCAGCTCACCGCCAGGCCGCGCCGTGACGCCCTGACCGCCATGGCCGGCGCGATGAGACGATAGACATCGTCATTGCGAGGAGCGTAGCGACGCGGCAATCCAGTCAGACCCAACAGCAGCACTGGAGATGACAGGTGCGACCGTCCCCCCGACGTTCGCAGCCGTGTGCGGGGGCACACGGCGACCTGCATCTCTTCGCTGCGCTCGCAATGACGATCATAGAGAAAGTGACGTAAGATAATGACGCAAGAACAGCGCCGAACCGCAGTCATAACCGGCGCCAGCTCCGGCGTCGGCAAGGCGACCGCGCAGGCGCTTGCGGCCCAGGGCTGGGACGTCATCGGCATCGGCCGCGATCCGCAGCGCACCGCCGCGGCGGAGCCCGACATCCGCGCCGCCTCCGCGGGCGGCCAGGTGCACATGATCCGCGCCGATCTGGCGCTGATGGCCGAGACCGCGCAAGCCGCGGACACGATCGCCGCGCTGACCGACCGCGTCGACGTGCTGGTCAACAACGCCGGCGGCATGGCCAAGGAGCAGGTCGTCACGCGGGAGGGCAATGAGGGCAATTTCGCGTCCAACCACCTCGGCCATTTCCTGCTCACCCAGCGCCTGCTGCCCCTGCTCAAGCGCGCCGCGGCGGCTGCGCCGAAGGGCAGCGTGCGGATCATCAACGTCTCCTCCGATGCGAGCGAGATGATCCCGGGCTTCGATTGGGACGATCTGCAGCTGCTCAAGGGCGGCTTCAGTTCCGGCCGCGCCTATTGCCAGGCCAAGCTCGCCAACGTGCTGTTCGCGCGCGGCCTCGCCCAGCGCCTCGCCGCCGACGGCATCATCGCCCATGCGGTCCATCCGGGCACGGTCGACTCCAACTTCGCCAGCCATGCCACCGAAGCCACCCAGGCCTATATCGCCACCCTCGATCACCTCACGCCCGAGCAGGGCGCCGACACCGTCCTCTGGCTCGCTACCGCCGAGGAACCGGGCCAGACCAGCGGCGGCTATTACTACCTGCGCAAGCCCCGCACCCCCAATCCACTGATCGACGACCCGGCCACCGTGAATCGGCTATGGGCGGAAAGCGAAAAGCTGGTCGCGCAGGCTCATTGAACATTCTCCTTCATCCCCGCGCGAGCGGGAATCCAGCTTCTTTGCGTCTTATACTTCGCGTCTTTGCGTCTTTGCGTGAGAATGCTGCATTTGTTTCACGCTAAGACGCAAAGGACGCGAAGAAGAAGCTGGATTCCCGCTTGCGCGGGGATGACGATCAAGAGTTGAGAGCGGGGATGATTTAAATGACCGAACCTTATGTCCGTCCCGATGTCCGCGCCTTCCTCGCCATGATGGAGGCCAATCCGCGCCCTTTGTTCACCGCGGAGTTCATCGCCCAGATCCGCACCATGCCGGCGGACATGATGGCGAGCCTCGACCTGCCGGTCGGCGAGCTGGCGGTCGACCGCACCCTGTCCTGCCCCGGCCCGGCTGGAAGCATCGAGCTGCGCCTGTTGGATCCGCGCGCCGAGCGCGCCCCGGGACCCGTCGTGGTCTTCTACCATGGCGGCGGCTTTTGCCTCGGCAGCATCGCCAGCCACGCCGGTCTTGCCGCCGAGATCGCCCGCCAGCTCGACCTGCCGGTCGTCTCGGTCGATTATCGCCTGGCCCCCGAGCATCCCTGGCCGGCCGGCGTCGACGATGGCGAGGCGGCAGCCCGCTGGATCGCCGACAACGGAGAGGCGCTCGGCCGCACCGCCACCGGCCTGATTCTGTGCGGCGACAGCGCCGGCGCCACGCTCGCGATTGTCACCGCCATGGCGCTGCGCGACAAGCCGGCGGCCAGGCCGGTGCTGCTGCAATTCCCCATCTACCCGGTAACCGACTCTCACGGCGGCACCGCCTCGCGTGCAGCCTTCTCCGACGGCTATGGCCTGGAGTCGCGGAACATGCGTCTCTACGACGAACATTATGCCCCGGATATCGAGCATTGGCGCGCCTCGCCCCTGCTCGCCGATCAGGCCGGCATGCCGCCCACCCTGCTCGTCACTGCCGCACTGGATCCGCTCCGCGACGAAGGCCGCGCCTATGCCGCCGCCACTGCCGCAGCCGGCGTCCCCACCACCTTCCGCGAGCTCGAAGGCACGATCCACGGCTTTGCGACCTATCGCAAGGCCATCCCCTCGGCGCAGGCGGATCTGACCGCCATCCTCACCCTCGCCAAGGCCATGATCTCCGAGTTTGGCGATTAGCCTGTAAGCAATTCCCTCTCGTCACTCCCGCGAAAGCGGGAGTCCAGCTGCCTTGCAACTGTGTCCGGCACGACCCCCGAGAAGAAAGCTGGATTCCTGCTTTCGCAGGAATGACGAAAAAATAGGCGTTTACACCCGCGGCCAGCGATAGATCACCTCGGTCAGCATGGTGATGCTGCGCTCCATGTCGCAGAACTCCGCCAGATCCTGACCCACCTGCGAAAATTGCTCGTCGGCGAGCGAGCGCGCCGCGTCTTCGCCGCTCGCGAACCAGGTCTCGCTGATGCCGTCGATCGGGTAAGCGGGCGGGGGCGGCGCGATCGGGCTGTTGTGGACATGGCGCACGACCGTGCGCGAGACGCCGGCAACGCGCGTGGCGATATGCGCATGGTCGCGGTTCCAGCGATCGGCAAAGGCCTCGCTCGTCAGCCCCGGCTTGCGCTTCAGGAAGCGGATCACTGCCGCCTGGCCGGGCGCGCCGCCCCAGGCCATCACCTCCTGGCAATGGAAGGTGAAGTTCGGCGTGAGGGTCTGAAACACCCGTCGTTCGTCCGCGAAAATCCGCTCGCGATCGTCGGGCGAAAGCTGGCCTTGCAAGGCTTCCGGTGAATCGGCCGCCACCACCGCCACGCCGTCATGCTCCCGATCCGCGCCCGGCGGATCTAACGGCGCGCCCTCCACGATCGGATGGAAGATGCGGCTGCAGTAGGACAGGCTCGAAATGGCTCCCCCGATCGACGGGAACTGGCTGGAGAATTTGGCGTGCGAGCGCCAGGTGCGCGGCCAATCCTCCTCGCTCACCGCGGGATTGCGCTTGGCCAGATAGATCATCTTGAACTGCATCGGCTTGGGTGTTGGGGTTTGGGGATTGGGGTTTGGGGATTGGGGGACAACGCGTTCGATCTCTAATCCCTAAACCCAAAAACCCAAAACCCAACCCCCATCACCGTACCATCGGTTTCGTCGCCTTGCGCGCCGGCTCCTCTTCGGCAGCCGCAGCAGCATCGGGTTCCAGCACCTCGGCGCGCGTGATCCGTTTGGAGTGCTGCCGGAAGCAGGTGAGCGACAGATCGTCCCGCGTCCAGCCGGACGGAATGCCGACGTCGCGATCCAGCTCGCTCCATCCGTAGACATGATCGTCGAGCGCACTTGTCCGGTAGAGCGCGACATAGGCCGGGCGCGGCGCATCGTAGATCTGGTGGCGCGACGCCTTGCCGAGCCAGCCGCTGACCATGCCGGGATCCTGCATGAGGGCGGCAAAGCAGCCATCGAAATAGGCCTGGATATCGGCCTCCGACGCGTCCGGCCGCTCGACCCACTCGACGATCAGGTCTGCGTCCGGCCACTCGCCCGGCGCCATCGTCCGCTCGATCACCGTGTCATAATAGCCGCCGCCGACCGGGACGGAATAATCGGCGGCGCTGCTGATCAGCATGTCGGGGGGAATCGCCGCACCGCCCGGTCCGCTCATCGCCTCGGGATCGCTATTCTCGAACAGGCACAGGAAGCGATGCGGGTAACGCGGCGCGGCGCCGACCGGGAATTGCACGTCGGCCCGCCAGAAGCATTGCGCCGCGATGGCTATCGGCCGCGGCCGCATCACGTCGCGGATATGCACCCATTCATACCAGTCCAGGAACTCGGCCTCGCGTCCCTGCTGCGCTTCGCCCAGGATGATATAGTGGTTGTACATGTTTCTCTCCTGGGTTTTGGGTTTTGGGTTTTGGGTTTTGGGTGTTGGGGATTGAAGATTGAGACCAGGGCTAATCATCTCTGTTCCCCAAAACCCAAAACCCAAAACCCAAAAACCCCTAACCCCCAATCCGTCGCGCAGCGACGATCCTCACCTCCGGCTCCAGCATCTGACCCTTCATCACGCCTTCGCCCTTGGTCGAGGAGGTCGGCGCGGTCAGGATGCTGCGCACCACATCCATCCCCTCGACGACATGACCGAACGCGGCAAAGCCCAGATTGTCGCCGGCCTGCTCGGGATGTGCGTCGAGCCCGGGCATCGGCCCGGTCAGGATGAAGAAGTCGCTGGTCGCCGTGCCCGGCGCCCCGCGCGCCATCGAGATCGCGCCCGTCTCATGCTTGATGCCGGTCTGGGTGGTCGGCTCGTGCGCGATCGGGGGCAGCAGCTTGCGCGGATCGCGGATGCCGCCCTGGATCAGGCCGGTGTCGGTCATCTTCATCGCCCGGTAGAAGACCGCGCCATCATATCTTTTCTGATCGACATAATGCAGGAAGTTGGCGGTGGTGACGGGCGCATGCGCGGCATCGAGCTCGAGCACGATCGTACCTGCGCTGGTGTCCAGGCTGACACGGACCGGAGCCGGCGATGCCGGCGGCGGGGCGGGCTGCGCGATCGCCGGCGAAACGGCGAGGCACAGCAAGGCGGTCAGGAAGAATCGACGAACCATGCCCCTTCGTAGCGGCAAACCTCGCCAAAGCGTAAGTCTTTAGGCAGTACCGGCATCTTGAGCGAAACACTGCCCAGGCATTCTTGAATGACTGGCCGCAGTGAGGGGGTGGACGATGATTGATCTTGCGCGGGCTCTCCATTCGACCCAACGGCCGGCCTGAGTGCCGACGCAACGCACGCGGCCCACGCTGGGGCGAGCCGCCGCTTTTGCGGCTTTTGTCGTCCTCGGCGCGCCAATCGCATTCGACTGGATATCCTTCGTATCCGCCTTCCAGCGTGCGCAAATTGCCGCCCAGACGCTCGCCACCGACGAATTCGCGAAGCGTTTGGGCAGCGCCTCCAGATCCGGGCCTCAGCGCACCTTCAAGGCTTTTCGGAGGGTCAGGGAATATCCGCCTCGATCCGGCGGGTTCATCGGTAACGCCGACGCCTATCGGGTACGGGTCGCGACGGACTGGCGCTCGCCGCTCTTTCGCCTGCGCCATCGGATCGTCGCGTCGGCCACGGTTCTGCTCGTGCCGACCGACCACCCGGCCCAAGCCCGCATCGTGATCGCGGAATAGACACGCATGTGGGTTTACCTGTCGCTGCTGTGCTTGCCCTTGCTCTGGGCGGCCGCACGCGCATCCCATCCGCACGGGGACAAGCTTGCCCGCATCGCGATCGTCCTGATCCTTGCCGTCCTGATAGGGCTCAGGCGCGAAGTCGGCGGCGACTGGGACTTTTATCTGCTCATATTCCGGCGCGCCCAGGCGTACCCGCTCGTCGATGCCGCTGCCCTCATCGATCCGGGATATATGATGCTGGCGCGGCTTGTGGCCGCGCTCGGCCTGGGCGCCGGCGTCCTCAATCTGGTCGTCGCAGCCCTGTTTGCAGCCGGGCTCGTCCTGTTCTGCGCACGACAACCATCCCCGCCGGTTGCGCTCTTCGTTGCCATTCCGGTCCTGGTCGTGATCGGGGCGATGGGCTTTACCCGCCAGGCGGCCGCCGCGTCCCTGGTCATGATGGCGCTGGCGCTCTGGCGGCCGGGCCGCCGCCTGCTGCCGGCGATTCTGTTCATCCTGGCACCGCTCTTCCATTGGTCCGCGCTGATTTTCCTGCCGCTGCTGCTCGCCCTTTTCACGCGGCAACCCCGATCGCCCTGGCCGCCTCTCCTGCTCGGGCTGGCGCTGGGCGTGCTTGGGCTGGTGACCATCATGGCGAATGAAGTCATGGCCGAGCATGTCGCCGTCGTGGAAACGTCGGCGGGCGCTTCATTGCGGATGGCGCCGTCGCTGGCCGCCCTCCTGCTGTATCTCCTGTTCCACGAACGCCTGCACCTGAGTCCGGAGCAGGAGGCCCAGGCCGGCTTCTGGTGCGGACTGGTGGCGTTCCTGGTGCCGCTGCTGCTGGCCTTCCCGACCATTGCCGATCGCTTCAATCTGTACGCCGTCCTGTTTCAGATGACGGTGGCTTCGCATGCGGTCCGGCTGCCGCATGACGCGCGGGCGCGAAGCATCGCTGCCACTCTCATCGCGATCCCGTACATCCTGCTGTACACCGTTTGGCTCAATTTCAGCGCCTATCGGGTCTGCTGGCTTCCCTACCGCACCTATCTCGGCAGCCCGGGCGATCTCTTGTCATCCTCCGTGCCCGAGCGCCCGCGGCTCTCGGCGGCCTGCGCGGACGTCCAGCAGCAGTTCATAGCAGTGAGACGAGCGCCAGGATCAGGCCGCAGCCCAGTGCAACCTGCAGCGTCCTCACATGCGGAAAACCGCGCCGCGCCAAGGTGATCCAGGTGGTGGCGAAATAGGCTGCCGAATAGCCGGCGATCAGCCACACGACGACGATCGTGGATGCTCCTGCGACATGCGCGGCGATGATGCAGGCCAGTCCCGCGGCGGACACCAGAGCAAGCGGAAGGATCGCCGCCCGCGCCGCGCCCAGGCGGTTGATGCGCGCCTGCAGCAGGACCTGCGCCGACCAGAAGAAGACATGCAGGGAGACGGGGGCAAGGAGCGCCTGGGCAAGGAACATCGCATTGCGATCCAGTGCTTCGAACCGGATCGTGCCGATCACCACGCGCCCGAAGATCGAAATCAGCGCAACCACGACCGCGGTCGCAGCGATGGCGCGCGCCAAAAGCCCGTCGGCGGGACGCGTCCGGCTCGTGTAGATCTGGTTCCAGAAGGCCGTGAAGGCGAGCTGCTGCACGCCAAGGGCGATGCCGGCGATCCGGAAGGCCACGCCGAAGGCGGGCAGGTCCCGCGGCGCCGTGATACCGACCAGAATGCGCCCCGACACGGCGATCCATGTGCCGAACATCGCGTAGACCGCCATCGTCATTCCGAGCTGCAGGTTTTCGCGCAGGCGCTGTCCGAGGTGAGGCATGCGATCGCGCACGAGCACGTAGGTCGCCACAACTGCGATGAAGAAGCCGGCGAGAACATAGCCGGTGATGGTGATCGTCAGCGTCGCGCCGCCCAAAGCGAGCTCGGCAATGCCCACAATAACCATACCGAGCAGAAGCACGAGCCCGTCCACCCAGGCGAGGATCCCCGGACGCTCCTTGATGCGCAGCAGGAAGGAAAGGACGATCTGGGTGGCGGTGACGCCGCTGACCGCCAGGATCAGCAGGACCGGCGCGCTGATGCCGGACGCCAACCCGATGGCAACGGCGCAAAGGCTGAACAGGCTTGCCGCCAGTACGAGCGCGGCGGCCTGGTCGCCGATGTCTGCCCTGTGAAAGATCAGGTAGCGGTGGCTCAGCCCGTGGAGCGGAGCGCTGATCAGGGCGGTCGCGACGAGCAGCGTCGTGGCATAGGCGACCTCGACGCTGCCGTAGATTTCCGCCGAGGCCATCGCCGCCACGGCGAGCGGCACGCAATAAATGGCGAGCTTGCCCGCTCCGAAGCTCAGCAGGAACGCGGCGATCCGGGTGAGTTTGGCGCGCGAGTCTGCGATCAAACGCGGTTGTGATCGATCGTTTGAAAGCATCGCCCCATTTCTTTGGTCAACGTCGCACGGGAGGAAGATTCGCCGAGCCTGCGGCCGCCCCAATTCCCCTGCTTGCGCGCGCCTGTCTAGCTCTGCCTTGTGCGCGCGGTCGATAGGGAGACCGCGGGGCGCGTTTCAAGACCGAAGTTATCGCCATGGAGGCAGGCGGCTACGGGCGAGCAAGCGAGGATTCGGTCGCTAGCGCGGATTGTAATCAAATAGACCGTTCGTCCTGAGTAGCCGCTGAGCGAAGTCGAAGCGGCTATCGAAGGATGCATTCTTCATCAGAAAAGGTCCTTCGAGACGGGCCCTCGCCGGGCTCGGTCCCCCCTCAGGACGAACGGGGTATGCCATGCTCGTCGGCGCTGGGAGTTGAAACGCGAAAAGCTCTCAGTCCCAGGCCGGTTCGCCCGTGGGCGTATCGAAGACGGTGCCCTTCGGATTGAACGTCGTGCCCACGTCATGGACGTCGCACACCAGGGTTACCGTCGCGGTGCGATCGATGATGCGGTCCTCATCAGCGCGGAACAGCTCGTCGATGCCGGGCTGCTGCATGATCCGATAGATCTCCTGCAGCGCCGCCTCATCGGGCAGGATCCACTCCGAGATCAAGTCCCACTCCCATTCCCGCAGCCCATAGCCGCTGCCCTCCTGCCGGCTATCCCCGCCGAACCAGGCCTGGTCGACATAATTGCGCCGATATTCGGAATAGAGATGCCCGCAGAATTTCAACGCCATCGCCGCATGCGAGCGCTCGAAATGCTGCTTGAACTGCTCGTGCGTGAGGTGACTTTTCCGTTTGATGAAATGCAGAACCTTGTACATCGCGCGCTATTCCTTCGTGCTTCCGACGCCGCGGGAATCGGGACATCCACTTG
>Ga0081539_10003938_pt1 | contig 17211 bp, 9 predicted proteins | sample TabmetS4T2R2_FD_71023 | JGI IMG/M metagenome (GOLD analysis project Ga0081539, IMG submission 71023) | Tabebuia heterophylla rhizosphere microbial communities from the University of Puerto Rico - S4T2R2 | ecosystem: Host-associated > Plants > Roots > Rhizosphere ...
TGCGCGGAAATCGGCCCGCCAGCGGCTGACCAGACGGTTAAAAGGATTTATTTGAGACCCGATGAGAACAAAAGAGAGTTTTGAGCAACTTATCAGGATGTGTGGAAACCAATCGACTCACGGGCTTTGAGGTACAGCGACTTGTCCGATCATCTTACGAACACTCAGATTAAAGACTACGGTCTGCGCCTGCTCCCGGCCGCGGAATGGTTGTTTGTCAGCGACCACCTGGCCGTTTGCGAGTTGTGTCGCCGTCAGGTCGAAGCGGCGGTGAATGGGGAGGCGGCATATTACGCGCTGAAATCGGGCGTCTTGGATGAGGTCGAGGCCGGTTCTTCATTCGCCGAGAGTGCGCATCTGAGTTTCGCACAGCTGACCGGATTGATCGATGGAGCAATCGCCAAGGAGGAGCTGCGGGCGCTCGAAGAGCATGTGAGCTGGTGTGAAGAATGCGAAGCGGCGGTCGATGATCTGCGCGCGTTCAAAGACCAGATCGCGCCTGAGCTTGGAAGAAGAGACCAGCGATTGCCGGTGGGTGTGTCGAGCGAAGGCCGTTGGCAGCGCTTGATGGCCGCCCTCCGGCCGAAATCACCCGTGCTCGTCTTTGGCGCGTGCCTCGCGATCCTCCTGCTGGCGGTTGGTTGGTTAGGATGGCGAGCGTTGCCGGGAATGGGGGTTAAACCCGAGGTCGCCGTGACATCTCCGTCGCCGGGCGCGTCTCCAACGGTCTTACCTGAGTCCACACCGGAATCTGCAATGCCGGCGCCCGAAGCGGCGGTGATCATCGCCCGGCTCAATGACGGCGGGGGCCAGATCACATTGGATGGGGAAAAGAGATTATCGGGCATCGATCATCTGCCCGCGGCTTATCAGCGCCTGGTCAAAAAAGCGCTCATCGATCAGAAGATCGAAAGATCGAAGTTTTTGGCGGAGTCGTCCCAATCCGGATTCAGGTCGAGGGGCGAAGCCAACGTGCGCGGCGCCAAGTTTTCAGTGATCGAACCGGCCGGGATCGTCACGTTCTCGGATCGTCCGACTTTTCGCTGGACCCCATTGGATGGCGCGACGAGTTATGTGGTTGAAGTTTACGATGAATGGTTCAATTCGTTGGTCACCAGCCTGCCGCTTACAGGGCATTCCTGGACGGCGCTGCAATCGCTTAAACGGGGGGGAATCTATTATTGGCAGGTGAAAGCGATCAAGGATGGCGAGGAGTTCAAAGCTCCGCGAGCGCCCGAGCCACAGGCGAAATTCCGGATCCTGGATGAAGCCACGGCCAGTGAATTGGCGAAAGCGCGCCGCGCCTATGGATCATCGCACCTGACGCTGGGATTGTTATATGCACAAGCCGGGCTGCTCGGAGAAGCGGAAGAGGAATTTCAGGCGTTGATGAAGAACAATCCGGATTCGGAGCTGGCAGAGCGTCTGCTGAAGCAAGTACGAACAAAACCATGAATTATCCAAAAGAACGTCGCGCGGCCCCGGAGAAGAGAAAGAGATCAGTCAAAGCTCGGAGCCTGGCCAACCTGCTGGCCCTCACGCTCCTGGCCAATCTGCTGCCTCTCGCCGCCTCATCTCAGACATTGGGAAGCGAGGGGGCTCAACGACGGCAATCAGCGCAAGTGGCATCTCGAGAGGTAACTGAATCCAACGATAGTCCCGTCGATGAGAGAGATGTCCGTCCGCTCGAGCAAGGATACTCGGTCAAGCGCGAGCTGAGCAGTGGGCAGCAGCATAGCTACCGGCTCAGGTTGAGCGGCGATCAATTCGTGAAAGTGCTCATCGATCAGCAGAGCATTGATGTCACGGTGCGGATTTCGGGGCCGGACGGCAAGCCGGTCGTGGGCTATGACTTCGAACGCCTGCAGCAAGGACGGAAGCGGTTCTCGATGCTCGCGGAAGCTGACGGCGACTATCAATTGATCGTAGAGCCGGACCAGGAAGTGGTAGCCGCCGGAAGTTATGAGGTTTGGATCGAAGAGGTTCGATCAGCGACGGAGAACGATCGAGAGCTGCTGACCGCGATCAAATTGATCGCGGATTCCGTCAAAATGTACAAGGCGGGCAAATATGATGAGGCGATGTCCTTGGTTCAGCGTGCGCTGGAGATTCGTGAGAAAGTGTTGGGACCGGATCACCGCGATGTTGCCATCACCATCAATAGTTTGGCGGTCCTTTATTCGATCAAAGGCGAGTATGCGAAAGCAGAGCCGCTTTACGAGCGCGCGCTGCAGATCACCGAGAAAGTCAGTAGGCCTGATCATCCGGATGTTGGGATGGCGCTCAATAATCTCGCCATTCTCTATAAGTCCAAAGGGGAGTATGCGAAGGCCGAGCCGCTCTACGAGCGCGCATTGAGGATCAGAGAGACTATCCATGGTCCTGATCACTCAGAAGTCGCGGCGACACTCAACAATCTCGCCATCCTCCACTATGAAAAAGGAGATTATCTGAGGGCGGAGCTGATCTACCAGCGCGCGTTGAGGATCAGAGAGAAGGCCCATGGACCGGAGCACCCGGAGGTTGCTACCGCGCTGAGCAATCTCGCCGATGTCTATTCCTGCAAAGGCGACATCGCGAAGGCGGAGCAACTCTACGAGCGTGCGCTGCAGATCAGGGAGAAGACACTGGCGCCGGAGCACCCGGAAATCGCCTACTCCCTTCACAATCTCGCCAGCATCTACGTGAAAAAAGGGATGTATTCAGAGGCGGAGCCGCTTTTTCTCCGTGCGCTGCAGATCAAGGAGAAGGCGTTTGGGCCGGAGCATTACAGAGTCGCTACTACTCTCAATAATCTCGCCATGATTTACATCAAACAAAAAGATTACGTGAAGGCCGAGCCGCTCTGTCTACGCGCAATCGCCATTTATGAGAAAAGGTTGGGGCCGGAACATCCTGAGCTCGCTGAGAGCCTCAACAATCTCGCCGATCTCTATCATCGCAAAGGCGAGAATGCGAAGGCGGAACCGCTCTACCAGCGTGGATTGTCAATTAGAGAAAAAGCGTTGGGGCCGAACCATCCCAATGTCGGTCTTTCTCTTCATGCCCTGGCCCTGCTTTACGCATCGACAGGAGATACTGCACGAGCGGTTACATATCAGTTACGCGCCAATGCGCTCCTGGAACATAATCTCGATCTCAACCTCGCCCTGGGCTCGGAACGACAGAAATTGGCCTACATCGGCCTCTTCTCAAAACAAACCGACTTCACACTTTGGCTTCATAGCCAGGCGGCCCCTCAGGATCCGCAGGCTCTCGACCTGGCATTTGTCTCCTTGCTCCGTCAGAAAGGGCGAGGGCTCGACGCCATGACCAATACCATTGCCACACTGCGTTGCCGTGCTACCCAACAAGATCAGGCGCTCCTCGATCAGCTGGTTGACACCCGCTCGCAGATGGCCGCGCTGATCTTCAAAGATCTGGAATCTATTAAACCTAAATCATATCTGACAAGGATCAAGTCGCTCGAAGAGAAGATTGAGAATCTGGAGGGGGAACTGAGCGCCCGGAGCGCCGAGTTTCGGGCTCAGTCACAACCGGTCACGCTCTCCGCCGTTCAGTCTGCGATCCCCGCCGATAGCGCTTTGATTGAATTTGTAACTTACTCGCCGTTGGAGCCGGGGAAGGATAAGAGCCGGCCGCCCCGCTATCTCGCTTATCTGCTCACATCACAAGGCCAACCGAAGTGGGTGGATCTCGGCGATGCCGCGCCGATCGAACGGGCAGTGGATGCCTGGCGCCAGTCGCTGCGCGAAAACGGCGTGGACGTCAAACCCCTGGGGCGCGCCGTCGATGAGCTGATCATGCGGCCCGTACGATTGTTGCTGCAAGCGGAGTCGGGCCGGATTCACCGGCTGCTGATCGCGCCCGATGGCTCACTCAATCTCATCCCTTTTGCCGCGCTCGTCGATGAAAAGAATCAATATTTGATCGAACGTTACGCCATCAGCCACCTGACGAGTGGGCGTGATTTGCTGAGACTGCGCAACCCACAACCGAGCAAGAGCTCCACCCTCGTCTTGGCCAACCCACTCTTTGGCCGAACGTCGAGTGTCGTGACGCGAAGATCTCGAAAGTCCGTCAATGAGACGAGCGACCAGCGGAAACCACAAAGTGACCAGGCCCGAATCTTTTTCCGGCCACTGCCGGGAACGAAGAGCGAAGCTTTAGCGATCAAGGCCGTGCTGCCGGAAGCATCGTTGCTCCTCGAACAACAGGCTACCGAAGCGGCTCTCAAACGAGTCAAGGCTCCGCGCATTTTGCATATCGCGACCCACGGATTCTTTCTGAGAGATCAAGAAGGGCAGGGAACAGAGATGCAGAACACTTCCGGTCATGATCCGCTGCGCGTCTTCATTTCGCGGTTCGGCAGAGGGGCTGCACGGGTTGAAAACCCATTGTTGCGTTCCGGACTGGCGTTGTCGGGAGCCAATCGAGGCAAGAACGGAGATGATGACGGCTTGTTAACTGCACTCGAAATGGCCGGGTTGGATTTGTGGGGAACGAAGCTGGTGGTGCTCTCCGCGTGCGATACAGGTCTGGGAGAGATCAAGAACGGTGAGGGAGTGCAGGGCTTGAGACGCGCGCTGGTCCTGGCCGGATCGGAGAGCCAGGTCATCAGTCTCTGGGCAATCCCCGACGAATCGACGAAAGAGGTCATCATCCCGTATTACCAGGCGCTCCGGCGAGGAGAGGGGCGCGGTGAAGGATTGCGCCAGGTGCAATTGCAGATGCTGCGAAGCAAAGACCGCCATCATCCATTCTATTGGGCCGCATTCATTCAATCGGGAGAATGGGCGAGCCTGGACGGCCACTGATCGCGAACAATTGGTTGGCTAGCTGATATATGCCGGCGAGCTCCCTCAGCTTCGCCGAAGGCCCACCTCTGGATATACAATAGGATTTGGGGGCCTACTGGGGCAAACTTCTTTATTGTTGAGCAACAACGGAGGAAAAATATTTTATGAACGAGAACCCTGCAGCTTCCGACTGGGCTGCTGCGCGCGGCGAGAAATGGCATGACCAGCTCTCTGGCATGGAGGTGATGCTCGCTCCTGTCGACGAGCCGCTGATCCATGCGCTGCATCTCGACGCGCCTTGCAGGATCGCTGATATCGGATGCGGCGGCGGCGGGACGACGCTGGAGATCCTACGCCAGGCGCCAACTGGAAGCATTGTTCACGGATTCGATATCTCACCGGTATTGATCGAATCGGCGCGCGCCCGCATCGAATCCGACGACTGTGCTATTGCCTTCGTCCTTGCGGATGTGGCGAAGGCGCCAGCGCCGGAAGATCTCTATGACCGATTGGTCTCGCGCTTCGGGATTATGTTCTATGATGATCCGCCCGCGGCCTTTGCCAATCTGGCCAGCTGGCTTGTGCCGGACGGGCGATTTGCCTTCGCCGTCTGGGGCCGTATGGCTGAAAATCCGTGGATGACAAGCATCCGCGAAGCGATCGCCGCAGTCATCGATGTGCCGCCGCCCGACCCCGATGCGCCAGGTCCGTTCCGCTATGCCGATGCCGACAAGTTACTCACTCTGCTCGAGCGGGCCGGCCTGGGCGAGCTCGACGTCCACGACTGGCGCGGTACACTCCAAATCGGGGGCGGGTTGCCGGCCGCGGAGGCAGCGCATTTTGCTCTCGTTTCAACTTCGATCGGCGGGCTGCTTGACGAGGCGGGCGACGAGGCGCGAGCTGCCGCACACCAATCCTTGACGGCGCGCTTTTCCCGGCATCTGCAGGATGGCGCTGTCTGGATGGACGCATGCGTTCATATCTTCACCGGCGCCCGCCTGGGAGCACGTTCTATTGCTCCGCCAAATTGATGAATCTTGATGTTGGATAAGAATAGAATGGAGATCCATCAACACATCTTATGAGTCCTGTGACACCGAAGCAGAGCAATAAGAAGCGGAAAAAAGGGGCAGGGAAGGAAGGGATAGCCCTGGTTCCGCACCGGACGAGCGATCCGGCGTTATTGAATGCCATCGCCCTCTGGACCGATGCGACCACCGGCGGATCGAGCCTGCGCCGCCAGGATATCAAACGCGACAAGTCGAATGCCGTGCTCTCCTTCTTCGATTTTTCGGGGAAGCACCCGGCGGCGGTCGAGGCGGCCGATGTCAAACTCTGGCAGGCCGAGATGGAAGGGAAGGGGCTGGCGCAAACGACCGTCTATTCGCGAATCTGCCATCTCTCGTCATTCTTTCGATGGGCGATGAAAGATCCTCTCCTGGGCCAGTATCTGGAATCCAATCCGGTCAGCTACGCGCATCCGAAGGCCCCGAAGCCTTACCAGACCCGCAGCGCCAAGGCTTTGACCGATGAGCAGTCTCTGGCTCTATTGAAAGTCGTCGGCGCCAAGGCGAGGGCCGGAGATCTCGCCGGTAAGCGAGACTATGCGCTCCTGTTGATCTATCTTACGACGGGAATGCGGCGCAGCGAGGTGATCAGCTTGCAGGGCAGGGAAGTGATCGTTGAAGAGAACAGAATTATCATTCGCAGCCGGGTCAAGGGCGGCGATTACCAGGGCCGAGAAGTGACCGACGTCCGCGTCCGCGCGGCGTTGCTCGACTATCTGCGGAGCAGCCGGCGATTGCATGTCTTGAGAGAGGATGCGCCGCTGTGGACCCGGCACGATGGAGCAGGGAAGCCGGGCGCGCAACTCTCCTCCTGGTCCTTCGTCGAGAACCTCAAACGTTACGCCCGAGACGCGGGGATCGGCAAAATTCATTTACATCAGACGCGCCACACCTTCGCGCGGATGGTGGCCAAGCGCTCGGGGTCGCTCAGCGAGACTCAAGACGCGCTCGGGCATCGTCACGTCTCGACGACCCGGATCTATGTCGAGAGCATTGCTGTTAAAACAGATAAGTATAGCCGGTATATCCTTGAAGCCCTGGAATTGCCGAACCTCGAAACCGATGACGCCAATGAATAGAATACCAAATACGAAATTTTTACCCTCGCAGAATCTTCTCCATCGGTTTTCCTTTTGCAAGCTCATCAATCAGCTTGTCTAAATAGCGAATTTTTTGCATCAGCGGGTCTTCGATTTCTTCTACGCGCACACCGCATACTACGCCCTTAATAAGCGCGCTATTCGGATGAATGCCTGGTGCTTGAGCAAAAAAAGTTTCAAGATCGTGTTCCTGTTCGATTTGCTGCTGTAAGCCCGATTGATGATAGCCCGTCAACCAGCAAATGATTTGATCAACTTCTTCTTTAGTACGATTCTTGCGCTCCGCCTTTTGAACGTACAGCGGATAGACCTTTGCAAATTTCATCGCGAAAATGTGATGCTTAGGCATCGTCATTCCTCCTCTGGATCGGGCCTCATGTGCATGTTGTCTTCAGCGCGCTAACTTCTTTTATGCGGACACCAAAACTTTTTGGTCATGGAAAGTTGTTTCTATGATCAAAAACAATTTTCCGCCTTGGCCCACCCCACTGAATATCTTATGCCAGTGCTGACAATTTTGTCAGACTTAGGGTAAACCATTTCTCAAATGTCAGCGCAACGCCTCAAGTCCTTATTATATCTCTCAGGGTTAAAGATTAGGGTTGGCAACGAGATGCCTATTCATGACGAAGAGCCTGGAGCGGATCGACCTTCATTGCGCGCCGCGCCGGAACATAACAAGCCAGCAAGGCGACGGATGTGAGGAGTAGCGCAATCAGGGCGAACGTCAGCGGATCGGTTGGGCTCACGCTGAACAACAGCGTCGTCATAAAATGAGTCACGGCAAAAGCCCCGGCCAACCCAAGACTGATCCCGACCAAGGTCAGCGCCATGCCTTGCCCGACCACGAATTTCACTACATCCGCGCCCTGCGCGCCGAGGGCCAGGCGGATGCCGATTTCGCGCGTGCGCTGCGAAACGAGATATGACGTCACGCCGTAAATCCCAATGGCTGCGAGGATGATTGCCGCCATGGCGAACAATCCGACGATCAGCAGCGTGAATCGCTGCCCTGTGAGAGCCGTCGCTGTGATCGTTTCGAGCGTCTTTACATCAGTGATCGCCACATCTTTGTTGAGGGAACGGACTTCACGACGCACCGCGTCCACCAGACTCAATGGATCCTTGTCTACGCGAATTGCCAGCGACATCTCCGGGTACGGTTGTTGTGTGATCGGCCAATAGAACGAGGGGGCGGCTTGTGTTGAATCGGGTTGGTCTTTTACATCGCCGATGATGCCGACGACGCGCGTCCAGTCCTGGTCTTTGGGCGGGTTTTGGTCGCCGAGGGCGATGCGCTTTCCGATTGCGTCTTCGCCGGGCCAATATTTGCGGGCCATACTCTGATTGATCAAAATGACTGGTTCAGTTCCGCTCCTGTCATACGCATCGAACCAGCGTCCGGCCACGAGAGGCGTTCCAATCGCGCGCAGGTAATCGGCGCTGATGAAATGATACCCGGCTTGAGGCAGTTGATTTGGCGGGAAAGTTTTGCCTTCCACCGGAAAGGTCGCTTTATTTTCATAGCCCGTCCACGGCAGGTCCGAAGTCAGGCCTGCAGAACGAACGCCGGGCAATGCGGAAACGCGCTCGACTAGTCTCTGATAAAAGGCAACCTGCTCCTCCGCCTTCATCCAGGTCGCGTGGGGGAAAAAAACGCCCATCGTCAATACACCCTCGGGTCTGAAGCCGGGATCGACCTGTCGCAGCTTCAGGAAGCTACGCATCAGCAAGCCGGCGCCAATCAGCAGCATGAATGCCAGCGCCACTTCGGCTATGACCATTCCGTCGCGCAACTGTTTCTGTCGTTTGCCGCCCGATGCTCCGCGAGCGCCTTCCTTGAGCAATTCGTTGAGATTCAATTTCAGACTTTGAAGTGCCGGAGCCATGCCGAAGAGCAATCCGGTCAGCAGGCTAACGCCGAGCGCGAAGCTGAGAATCCGGCCGTCAATTCCGATCATATCCAGGCGCGGAAGCTCGGTGGGGCCGAGCCTGATCAGCGCATAGACCGCCAGCTTTGCCAGCGGCAGTCCGGCCAGCCCTCCCAGCGTGGCGAGGAGCAGGCTTTCGGTTAGTAACTGCCGGACGATGCGCGCGCGGCCTGCGCCCAGCGCGGCGCGCACCACGATCTCGCGCTCGCGCACTACGCTCCGCGCCAGCATCAGATTGGCCGTGTTTACACACGCAATCAGCAGCACGCAGAAGACCGCTGCCAGCAGCGCCAGCAGCGCCTTGCGGGGAGGCTCGGTGATCTCTTTGCTCAACAATTGAATATCGATCCGCCAGTCAGGACCCGGAAGTTCTTTCTTCGCCAACTGCCCGGCCATTGTATTGAACTCCGCTTCGGCTTGCGCTTGTGTGACGCCTGGTTTGAGCCTGCCGATAGCGTTCATAACATGCCCACCCCAGGCCCGATTGCGCGATAACCACACAGGCCACCAGATATCAACGCTCTCACCGTGCGGCAGCGGGCGGTACCCGCCGCCGACGTGCTGCAATCCGGCAGGCGCGACGCCGACGACGGTGAATGTCCTCCCCGACAGCCTGATCGTCTTTCCGATGATATTCGGATCGCCTCCGAAACGACGGCGCCACAAACCGTGACTGAGCACGACGACCGTTTTCTCAGATGGAACCTCTTCATCCAGGGTGAATTCGCGGCCCAGCGTCAGCGGGATCCTGAGCGTCCGGAAAAAACCTGATGATATTCGCATCCCAAAGAGCCGTTCCGCCCCCTCTTCCCGAGGAAGTTGCAAATCATCCCGCACGTAGCATGCAAAAGATTCGAATACGGTGTTCTGCTCGCGGTAGTCCATGAAGTTGAAAGGAGACATCGGAAACTTATGGAAGTTACGGGTGCTTGTAAAAACGCGCGCCAACCGTTCAGGTTCAGGATAAGGCAGAGGTTTGAGCAGCACGCCGTTGATAACGCTGAAGACCGCCGTATTCGCGCCGATGCCAAACGCCAGCGTGAAGATGGTCAGCAGGGTAAAACCTGGGCTCTTCACCAGCATTCGCCCGCCATAGCGCAAGTCTTGAAAGAGGGTCCCGACGAGTCTGATTCCGCGCATCTCGCGATTGACCTCCTGCAACAATGTGACGTTTCCGAACTGGCGGCGGGCGGCCCACGCCGCCTCATCCGCAGTCATTCCCTGACGAATATAGCGGTCGATGAGCAAGTCAAGATGTGCCTTGATCTCATCGTCGAGTTCCAGTTCGGTCCTCTTGTTTCCGAACAATCCTCGCAGCCTTGCCGCGATAGCGCGCAAATGATGAATCATCTCTGCTCCTGGCCTCCCGGCTTCGACAGGCGCCTGACGACACTTCTACTTCTCCATTTGGACATGCCAAACAAGATACACTGCTTCCATTGGAATATCCACAGGTGGAGATGGAAGACCGTTGGAGAAGCGATTCGGACCAGGAATAGGATAATCTGGGCGAACTTCTTAGACGCTCCGGCGATGGACTCCCAGCATTTGCGAAAGGAGTTCTTGCGTCAGCGGTCAAGAAAAAGGGCAGCCGAGTGCTGATTCAAGATCAAGCCTCCAGTCAAGCGTTCGAGATGCCAAGTAATGCGATCAGCACCGGATGTGTCGATTTTGTCTTCCCGCTCGACCGCATCTCGAGTGCCCTCATCACCCTCATCACCCTCATCACCCTCGTCATGGTGCAAGGCGCGGCGGACCTCTTTGAAGTGCCGATGCCGTCGTGGGCCTACCTACAAGGATGATTGTCGGTGGTTGTCGCTCTACCATCCAATTAATCCGTTCACCTTTGGCGTGACATTTCTCGGCGACTGTCTCGCAATCTCAATACTGTTCTCTCAGGTATACTTTTCCTTCAAGACCCCCTATTATCGTCTCTCGCAGTATCCTCTGTGGAGCCATTTTTAGTTCCCAATTTCGTTCTCGGCTGAGTTGGAATCCCCCAGGAGGTAATCTCAGAATGCGAGTGCTCCAAATTGCACATGGGGTATATCCTTATGCAAACGCCGGTGTAGAGATTTATACCTATGATCTTTCAATGGAGTTGATCAAAAACGGCCATGAGGTATTGATCGCTGCTCACACTCCGGATAACCGGGACAAGAACTGCGGCCCAGGCCTTTCAATCCGTGCGTTGCCATATTCTGAGGGGCGCGATGAAGATGTTCCGAAAGGCAAGCAGCAGCCGATTCGGAAAGCGCTGGCGGGCATTATCAAAACTTTCGCCCCCGAGATTATCCATGTTCAGCATCTGATCAGTCTGGGGTGGGACCTGCTGGCCGACCTCCAGGTTTGGGGAATCCCCTTTATCGTGTCATTGCCGGACTATTGGTACCTCTGCCGTGGGATTCAAAGGAAGTGTCATGGTTCGTTATTAGCATGTGCCAGGTACTGTTCGGGGAGAGGTCTGTCACGGCCGCATGAGTTCATCTATCGATACTATCGAATTCGCCGCAGGTTGAAACATTGTACCGGGTTGCTGAATCGAATTCCGGCTCCTCTCGTCTCGATCAGTCATCGGACCGCGGACATCTATTGCGGCGCGGGCATCGCGTCCGATCGAATCGTCGTTCAGCCCTGGGGGATCGGCCGCGCGGCCGCTCAGCGTACTCCTGAGCAAATCGACGATGGTCGAATTCGGTTTGGCTATCTCGGATCGGTGGCGAAGCATAAAGGCGTCGATGTCCTGGTGAAAGCATTTCTCAAACTGAGAAATAACAGTGTCCTTAAAGTGTTTGGTCATGGGCATCAGAGTTTTGTCGAGGAGCTGCAAGAGCTGGCGGCCGGGGCTCAGGTCTATTTTTATGGAGCTTATGATCATGCGGATCTCGCCAAGATCCTTTCCAAGTTTGATATTGCGGTGGTGCCCTCGATCTGGGAAGAGGTCTATGGGCTGGTTGCTCAGGAGGCGCTCGCTGCTCAAAAGATCGTGATCGCCTCGGCGGTCGGCGGATTGAAAGATCGAATCTATCACGGGGTGAATGGCTTTCTCTTTACCCCCGGCGATCACGAGGACCTCGCCGTCCAGATGTCGTACGTGGCCGAAAACTATCAAGAGTTACTGGGGAAGATGCAATTCGCGCTCTGCCATCAAGATTTGGCCGTTGACGGAGAACGGTTCGAGAATCTATACAGGTGGACGATCGAAAACTGGGACGATCTCTGCCGGCGGCAGAGATCTCCGATTGAATGGGAATTGGGTAACATCGGCAGTTCGCTCGCGAATTTTCTCCGCGAGGACCAGGCATCGGTCAATCAGAAGTTGAAGCGAGAGTTTGATGATCCCGGATCTTCGGTTCGACGCGCCTGGACGGCGGCCAATCCGCAAAGCGACTCCGATGTTGTCGAGTTCTATCGACAGAGCGATAGTTATCTTTACGATCTGCTGCTTGTTCACCGGACGGCTGCCAGGAGGCGCTGGCGTGAAATCGCCACTTCGTTGATGTCGAAATACAAAGTCGGCAAACTGCTCGATTACGGGGGGGGATGTGGGGACGACTCGTTACATTTTGCCAGGCTGGGAATCGAATGTGTGCTTTACGACATCAGCCCGTTGAATACCGGGTATGCCAGGCAGCGCGCCAAAGAGTTGCATCTCAGCATTGAAGTAACAGACAGGTTACCTGAAGACCGCAAATTCGACGGAATATATTGTACTGAAATGTTGGAGCATGTCCCGGAACCGCTGGATGAGATCCGAAAAATGTCCGGCATGCTCTCACCACGCGGCATTGTCATCCTCACTCATAGCTTCGATCTGGTAGGTGATGACTATCCTTCTCACTTAAGGAAACATCTCGGATTATCGAAGAAATTTATTTCAGCTGTCGAAGAGTTGGGTTTTGAGTACCTGGAGATGTGTCTCATTCCAGGCAATAAGTTTCTCGTCTTTCAGAAAGTGTAATTACTCACGGGCCAGAGGCGTTGAGGAACGGAAGAACCGGTGCCCCCATCAAATTGACCAAAGCCTGGAAGACATCTTCGCCTTTGTGTTTGGTGGTGGCGATGATGGTTTGAAGAGCGGCGTAGGCTTTTGCGCCCCACTCAGACCGGAAACCGTTGGTAACTTTGCGATGAACGACACTACCGCGCAGTGCCTGTTCCGACTCGTTGTTAGTCGGCGGTACTTTCGGGTAAGACAAAAAGGTCAGGAGTTTCTCCCGATGGGTGTGATACCGATTCAGAAGTCTTTGGGCCTCTTTGCTCTCGACGGTCTTTTCCAACAACTGGTCGAGCTGATTTTCAAGTTGTGTCACTCGCCGCTGGAAACCCTCAATCGTCATCTCATCAAAACGATTGCGCAGATGGATGGCTTCTCGAAACAACGCCTGCATCCAGGTGGCCCAGTCTTCTTGCGGATGCAGGTCAATGACCCGCTGCAGATCGCGGATTTGATGTGCGAGGCAGAGTTGAAAGACTTTGGCCGGTGCGCTCAATTGTGCCCACAAGCAATCGCAAACCCAAACTTCAACGCACCAACTACCCATCACCGTTTTGATCTCCGCCTTCGATCGTGTCGGCACAATCGTGTGATAGACTCCAGCGTCACTGATGAAGACCCATTGCCACCAATTCCTCCCCTTAACCCGGGCGCTGGTTTCATCGCTCTTGATGACTGGTCCCTTGACCACTTCTGCTCTGATCTTTTCGGCAAACGGCTGGGCTTTCTCACCGGCACGCTGAAGAATCTGAGCGATGGCCCCTTCACTCAATTCCACGCCATGCATCTCGCGCATCGTTTCCACAATCCGCTCGTAGCTCAGATGCTGTGTCTGCTTATAAAAGACGACTGTCGCTTCCAGGTGCGGTCCAAAGTAGCGATCGGCTTCCAAACCTTCCGGCAGACAGCCACGGTTGGGCTTCAGACAATGCGGGCACATGGCCAGATGCTGTCGCGTTTCGATCACCACCGGCCTGACTTCGGGCAGTTCGACAATTTGTCGCCGCTCGAAATCTTCGGGCGCCACCCCGTTCAAATCGGCCAGACAGTTTGCGCATTCGGTGACAGCCACTTGAATAACTCGATCGGGGTTGTCGATCAGCGGACGCGAATATTTCTGATGTCCGAAACGTGCTCCTCGTTTCTTCTTCGGTTTGTCAACCGATTGATTGGGTTTGATGTCGCGCGAAGGCGGCTGCGAAGAGTTGCCCGAATTGGCGGACTTGTTCAATTGCCGCTTGAGATGTTCGTTTTCCGCTTCCAGCGTAGCAACTCGCTGGCTCAACGATTCCATCTCATCCAGCAACCTCTTGACCAAGGTGCGCAGATCCTCGATCGACAATTGATCAACTTGTTCAGGCGTCATAGGCATTACAGTGATTTACGGTTCGAGGGGTAGAAGATAGCATAATTCCCCAAAGCCCTGTGAGCAATTACGTGATTTGTAAGTGGCCATTTACCGATTCTGCCTAAATCAGGTGTAATAGTTCGGGAAGTTTGAAGTCAAGTTCAGTTTTTGTTGTCTCAATAAGACCATCTCATATAATAAATTGACTTCGCCATAATTTATACACTTTTTTAATAGAGTGTCTGCGTGCTTTCGAGAAAAAAGCGTTGATCGTAATAAATATCTGTTCGATACTTTTCCGGAAGGCAGAAGAGAATAGACAGGGAGACAGCGGGCCGAATTTTGAGCGGACAGGATAGGATTGTCTTACTTGAATATCTTATTGACGGAAAAGGATCTCAGGAGAGACAAAAAATCGAGGGAAAGGCTAGTTGGAAGGGGTTTGTCTTTTTTTGTCTTTCTTGTCTTTTTTGCTTGTCTTAGTTGAAAATCTTATTGATAGACAAGACCTTCCGACGAGACACACGCAGGAGTATTCGACCCTTGCAGACGCTAAGTATTATACTAACTTCGAATCATCGAATATCTTTGAATCCAATCTCTGCGAAGGTTCCGAAGGCATAGTTATAAAAAAATCCAGGCACTCCGGTCATTTCCTTCAAGACTTGTCGACGGTACTCTATCCCATCTATTTCATAGCTCTCAAATCTTTGCCTGGATCGATTGTAAGCAGCAATAAAAACTCCCCGAAAAGCGATCCGTAACTCTTTTGGAAGTTCCTTCCGAATATATAAACTGAAGCTCATCCCATGAGTCTCATGATCCAATTCCAAAAGCTGCAGTTCCTGCAGGGGGCGCACAGACTTTGGAGCTGTTAGAAGAACCAATTGGCCTAATCCCAGATATTTACACCAATCAAATAAATCCTCGATATTATCGACAATTAATTTATCTTTCGGGAGACGGCCCACAGCAGATGCATGCTCATAATGTATGTCTTGAGTAGTCCCTGGTACGTAAATGACTTGTTGATGATTAACCTCTTGGCATTTGCCAAGCACTAGCTCTTTTTCTTTCCATACGATGAGGGACTTTTGAAAGGTCCTGGTAATGTCCAATTCACTGGTTTGAACTCCTGCATCGGCTGTGACGAGGACGTCGCACATTTGCTCTCCCTCCATCAAAGAAAGTAGATGTCTTACTGAAGTGCTTGAAGGGCAGGATATTGATAGGTTGATTCCAAATTCGCGTTTCATTAGTAACAGAGCAGCGATAGCAGAAACCATCATTGCATGAACACTTATATGCATCGACTCCCATGAGCGAAGTGTGTTCAAGCTCCTACTATCTGGTCTTCCTACCCATATAAGTTCCGGTGCTGATCGGCTGCCTAGTGAGTACATATCTATGTCCGGCACATTCATGCGTACCCCTGGAAGGTCTTCGATGCACTCATGAATGGCTTTCTCTTGATAATAACGGCTTTGCAAAGGATGTGGACGAAGCTGGAAGTGACGATGTAAATCTCTAAGAATGGAAGTTAAGAGATCGCGCCGATGTGGGCGGTGTTCAAAATCCGTTTCCGGGTCAAGGGTAACTACCTCATCTCTAACATGATAATGTTCGCCATCTTTGGGTGTTGGCAATTTAAGAATGTAGTTCGTTAAATGAATTCGGACGAGCTTTTCAAACTCGACTGTCCCTTTGTACGGCCACCATAGCCCTTCCTTCGGAAATTTATTATCTCTGAATTCAATTACCTTTTCCCGCTGTTCGGTATCTGCTCTGGACTTCGGTGTGTAAGACTTCTGGTTGAAATATACAAAGATTTGTGGGCGACCGTTTTTCTTCCAGGCTTTGTATGCAGTCATAAGTTCGTGCTCAGTCCCAGTTTTGCCGTTCAATGTCGGCGTACCGAAACGTCTCCAGAAGATACCGATCAGAAGATCACAATTGGCAATATCTAGTATCGGATCGATCACTCCTTGTGGCCCCTCAGCATGGAAGCCTGGGTGAGCGTCGATTTCCCATCGAAAAAGTTCCAGTCGTAACTTGCGCTCGCGGGCCACTCCGCGATTCAACTCATCAATAATTTGCGGTAATAGATTACGTTCGGGTTGTACATCACTGGGTGAAGCGACTACGATGCGGAGAATTTGTACTTGAGCCATTTGGCCTTCCTGGCTGAATGAATATGACTGGACACCAACATAATCCTATATTTGCGGTGATTGTTTCAAGCCTTTGGCGAATTGGGCAATCCGAATTTTATTAATTCAGGAATATAGCTATAGGGAGACAAGGGGCTGAATTTTGAGCGGACAGGATAGGATTGTCTCACTTGAATATCTTATTGATAGATAACGACCTCGGGAGAGACAAAAAATCGAGGAAAAGGCTAATTGAAAGGGTTTCGTCTTGTTTTGTCATTCTTGTCTACTTTTATTGTCTCGATTGAAAATCTTATTGATAGATAAGAGCTTCTGACGAGACGAAGGTGAGAATTCAACCATTGCAGAAGCTGAGTGCTATTAATTTTCTATTTGTCTGACCTGATGATTCTCAATCTCGATTCCCAGTTTTTCTGCGACAACTATAGCCTTGTCGTATTTGGCTGGATCATGCAAGAAATTGTGAAGGTTGGCGCGGATTTGCTCCCGAATCATTCTTTGTGGGCTTTCATTGTTCTTCTGCATCATTGTTTCAATGTTTTCCCTGGTGATATGAAACAGGGTTATTACCTGAAGAGCTGGGTCACGCCAGCGAAACTTGGCTGTTAATCGCTCGCCTTTTACTCGTACATCCCACCAACCGTTCGATGCTTCCGGCAGGACGTTTTTCAGCCATTGCGAGGATGGGTCGCTAGAGTATTGCCTGTTAGATTGAGAGGCGGGCGTCCAATCCTCTGCCTGCTCACCCACGTTCTGCTCACCCTCTAATACGGGTACTTGCTCATCCTTAATTTTGAT
>Ga0081539_10003939_pt1 | contig 17207 bp, 19 predicted proteins | sample TabmetS4T2R2_FD_71023 | JGI IMG/M metagenome (GOLD analysis project Ga0081539, IMG submission 71023) | Tabebuia heterophylla rhizosphere microbial communities from the University of Puerto Rico - S4T2R2 | ecosystem: Host-associated > Plants > Roots > Rhizosphere ...
CGCGGCGCACGCCCGCCGTCGCGAGCCGGCGCAGCTCGGCGAGGCTGTCGGCGACGACCAGCGCGCCGTCGGCGGCCGCCAGCTCGACCATCGCCGGCGGCTTGGCGGGGCCCTGGACGACGATCGAGCGCCCGTCGCAGTCGGTCACCGCGCGCGCGAGGCGGTACTCGGCCTCCGAGCCGACCTGGTGCCCGATGCCCTGCTCGTTGACCGCCCGCAGGATCGCCGGCAGCCGATTGGCCTTCATCGAGTAGGCGATCTCGACGTCGGGCCAGGCCGAGCGCCAGGCCTGCGCGAAGGCGCGCGAGCGATCGCGCACGATGTCGAGGTTCGCCAGCCACAACGGCGACCCGTGCTCCGCGAGCAGATCCGCGACGCTCATGCCTGCGGCCGACTGTACCGCCGCCGGCGCGTAACGGCTACAGCTTCTGGCCGGACAGACCGAATACTCGAAGTAGGGACCTCCCTACCTCGATTCGGGAGCCACCCCTCGTCAGAAGGGGCCCGGCCGCGGGCAAGATCTGGCGTACAGCAGACGTTCATTCGTTCAGGAGCCACCGATGACCGCCACGACGACCACCCTGATGCGCGAGCTCGACCACCGCAACAGCGACGGCATCGACGTGCGCCTCATGTGGAACGAGCACGACGGCCGCGTCGTCGTCCAGGTCAACGACGCCAAGACCGACGAGTCCTTCACGGTCGAGGTCCGCGAGGGCGAGAACGCCCTGCAGGTCTTCCACCACCCGTACGCGTACGCGGACCGCGCGCTGGCCGCCGCCGCGTAGACCGGCTCTGGCAGACTCGGGCCGCGTGGCAGACGTCCGCGCGGCCTTCAACAAGCTCGTCGGGCACCTCGAGTACCCGATGTTCATCGTCACCGCGCGCGCCGGCGACGAGCCGCTCGGCTGCCTCGTGGGCTTCAGCACGCAGACGAGCATCGACCCGCCGCGCTACCTGGTCTGCCTCTCGCAGGCCAATCGCACCTACCGCATGGCGCGCGACGCCGACCACCTCGGCGTCCATTGCGTCCCCGCCGACGCGCCCGACCTCGCCGAGCTCTTCGGCGGCGAGACCGGCGACGAGGTTGACAAGTTCGCCCGCGTCGCCTGGCACGAGGGCGCCGGCGGCGTGCCGATCCTCGACCGCTGCCGCAACTGGTTCGTGGGACGGGTGATCGCCCGCGTCCCCGCGGGCGACCACGACGCCTATCTGCTCGATCCGATCGCGGCCGCGGCCGGCGAGCAGGAGGACTTCACCTTCCACATGGCCAAGCGCATCGAGCCCGGCCACGAGGCCTGATCAGTAGTAGCCGAGCTGGCGCTTGACCGCCGACTCCTTGGTGTTCGGCTGCAGCTTCACGGTGCGGGTGACCTTCTGGTCGCCGAGATCGATGGTCACCTGGTAGCGGTGGCCGACCTTCAGGTGCTGGCCGCCGCCGCCCACCGAGACGCCGGAGATGTAGGCGATGTAGGAGGGCTTGTCGCCCTTGACGAACGTCGAGAGCGAGTTGCGGTGGCCCTTCACGCCGGCGTCGCCGTCAATGCTCTTGCCGTTGGCCTTGCGATCGAGCGGCTGGTCGGTGCGGAAGGCGACCGCGATCGCGCCCTTGCCGATCTGGTTGTCGACGAAGAGGATCGGGCTCTTGCCGGTCAGGTGCGCAGTCGAGTCGGCCGCGGCAGCGATCGGCGCGGCGGTGGCGGCCAGCGCGAGGGCGGTGGCCGCGGCGAGGATGCGGGAGGAGGAGGACATGGAGCCGATGGTCGCCGCGCGGCCGCGCCACGCCCACCCACCCCAGGTGTCCTCCTACGCCACCTACGCCGAGCTCGAGCGCTCCCAGATGTTGATGCCCGCCTCGACCGCGTAACGGTCGATCTCGGCGAGCTCGTCGTCGGAGAAGTCCAGGCGCGCCAGCGCGCCGACGTTGTCCTCGAGCTGCGCGATGCTGCTGGCGCCGATCAGCGTCGAGGTGACGCGCGGGTCGCGCAGCGTCCAGGCCAGCGCGAGCTGGGCCAGCGACTGCCCGCGCCCCGCGGCGATCTCGTTGAGCGAGCGGATCCGGGCGAGGTTGTCGTCGCTGAGCATCTCGCGCGAGAGCGATCCGTCGCGCGCCGCGCGCGAGTCCTCCGGGATCCCGTCGAGGTAGCGGTCGGTGAGCATCCCCTGCGCCAGCGGCGAGAAGACGATGCAGCCGACGCCCTCGCGCCCGAGGACGTCGAGCAGGTCGCCCTCGATCCAGCGGTTGAGCAGCGAGTAGGACGGCTGGTGGATGAGCAGCGGCGTGCCGAGGTCGCGCAGGATCCGCACCGCCTCGTCGGTGCGCTCGCCCGAGTACGACGAGATCCCCGCGTAGAGCGCCTTGCCCTGGCGCACCGCGGTGTCGAGCGCGCCGAGCGTCTCCTCCAGCGGCGTATCGGGATCCAGCCGGTGCGAGTAGAAGATGTCGACGTACTCGAGGCCCATGCGCTTCAGGCTCTGGTCGAGGCTGGCGAGCAGGTACTTGCGCGAGCCCCACTCGCCGTACGGGCCGGGCCACATGTCGTAGCCGGCCTTGGTCGAGATGACGAGCTCGTCGCGGTACGGGCGGAAGTCGCGCTCGAAGATGAACCCGAAGGCCTCCTCCGCCGACCCGTACGGCGGGCCGTAGTTGTTGGCGAGGTCGAAGTGGGTGATCCCGAGATCGAAGGCGCGGCGCAGGATCGCGCGGCTGGCCTCGATCGGGCGCTCGGTCCCGAAGTTCTGCCACAGCCCCAGCGACACCGCCGGCAGCTTCAGGCCGCTGCGCCCGCAGCGGCGGTAGGGCATCGAGTCGTAACGGTCCTCGGCGGCGACGTAGGTCATGGCGCCGATTCTGCCGCACGTCAGCCGACGGTGGCCCGCGCCCGACGCGGGCGGCTGGAGCCGGCCAGCCCGAACAGGCAGACCAGGCCCGCGGCCGGCAGCACCGCCATGACGATCCCCATCGGCAGCGCGGTGTGCGAGCCGGCCACGCCGGCGATCGGCGCGGCGATCGCCCCGATCGAGAACTGCGCCAGCCCGAGGAGGGCCGAGGCGCTGCCCGCGGTGCGCGGGTGGTCGGCCAGCGCCAGCGCGGCCGCGTTCGGCAGCACCATCCCGATGCTCGAGACCATGACGAACAGGCAGGGCAGCAACCCGGCGAGCCCGAGGCCGGCGACGACCGACACGAGCACGCCGGCCCCGCCGATCGCGCCCTGGGTCACGGCGGCGTCGAGCAGCCGCCGCGGGCCGTAGCGCCCCACGAGCCGGCGGCTGACCTGGCTGGCGACCAGGATCCCGCCGGCGTTGACCGCGAAGAGCAGGCTGAAGAGCTGCGGCGAGACGCCGTGGATGTCCTGCAGCACGAACGGCGAGCCGGAGATGTAGGTCGCCATCGCCGCGAAGGTCAGACCGGCCGACAGCACGTAGCCCATGAAGCAGCGGTCGCGGGTCAGGCCGGCGAAGACGTGCAGCGTCGCGACCAGGCCGCCGCCGTGGCGATCGCGCTCGTCGAGCGTCTCGGCCAGCACCCACCACGCCGCCAGCAGCAGGACGGCGCCGATCGCGGCCAGCACGACGAAGATCCCGCGCCAGTCGGTGACGTGCAGCAGCTGGCCGCCGGCCAGCGGCGCGAGGATCGGCACCAGGCCGGTGACGAGCATGAGCATCGCGAAGAAGCGCGCCGCCTCGACGCCCTCGTGCAGGTCGCGCACCACCGCGCGCGCGATGACGATCCCCGCCGCGCCCGCGCAGCCCTGCGCCAGGCGCAGGACGAGCAGGATCCAGACGTTCGGCGCCAGCGCGCACAGCAGCGAGGTCGCCATGTAGGCGGCCACGCCCGCCAGCAGCGGCCGCCGGCGGCCGAGGGTGTCGCTGACCGGCCCGGCGAACAGCTGCCCGCCGGCCAGCCCGAGCATCGAGGTGGTGATCGTCAGCTGCGCCGCCCACGCCGGCGCGGAGAGGTCGTGCGCCATTGCGGGAAGACCAGGGAGGTACATGTCCATCGACAGCGGCCCGAACGTCGACAGCGCGCCCAGGAGCACGACGAGCTGGCCGTGCGTGGGTGGGCGCGGCGTGCGGCGCATCCGGCGCAAGCTAGCGGTTCGTCGCACGGACATCAGGGTTCCTGATTCCCCGACGACAAGCGCTTTACCGACAGCTGACGACCGGGCACCTAGGCTCCTATGGCGATGAGGTCCCCCCGGCACCTTTGGACAGGCGAATGGCGGCTGGAGTCCGACCAGGCGCGCGAGGCTGCGGAGGAGGAGGCGGCGCGCCGGCGGGCCGAGCGCGCAGCGGCCGAGCGCGAGCGCCAGGCGGCGTCAGCGCGCACCGGCGCGCCGTCCCGCACGCTCGGCCTGCGCGCGGCGGCGGCGATCGCACTGGCCGCGGGCGCCGTCGCCGCCGGGGCCTTCGCCGCCGGGGCGCTGCTCAACAACGACTCCTCGCCCGCGCCGCAGCCCCTCCCAGCGGTCTCCGGCAAGCCGGTCAAGCCCGACAAGGGCCAGACCGTCGCGGGCAAGATCTACGCCCTGGCCAGCCCGGCGGTCGTCTCGGTCCGCACCCCGAACGGCTCGGGCACCGGCTTCCTCGTCGACCGCGACGGCACCCTCGTCACCAACGCCCACGTCGTCGGCAACTCCGACCGCGTCGTGGTCAAGTTCGGCGCCGACGGGCGCAGCCTCGACGGCCAGGTGATCGGCAGCGACCCGTCCAACGACCTCGCGGTCGTCCACGTCGAGCCGGCCAGCCTGCCGCGCAACGCCAAGCCGTTGCAGTTCGCCGATTCGCGCCAGGTCCGCGTCGGCGACACCGCCATCGCCATCGGCAACCCCTTCGGCCTGGACCGCACCGCGACCGAGGGGATCGTGTCGGGCATCGGGCGCGAGATCAAGGCGCCCAACGGCTTCTCGATCGACGAGGTCATCCAGACCGACGCCCCGATCAACCCCGGCAACTCGGGCGGCCCGCTGCTCGACGAGACCGGCCGCGTCATCGGCGTCAACTCGCAGATCGCAACCGCCGGTGGCGGCGGCGGCAACGTCGGCATCGGCTTCGCGGTCCCCTCGAACACGGTGCGCGTGACGGTGCCGCGGCTGAAGAAGGGCGACCGCATCGCGCACCCGTGGCTCGGCGTCCAGACCAGCGACCCGACCGATCCGGCCGCGCCGCCCGGCGCCGAGGTCCAGGACGTCACGCAGGGCGGCCCCGCCGACGCCGCGGGCCTGCAGCCGGGCGACGTCATCACCGAGATCGACGGCGAGGCGCTCACCGACTCCTCCGACCTGTCGCGGCTCATCAACGGCAAGCAGCCCGGCGACCACGTCGACCTGCGCATCGATCGCGCCGGCCAGGACATCCACGTCGGCACGACCCTGGGCAACCGCCCGCAGCGCACTCCGTGAGCTTCGCCGCCCCTCTCGTCCTCATCGCGCTGGCCGCGATCCCCGCGCTGATCGTCCTCTACGGAGGCGTGCAGCGCGACCGCCGCCGGGCCGCCGCGGCGTTCGCTGCGCCCAAGCTCGCGGCGTCGGTCACGCCGCGCCGGCCGGGCTGGCGCCGCCACGCGCCGATGCTGATCGTCCTGCTGGCGATCGCCGCGCTCGTCGTCGCCGCCGCCAAGCCGCAGCGCTCGGTCGCGGTGCCGGTCGAGCGCGCGTCGATCATGCTCGTCACCGACGTCAGCGGCTCGATGCAGGCCACCGACGTCAAGCCGACGCGCCTTGAGGCCGCGCGCGCCGCCGCTCGCCGCTTCGTCAACGAGGTGCCCAAGGGCGTCAACGTCGGGGTGATGGCGCTGTCGAGCAAGCCGCGCGTGCTCGCCTCGCCGACCAGCGACCGCGACGCGGTCAACGCCGCCCTCACGCAGCTCACGCCGCGTGGCGGGACGGGGACCGGCGAGGCGATCCAGGCCGCGACGCGGATCCTCAACCGCGTGCCCGGCGTCAACGGCAAGCGCCCGCCGGCGGCGATCGTGCTCATCTCCGACGGCTCGTCGACGGGCACCGTCGATCCGGTCGCCGCCGCCCAGGCCGCGCGCAAGGCGCGCATCCCGATCTACACCGTCGCCCTCGGCACCGCGCAGGGCACGATCACCGTGCCGCGACCGGGCGGCGCCGGCGGCACCGAGACGCGCCGCGTCCCGCCCGACCCGCAGTCGCTGTCGGAGATCGCGCGCGCCTCGGGCGGCAAGTCGTACGCCGCGGCTGACGCGGACAAGCTCAAGGACGTCTACGAGCACCTCGGCTCGCTGCTGGGGACCAAGAAGGAGAAGCGCGAGATCACCGCCGGGTTCGCCGGCGGCGGGCTCGCCCTGCTGCTGCTCGGCGCGGCGATGTCGCTGCGCTGGTTCGGCCGCCTGATCTGAATCGAAGGAGACCCAACCCCGCATGACCGAGATCGACCCGACCATCCAGCGCGAGGATCCGCGCGCGGCGCTCGAGGAGGCGCTGTACGAGATCAAGCGCGTGATCGTCGGCCAGGACGCGATGCTCGAGCGGCTGCTCGTCAGCCTGCTCGCCGGCGGCCACGTGCTGCTCGAGGGCGTCCCCGGCCTGGCCAAGACGCTGACCGTCCGCACGCTGGCCCGCGTGCTCGGCGGCACGTTCAGCCGCATCCAGTTCACGCCCGACCTCGTGCCCGCCGACCTCGTCGGCACCCGCATCTACCGGCCCGACACCGGCCGCTTCGACACCGAGCTCGGCCCGGTGTTCGGCAACTTCCTGCTCGCCGACGAGATCAACCGGGCGCCGGCGAAGGTGCAGTCGGCGTTGCTCGAGGTCATGCAGGAGCGCCAGGTGACGATCGGCGGCCAGACCTTCCCGGTGCCGCTGCCCTTCCTGGTCATGGCCACGCAGAACCCGATCGAGTCGGAGGGCACCTACCCGCTGCCCGAGGCTCAGCTCGACCGCTTCCTGATGAAGATCGTCGTCGACTACCCGTCGTTCGGCGAGGAGGCGGCGGTGGTCGGGCGCAGCCTCGGCGAGGAGCCCGCGGTGCGCGAGCGGCTGACGCTCGAGCAGCTCGACCGCTACGCCCAGGCGTGCCGCGCGGTGCTCGTCGACCGCGACGTCATCGGCTACGCGGTCTCGCTGGCCGACGCCACCCGCAACCCGCACGAGTACGGACTCGACGACATCGCTCCCTACGTCGAGTTCGGAGCAAGCCCGCGCGGCCCCATCGGGATGGTCCAGGCCGCGCGGGCTCTCGCGATGCTGCGCGGGCGCGGGCACGTGACCGGCGGCGACGTCCGCGACCTCGCCGCCGACGTCCTGCGCCACCGCCTCGTGCTCTCCTACGACGCTCTCAGCGAGGGCGTCACCGCCGACGACATCCTCGAGAAGGTCTTCGGCGCGGTCACCGAGCCGGAGGCCGATCACGTCAAGCGGGCCGAGCGGAGGGCGCACGTCGCGTGAGTGACGGGGTGCTGACACCCCCTGCGGCCCGCCAGGGTCCCGGCCGGATGCCGACGGCCTTGGTCGACGCGCTCGACCTGGTCGTCGCGCGGCACGCCGCGGGCGCGCTGCCCGGCGACCGGCGCGCGGCCGGGATCGGCTCGGGCACCGAGCTCGCGCAGCTGCGCCCGTACGTCATCGGCGACGACGTGCGCCAGATCGACCCCTCCGCGACCGCGCGCGCCGGCGAGCCGCACGTGCGCCTGCAGGTCCCCGAGCGCACGCTGACCACGTGGCTCGTCCTCGACCTCTCGCCGTCGATGGCCTTCGGGACCGCCGAGCGGTTGAAGGCCGACGTGGCCGAGGGGGTCGCGCTCGTGCTCGGGCGCCTGGCGATCCGCCGCGCCGGGCGCCTGGCGATGGTGACCTTCGGCGCGGGCCGCCCGCGCCTGCTGCCGCCGCGCGGGTCGCGGCCGGGCTTCGTCGCGCTGCGGCGCGTGCTCTCGCAGGGCGTGGCGCAGGACGGCACCAACGAGCGCGACGCGCTCGCCCACGCGCTCGTCCGCGTCGGCAAGGTGGCCAGCCAGTCGGGGTTCGTGGCGGTGATCTCGGACTTCCGCGAGCAGCACGGCTGGGAGCGGCCGCTGGGCGCGCTGCGCGCCCGCCACTCGGTGCTGGCGATCGAGGTCACCGATCCGCGCGAGAGCGAGCTGCCCGCGGTCGGGCGGCTGGCGCTCGTCGATCCCGAGACCGGCGAGCGGGTGGAGGTCGACACGTCGCGCCGGCGCGTGCGCGAGCGCTTCGCCGAGCTCGAGCGCGAGCGCCGCGAGGGGGTCGCGCGCGAGCTGCGCCGCCTGCACGTCGACCACGTCACGCTGTCGACCGACCGCGACTGGCTGCTCGATCTGGGGCGGCGGCTGCGATGACGCTCGCCGCGCTCACCTTCGCCTCGCCCACGTGGCTCTTCGCGCTGGCGCTCGTGCCCCTGGCGCTGCTCGCCTACGTCGCCAGCCGGCGCAACGCCCGCCGCTACGCCGTCCGCTTCACCGCCGTCCCCGCCGTGCGGCTGGCCGCCGGCGTCGTCCCCGCCTGGCGCCGCCACCTGCCCGCGGCGCTCGCCCTCGCCGCCCTGGCCGCGCTCGTGGTCGCGCTGGCCAAGCCGCAGCGCTCGGTCGCCGTGCCGATCGAGCGCGCCTCGATCATGCTCGTCACCGACCACTCGCGCTCGATGCTCGCCACCGACGTCGCGCCCGACCGGCTGGCCGCCGCCCAGCGCGCCGCGCGCACCTTCATCGATCAGCTGCCCAAGCCCGTGCGACTGGGCGCGGTCGCCTTCTCCGACACCCCGGACGCCGTCCAGTCCCCGAGCAGCGACCACGACCAGGCGCGCGCGATCGTCGACGGCCAGGTCGCCGACGGCGCGACGGCGACCGGCGACGCGCTGCAGGTCGCCATCGACGCCCTGCGCCGCGACGTCCAGAAGGGCAAGCGCCCGCCGCAGGCGATCGTCCTGCTCTCCGACGGCAAGACCACCGTCGGCCCCGATCCCGTGCCGATCGCGCGCATGGCCGGCCAGCTGAAGGTCCGCATCTACACGGTCGCGCTCGGCACGCGCGACGCGACGGTGCCGAACCCCAACCCGTTCGGCTCGCCGCTGTCCGTCGCCCCCGATCCCGACACGCTGCGCCGCATCGCGCAGGCCTCGGGCGGGCGCGCGTTCACGGCCGAGGACAACGACGAGCTCAGCACGATCTACAAGACGCTCGGCTCGCAGCTGGGGACGCGGAAGGTCAAGAAGGAGGCCACGGCGAGCTTCGCGATCGCCGGCCTCGTGCTGCTGCTCGGCGCCGCCGCCGCCTCGATGCGCTGGGCCGGCCGGCTGCCGTAGCCGGCTCAGGCGTGGCCGACCGCGACGCCGACGGCAGCAACGACGAAGCCGCCCAGCGTCACCTGCACGAGCGAGGAGGCGAGCGAGACGCGCAGGAAGCGCTTGCGCACCCAGGCGATGAGCAGCAGCTCGCACGCGACGACCGCGTAGGCGAGCGCGAGCGCGCGCGACGTGTCGGAGATGAGGAAGGGCAGCGCGTGGAAGGTGCCGCCGAGGAAGGTCGCCAGGCCGGTGATCGCCCCGCGCTGAAGCGCGTTGCCGCGGCCGGTCAGGGTGCCGTCGTCCGAGAGGGCCTCTGACATGCCCATCGAGATCGCCGCGCCCAGCGCGGCGGCGATGCCGACGAGCAGCGCCGCGCGCGAGCCGGCGACGTAGGCCGAGGCGAAGATCGGCGCCAGCGTGGAGATGGTGCCGTCGATCAGGCCGATGAGGCCGGGCTGCACGACCTGGAGCAGGCGCTCGCGGTCGGAGGCGCCGCGCCAGTCGTCGAGGGCGGATCGGACGTCGGAGAACATCGGACATCCATAATACAAGCGATTTGCAATAAGGATGCCCTAACATATGCATCGGAGTTGCGATGACGCAGACGATCGACACCAGCCCCGAGGAGCGCCTCGTCGCCGCGCTGCGCGACGGCGGCTATCGCGTGACCTCGCAGCGGCTCATCCTGCATCGCGCCCTGCGCGACCTCGGTCGCCACGCGACGGCCGAGGAGGTCCTGCGCGCCGCGTCGGCGCACCTGCCGGGGCTGTCGCTGCCGACCGTCTACGCGACGCTCGAGCTCTTCGAGGAGCTCGGGGTCGCCCGCCGCATCGACGGCGCCGGAACCGCCGTCCTCTACGACCCGCGCACCGACGAGCACCAGCACTTCCGCTGCCGCCGCTGCGGCCGGGTCGTCGACGTCGACGCCGCTCTCGACGAGCGCCGCCTCCTCGCCGCCGCCCGCGCGGCCGGGCTCGAGGTCGACGGCGTCGAGGTCACCCTTCGCGGCCTCTGCGCCGACTGCCGCTGAGCGACGCTCACGGAGCGTCGAGCGCTCGCACCAACCGAGCGAGGTTGCCCTCCCAGACGTCCCTCGGCGTCGGCGGCAGGACCTCGTCCCAGATCTCGTTGAAGGAGCTGCGCAGCTGGCCGAAGCCCTCCGGCCGCGCGATGAACCACCAGTGCAGGTGCTCGGCGCCCTCGCCCCAGCGGCCGATGTGCACGCGCGCGATCCCGCCGACAGCCAGCACGGCACGCTCGACGCGGCCGAGCAGCACGCCCTGCTCGCGGGCGAGCTCTTCGGGCAGTTCGGCCGGGCTGGCGAAGTGCTCGCGCGGCTCGAGGAGGACGATGACCGGCAGGCCGCTCGGCTCGCCGAGCGTGGTCAGGCGCCAGCGTTCGGTCGTCCAGATGTACTCGCTGTCGGGCGCCGCGCAGGCGCGGCAGTCCACGCCACCCTGACCGCTGAGCGCGGGCTCCGGCGTGAGCGGGTCCAGGCGCTTGGGCCGGATCTCGCCCTCGAACGGCCACGTGTCCCACTCGTGCACGGGCGGCGTCCGCAGTGCCTCGGCGACGCGCGCGTGCAGCTCCTCGGGCGTCTCGGGCATCGCCGGAGGATACGGTGGGGTCGCCTTGGACTGGTCGAACGAGTTCTACGCCTGGCGCGCCGGGGAGAGGTGCCCGTCCTGCGCGTCGCGCGCGCCATCGAGACCGCCTTCGCACCGATCAAGCTCAACTACGACGTCCTGGGCAACTCGGTGCCCCACCTGCACACGCACATCGTCCCTCGGTACGCCGACGACCCACGGCTCGGATGGCCGTTCCCGTTCCCCGATCCCGATCCGCCGCCGATGCCGGATGACCGGCTCGACGCGGATGTCGCCGCCTTGCGCCGGGCGCTGAGCGGCGAGGCCGCATAGCCGTGTCCAGGCGTCTGCAGCTCGAGAACGCACGTCTGCGCGATCGGCTCGAACGAGGAGACCCGTACTGGCCGGCCCAGCTCGCGGTTGGGCTGGCGATCGTGCTGCACCTCGCGCTCGCCAACCAGGTCATCATCGGGCCGCGGTACCTGGTGCCCATCCTCGAAGGCGTCCTGCTCGCCGCGCTCGTGTACGTCACTCCGATGCGCGCCACGGAGCACCGGGTCGGCCAGCGCCGGTTCGCTCTCACCGTCGTCGCGGTGGTCAGTCTCGTCAACATCGTCCTGCTCGTCCGGCTCATCGATCACCTCGTCAACGGCAGCGCCATCCACGGCAAGCCGCTGATCCTGTCCGGCGCTGTGCTGTGGGTCACCAACGTCCTGCTCTTCGCCGTCTGGTTCTGGGAGATGGATCGCGGCGGTCCGGTCGCGCGCTATCTGAACCTGCACGCGATGGTCGACTTCGAGTTCCCGCAGATGGACAACCCGCAGCTCGCGCCGAAGGGGTGGCGCCCGGGCTTCCTCGACTACCTCTACGTCTCGCTGACGAACTCGACGGCCTTCAGCCCCACCGACACGATGCCGCTGACCCACACGGCGAAGATCGTCATGGGAATCGAGTCGGTCACCGCGCTGCTGACCGTCGGCTTGGTGATCGCGCGAGCGGTCAACATCCTCGGCTGACGCTGCGCGGCTCAAGACGGGCGCCGAGGCGCCGACTCACGCGGGTGCATGCGTCCGTTCCCCCGTCCGCGCCGCCTCGCGCTGCGGCTGCCCACGCCGCGGATCCTCCGTCCGCGGCGCCTCACGCTGCCCGTCAAGCTCGCCGGGCTCGTCGGCGGGATCGGCGCTCTGCTCGTCGTGCTGACCGCGGTGGGACTCGTCAACCTCGGGCGCGTGTCGGACCGCGGCGGGCACACCTTCACGCACGTGACCAAGCCGCTCGCCGCGCTCGGCCGCGCCCGCGCGCTCGTCAACGAGAACGCCACCCTCTCCGAGCGCCACATCCTCGAGAGCGCGCGCGAGAACAAGCTGGCCATCCAGAAGCGCATCGAGGCCAACGACCGCGAGATCGACCGGCAGATCGCGCTGGCCGCGCCGACGCTCTCCACCCCGGCCGAGCGGCGGGGCGCGCAGTTCCTCGAGCACAACCTCGACGCCTACCGCGCCTTCGTCGACGAGCTGTTTCGCACCTCGAAGGCCAGCTCGCCCGAGGACGCCTACGAGTGGTCCTCGCAGCGCCTGGACCCGGCGGTCGACCAGGTCGACAGCGACCTGCAGGAGCTCTTCGACGCCAAGGTCGCCGAGGGCGACGGCCTCGCCGACGACGCCACGGCCACCTACCACTCCGCGCGCAAGCTCGTCCTCGCGCTGCTGGCGCTGATCTTCGCCGTCGGCCTGGTCGCGTCGGTCGTGATCATCCGCGGCATCCGGGTCAGCGTCGACGCGATCCTCGCGCGCCTCGCCTCGCTGCGCGGCAACGACGTCGCCGGCCTGCGCGCCGGCCTGCACCGCCTGGCCGAGGGCGACCTGACCTACGAGGTCGTGCCCGTCACCCCGGCGATCGCGCGCCGCACGCGCGACGAGATCGGCGACGTCGCCGAGGCGGTGGGCGAGATCCGCGATCACACGCTCGCGTCGGTCGAGGCCTACAACGCCTCGCGCGTCGCGCTGGCGGCGATGATCGGCAAGGTCTCAGAGACGGCGACCGCGGTGTCGTCGGCCTCGCGCCAGCTCGCCTCGGGCTCCGACGACACCGGCCGCGCGGTCGGCGAGATCGCCACCGCGGTCGAGCAGGTCGCCGCCGGGGCCGAGCGCCAGGTGCGCGCGGTGACCTCGGCCCGCGAGGTCGTCGAGGGCGTCGCCGGCGCCACCACCCGCTCGGCCGACGGCGCGCGCGAGACCGCCGTGGCCGCCGAGGAGGCCCGCCGCCTGGCCACCGCCGGCGCGCAGGCCGTGCGCGAGGCGACCGACGCGATGGGCGCCGTTCGCCTGGCGTCCTCGGCGGCGACCGAGGCGATCGCCGAGCTCGGTGCGAAGTCCGCGCAGATCAACGGGATCGTCGAGACGATCACCGGCATCGCCGAGCAGACCAACCTGCTCGCGCTCAACGCGGCCATCGAAGCCGCGCGCGCCGGCGACCAGGGCCGCGGCTTCGCCGTCGTCGCCGACGAGGTCCGCAAGCTCGCCGAGGAGTCGCGCACCGCGGCCGAATCGATCGCGCGGCTCATCGCGGCGATCCAGGCCGACACGCGCCACACCGTCGACGTCGTCGAGGACGGCGCCCGCCGCACCACCCAGACCGCGGAGACCGTCGAGCGCGCCCGCGCGGCGTTCGAGGCGATCGGCGGCGCGGTCGACTCGATGGCCGAGCGCGCCAACGAGATCGCCGCGGCAGTGCGTCAGGCCGCCGAGGGCTCCAACCGCGTCTCGCGCGACATCGTCGAGGTCGCCGCCGTCGCTCAGCAGACCTCGGCCTCGACCGAGCAGGTCTCGGCGACCACGCAGCAGACGAGCGCGGCCACCCAGCAGATCGCCGCGGCCGCGCAGGAGCTCGCCGCCCGGGCGAGCGAGCTGGAGCACTTCGTCGGGCGCTTCACGCTGGCCAGTTAGCCGGCGCCGAACTGCTCCATCGCGATCAGCGGCCGCACGCGATCCTGCACCGCCGGCGCGAAGAGCTTCTGCAGCGCGTCGCCGGTCAGCGCGTTGACCGCCCCGGCCATCGCCATGCCCTGGTCGAGCGCGAGGTAGGAGCGGGCGACCTGGCCGCTGTCGACGTTGACCGCGTCGAAGAAGCCGCCCGAGCCGTAGACCGCGAAGTGCGCGCGCAGCTTGGCGAGGTTGTCGAGCGCGGCGTGGGGCGCGTAGTCGAGCGCGAGGAACGAGGCGTGGGGCGTCACGACGCCGTTCGTGTAGGCGGACGGAGGCGGGTCGGGCTTGCCCGCGCGGCAGTCGCCGTAGCCGTGGTCGACGAAGGTGTTGTCGTTGTTGGACGGGTAGCCGTCGGCCTGCATCCCGATCGCGTCGACGCCGTAGGCGCTGTAGCCACCCGATGGGTTGTCCGACGGCGAGAAGCCCCAGTAGCCGTAGCCGGCCTCGTCGAGCCCGTGCTCGATCTGCGCGCGCACGTAGAGCGGGTGGTTGACGCCCCACGACCGCGGGCCCCACGCCGCCTCGGGGACGAACAGCGCCGGCATGAGCGCCTCGAACATGCTGCCGCCCCACGACGGAACGACGCGCATGCCGCGGTACTGGTAGGCGCCTTCGAAGACGTCGACGCCGAGGTAGGTGCGCGTCGTGCCGACCGGCTGGGTCTCGGTCCACGAGAAGTCGCACGTCGGCGGGAAGGTGCGGTTCAGATGGAAGTAGGCGGTCTGGGGGACGCCGCCGGCGATGGCCAGGTAGGTGGCGATCCGCGGCTCGGAGTTGACCACGTCGTAGTGGTTGCAGGTGAACCACACGCCGTCCTGCGCCGCGCTGCAGCCCGACGGCTGCTCGGTCCACGCGCCGCCGCGCAGCTGCCCGACCGCCGGGTCGTAGTAGAAGCCGAAGTCCATCGGGGCGACGAGCGCGTGCGCCCGCCCGCTGAGCTCGGGCAGCGCGCGCTCCACGATGTTCAGCGCGACGGCCAGCCACGCGTTGTCCACCGAGGACAGGAACGGCGTCAGCGCCGAGCCGTCGGGCGGCCAGGTCGTCAGCCGGGTGCCGGTCGCCGGGTCGTACCAGTTGAAGAACTGGCCGGCCGGGCCACGCTCCATGCGCGCGAGCGTCGACAGCGTCCTGCCCGCCCGCTTGTCGGCCTCGCCGCGCGAGATCAGCCCGGTCTCGTGGGCGCCGACGGTCGACCACAGGTAGGCGCCGATGTTCGTCGGCGACGTGTAGCCGCTGCGCTCCCCGCCGGCGGTCACGTTGTCGGCCGGCAGCCCGGTGCGCGCGTCGACCATGAGGTCGAACGAACGCCAGGTGTCACCGGCGTAGCGCTGCAGCGTCGCGCGCTCGGCACGCGAGAGCTTCGCCGCGTGAGCAGGAGCCGCGATCACGAACAGCGCGGCGAACGCGATGGCGAGGCGACGGACCATGGGACCCGCAGCCTTTGGTGCCACATGCGTGCGCCGCTGAAACTCGAGGGGTCGGACCGAGTCCGGGACGATGCGCCAATAAGATTGGCTATCAGCGGCACAAGACCATGTAAAGTTGCAAATATGCCATCTAATCCGCGATCTCTACCCCGGCCTGTCGCGCGTGCGCTGGACGACGTCGCCGGCGCGATCGCGGCCTGGCGCAAGCTCCGCGGGCTCACGCAGGCCCAGCTGGCCGATCGCGCGGGCGTCGATCGCACCACCGTTCTGCGCCTCGAGAAGGGCGACGGCGGCGTGAGCGCCGGGAACCTCCTGCGCATCCTGCGCGCGCTCGGGATCCTCGACGAGTTGACCCGTGCTCTCGATCCGTACGAGAGCGACGTCGGGCGGCTGCGATCCGAGGAGCAGCTGCCGAGACGTGTGCGTCCTCGGCGATTGACCGACGATGGCTGAGAGGGTCGTCGACGTCCTCGTGCAGATAGGCGACGAGGAGCTCCTCGCCGGCCGTCTGTGGTCGCACCGTCGACGCAACGCCGAGTCGGCGACGTTCGCGTATGACGCCGGCTACCTCGCGAGCCCGCTGGCGTACGAGCTCGACCCGGCGTTGTCGCTCGTTGCCGGTCAGCAGCAAACCGCGACGGGGCGCGCGATCTTCGGCGCGTTCTCCGACTGCGCGCCCGATCGGTGGGGTCGTCGACTCATCAATCGCGCTGAGGAGCAACGTGTTCGCGAGGAAGGGGCGGGCGCTGGACGCAGCTTCGGGGAGATCGACTACCTGCTCGGCGTGCGCGACGACCTGCGGCAGGGCGCGCTGCGGTTCCGCGAACCGGCGAGCGGCACCTACCTGGCGTCCGAGCACTCCGGGGTGCCGCATCTCATCGCGCTCCCCGAACTGCTGAGCGCCAGTGAGCGGTTGGAGCGCGACGAAGCGACCGCGGCGCAGCTGCAAGCGCTGCTCCGCGGCGGAAGCTCTCTCGGCGGCGCGCGTCCCAAGGCGCACGTCCTCGCCCCGGACGGGCGGATCGCGATCGCCAAGTTCCCGAGCGTCGCCGCCGACGAGTGGGACGTGATCCGCTGGGAGAGCGTGGCATTGCGCCTCGCGCGCGCTGCCGGGATCCTCACATCGGACAATGCCTTGCACGTGATCGACGGCAAGCCGGTGCTCGTGGTGGATCGATTCGATCGCTCGGGGTCACGTCGGTTGGGCTACGCGAGCGCGATGACCATGCTCGAAGCGACCGACGGCGGCGAGGGCAGCTATCTCGACATCGCCGCCGTCATCGAGGAGCACTCGCCGCACGCCACGAGCGACCTGCGCGAGCTCTGGCGCCGCATTGCGTTCTCGATCCTGATCCGCAACACCGACGATCACCTGCGCAATCACGGCTTCCTGCGGGCGAGCACCGCAGGGTGGGCGCTGTCGCCTGCCTTCGACCTCAACCCCGATCCGCGGCCGGGGCCCAAGCACCTCACGACGGCGATCACCTACGACGCCACCGAGGCACGGGTCGACCTCCTCCTCCAGGTCGCGGACATGTTCCGGCTGAGCGCGAGCGACGCGCGGGCGATCCTGGCGGAGGTCAGCGACGCGACGGCGCGTTGGCGAGCCGTCGCGGGCGACGCTGGCCTGGACGACGCGGCGATCGAGCGGATGGCGCCCGCGTTCGAGCACGAGGAGACCGACCGACCGTGAAAGGATCAGGGCGATGGCCTCCGAGCCCGTGACCGCTCCGCTGGAGTACAGCGTCGCCGAGGGCTTCCTCGACGAGGTCTTCGGTCGCGATGGCGAGCCCGAGGCGCACGCGGCGGACCTCGTCGCCGCGGTCGAGCGCATGGGGCCGGATCGGCTCCCCCCCGCCGGGCGGCGCCGCGGCGCGGTCTTCATGCAACAAGGGAGCACCCTCGCGCTCACCGGCGAGGGCGGGGCCCAGGAACGGCCGGTCCCGCTG
>Ga0081539_10003940_pt1 | contig 17202 bp, 15 predicted proteins | sample TabmetS4T2R2_FD_71023 | JGI IMG/M metagenome (GOLD analysis project Ga0081539, IMG submission 71023) | Tabebuia heterophylla rhizosphere microbial communities from the University of Puerto Rico - S4T2R2 | ecosystem: Host-associated > Plants > Roots > Rhizosphere ...
ATGCCTCCAAGCTTGTCGATCGCGTCACGGCGCTCGTTGAGGCCGCGAAGAGAGCCGGGGCCGATGCCGCCGATGCGGTGGCGGTCAGGGGCCGCTCCAGCGGTGTGTCGGCAAGGCTTGGCAAGGTGGAATCGACCCAAGCCTCGGAGAGCGATGACGTCTCGTTGCGCGTCTTCGTCGGCCAGCGCGTGGCCAGCATCTCGGCCACGCCCGCCTCGGATGCCGACATGCTGGCCGAGCGCGCCGTCGCCATGGCGCGTGTCTCGCCCGAGGACCCGTATCAAGGCCTCGCCGACCCCGCTTTGCTCGCAAAATCGACCAAAAACCTCGATCTCCTCGACGAGACTGAGGTGTCTGCGGAGCGGCTGAAGCAGGATGCGCTTGTGATGGAAGAGGCGGCACTTGCCGTGAAGGGTGTCACCAACTCGGGCGGCGCCGGCTCAAGCGCCGGCCTCGGCGGGCTCGTGCTTGCCACTTCGCACGGCTTCCTCGGTCAGTATCTCGGCTCGCGTTTCTCGCGTTCGGCCAGCGTGATCGCCGGCGAGGGCACGGCGATGGAGCGGGACTACGACTTCTCCTCGCGGCTGCATTTCACCGACCTCGAGGAACCGGAAAAGATCGGCCGCAACGCCGGCGAGCGCGCCGTGCGCCGGTTGGGAGCCCGCAAGGCCAAGACCGGGCCGGTGACGGCTGTCTACGACCCGCGCGTGGCGCGCGGCATCGCCGGCCATCTGGCTGGTGCGATCAACGGCGCCGCGGTTGCCCGCAAGACCAGCTTCCTGCGTGACATGATGGGCAAGCGGGTGGCCTCGAAGGTTGTCACCGTCACCGACGACCCGCTGCGCGTTCGCGGTCCGGCGTCGCGCCCCTTCGATGGCGAAGGCATCGAGGGCGAGGCGCTGGAAATGGTGAAGGACGGTGTGCTGCACCACTGGTTCCTGTCCACCTCGGCCGCCCGCGAGCTGGGCCTTACGACCAATGGCCGCGGCGCGCGGTCCGGCACGTCCGTGTCGCCCACATCGACCAACCTGGCGATCGAGCCGGGCGACAAGACACCGCAGGAGCTGATCGCGGCCATCAAGTCGGGTTTCTATGTGACCGAGGTGTTTGGCCAGGGCGTCAACATGGTGACGGGCGAATACAGCCGCGGCGCCTCGGGTTTCTGGATCGAGAATGGCGAACTGACCTACCCGGTCTCGGAGGTGACGATCGCCTCGAACCTCAAGGATATGTTCCTGGCGATCACGCCGGCCAACGACATCGACCGCAATTTCGGCACGGCGGCGCCCACGCTGGTGATCGAGGGCATGACCCTTGCCGGGGACTGAGGCACTGGCCGACGATCTCGCGCTGATCAGGGACGCGGCCGCCGAGGCGGGCCGCATAGCGCTCGGTTATTTCAGGCAGAACCCTGAAGTTTGGATGAAGGGCGGCACCTCGCCCGTCAGCGAAGCCGACTATGCCGTCGACCGGTATCTGCGCGAAACGCTTACCGCCGCGCGTCCAGACTATGGCTGGCTATCGGAGGAGACGGCGGACAACGCCGGACGTCTTGCCGCGCTCCGCACCTTCGTCGTCGATCCGATCGACGGCACGCGCGCTTTCCTCGACGGCCGCTCCACCTGGTGCGTGAGCATTGCGGTTGTCGAGAGCGGCGCGCCAATAGCCGGCGTGCTGGACTGTCCGGCAAAAGACGAGGTTTTCGCGGCGGTGCTCGGTGCGGGCGTGACCAAGAACGGCCGGCCGATCAGCGTCGCTGCGCCGCGCGAACCGCCGCTGATCGCCGGGCCGCGGCCGATGCTCGACGCATCTGCCGATTACCTCAAACGCGCCGTCACCCGCGCGCCCTATATCCCGTCGCTCGCCTATCGCATCGCGATGTTGGCGGAGGGTAGCCTCGATGCCACCTTCATCAAGCCGAATTCGCATGATTGGGACCTGGCTGCAGCCGAACTGATCCTCACGGAGGCGGGCGGCTGGGTTTCCGATCCGACAGGCAAGCGCCCTCTCTATGCGACCGCCAGTCCGCGCCACGGCGCTTTGGCGGCCGGCAGCGGGCCCTTGCTCGATTCGATGGTGCACGCGATCGCCGCAATGTCGGCTTCCGCGCTTTGAAATGGTTTTGCAGAACGCGATTTTGTTCTAATTGTCGGCACGCCCCCAGACAGTCGCACGAAGGAACGCCATGGCCGCAGCTGACGGAAACAAACAATTGCTTCATCTGGTGTTCGGCGGCGAGCTGAAGAAGCTCTCGGAGGTCGAGTTCCGCAATCTCGACGATCTCGACATCGTCGGCATTTTCCCCGACTACAAGAGTGCCGAGGTCGCATGGAAGGCCAAGGCCCAGGCGACCGTGGACAACGCACACATGCGCTACTTCATCGTCCATTTGCACCGGCTTCTCGATCCGGAAACCGGCAAGGCCGGTCACGCCTGAATGACGGATGAGCTGGACAGGCCGGCGACCGCTGCGCGTGTGCCCGCGAGGCGGCGCCGCGATAGTCCGCTGCGCTCGGCCTGGCGGGCGATCCGCCGACCGCTGGCGCAATCGCGTCTCGTCAAGCGTGCACTTGCCTCGACCCTTGCCGGCGCTTTGCGTTTCACGCGCTGGACCAATCCGCTCGTCAACAAGGACCTCGACATCGCCGGTACTTACGAGAAGGTCACGCCGGCGATCATCGCGCTCTGGCACGGGCAGCACCTGCTCATCCCTTTCTATTATCCGCGCGGCAAGCCGCTGATCGTCATGGTTTCGCGCAGCGCCGATGCCGAGATGAATGCGCTCGTCGTCGAGAAGATCGGCTTCCAGGCGGTGCGCGGCTCGGGCGGCCGGGACAGTTCCCGGCACTTGGAGAAGGGCGGCGCCAGCGCCTTGATTGCCCTGAAAAAGGCGCTCGACGGCGGCAAGAACGTCGCCATGATCGCAGATATTCCACACGGCACTCCGCGCGAGGCCGGCCTCGGCATCATTACGCTGGCACGCATTTCCGGCCGCAAGATCTTTCCGCTCGCCATGGCGAGCAGCCGCCGCAAGGTGATCGAGAAAAGCTGGGACAAGACGACCATCAGTCTTCCCTTCGGGCGCGCCTCGCTGGTCGTTGGCGAGCCGATTTCGGTGCCGGCCGACGCAGATGATGCAATGATGGAGAAGAAGCGGCGCGAGCTTACCGATTCGCTGAACGATGCGACCGAGCGGGCCTATCGAATGGTGGATGGCAACGCATGAGCGACCGTATGGCTCGTACCATCCTGACCACCTATCGCTGGATGGGAGCCATCGTCTATCCGTTCATCGGCACTTACGTCGCCTGGCGCGCCGCCAATGGCAAGGAAGACAATAGCCGCCGCCGTGAGCGCTACGGTTTTTCTCCCCGGCGTCGCCCGGCAGGCCCGCTGGTGTGGATGCACGCGGCAAGCGTCGGCGAGACCAATGCCGTCGTGCCGCTCATCGAGCGCATCCTGGAAAACGACATCAATATCGTGCTTACCACCGGCACCGTCACTTCCGCCAAGGTCGCCGAGACGCGGCTTGGCCGGCGCATCATCCACCAATATGTACCGCTGGATCTGAAGCCCGCGGTCAGCAACTTCCTGGATCATTGGAAGCCGGACCTCGCCATCATCGCCGAATCGGAGATCTGGCCGATGACGATTTTGGAGCTCGGCGCGCGGCGCGTACCCCAGGTGCTGGTGAACGGAAGACTTTCCGACCGCTCCTTCGCGTCGTGGAAGAAACGCTCCTTCCTGGCGGAGGCGCTGTTCGAGAACCTGGCCCATGTCGTCGCGCAAACCGAGACCGATGGCGAACGCTTCGCTGCACTCGGCGCACGGCCGGTAACGGTCTCCGGCAACCTCAAGGTCGATACCAACCCGCCGCCCGTCGACGACTTGGCGCTCGCCGAGATCAAACGGCAAATCGGCGTGCGCCGCACCTGGGCGGCCGTCTCCACCCATGACGGGGAGGAGGTGGCGGCCGGGGAGGTGCATGGGCTGCTGAAGGCGGGTCACCCTGGACTTCTCACCATTATCGTCCCGCGCCATCCGGAACGAGCAGATGCGATCGTCAAGGCATTGGCGTCCAAGGGCCTCAAGGTTGCGCGACGCAGTCGCAACGAGCCAGTCGGGCCGGACACCGACATCCTCTTGGGCGACACGATCGGCGAGATGGGCCTTTATCTCAGGCTCACCGAGATCGCCTTTGTCGGCCGCTCGCTGACGGCGGAAGGAGGCCAGAACCCGATCGAGCCGGCCATGCTCAACACGGCGGTGCTGGCCGGCCTCAACGTTCAGAATTTTCGCGAAGCCTATCAGCGCCTTATCGACAAGGGCGCGGCCAAGCTCGTGCGCGACCGCGATATGCTCGCTGGCGCCGTCAACTACCTGCTGAAAAACCATGCGGCGCGCCGCGACATGATCGCAGCGGGTGCGATGGCGGTGGAGGAAATGCGAGGCGCGCTCGACCGCACATTCCGGGCGCTCGACCCCTATCTTCAGCCGCTGATGGTGAAGTCGCGCCTCAGGAACGGCAGCGGGAAACCCGCGTAGTGGCCAGTGAGGCGCCGCCATTCTGGTGGCAGAAGCCGGACTGGCGCGCCTACGCGCTCTATCCGGCCTCCGCTGTCTACGCCGCCGTCGCGCGCCGCCGCATGACCAACGCCAGGCGCGAGAAGATCGACATCCCAGTGCTTTGCGTCGGCAATTTCACTGTCGGTGGGGCGGGCAAGACTCCGGTCGCCATCGCGCTCGCCAAGCAGGCCAAGCGCATGCAGCTCTCGCCCGGCTTCCTGTCGCGCGGCTTTGGCGGCAGCTTCGCCGCCCCGCATGTGGTCGACGCCCATCACGACAGCGCCCGGCATGTCGGCGACGAGCCCCTGCTGCTTGCCGAGCACGCGCCGGTAGCGGTCACGCCGGACCGCGCGGCCGGCGCCAGGCTGCTGGCCTCGCGCGGCTGCGACATCGTCATCATGGACGACGGCTTCCAGAGCGCGCGCATCCACATGGACTATGCGCTGCTGGTGATTGACGGTCGCCGTGGCGTCGGCAACGGCCATATCATTCCCGGTGGGCCGGTGCGTGCCCCGCTCATCCACCAGCTCCGCTTCGCGCAAGGCCTGCTCAAGATCGGCGAGGGGGATGCCGCCAATCATATCATCCGCATGGCTTCGCGGGCCGGCCGGCCGGTTTACGAGGCGCACAACGAGATCCGCGACCCGGGTCAGTTCTCCGGCCGCCGTTTCCTGGCCTTCGCCGGCATCGGCGACCCGGAAAAGTTCTTCCAGACGGTCAGGGACGCAGATGGTGCGGTCGAGACGACTCGAACCTTTCCCGATCACCATTTCTTCTCGAAGGACGATCTTGCCGACCTCGCCGCGACGGCAAAAGGCCAAGGGCTGGAACTCGTCACGACCACCAAGGACGCTGTCCGGCTGCGAACCGGCAACGCGCACGAACGGGAGTTCGCGGCGAACCTCGACGTGCTTGAGATCGACCTCGTCTTCGAAATCGACCATACGCCGCGCGCCATCATCGAAGCCACGCTGAAGGAATGGCGGGAACGACGACACAAAAGCTAGAGCAATTCCAGCAAAAGCGTACAGCGGTTTTGCGCCCGGAATTGCGGGAAAATAAGGAAACGGAGCATTTCCTTGGTTCGAAGAAAAACGGAAATGCTGAGCCGTAGGCGCTCAGCATTCGCCGTTGAGGGCCGGGTTGACCTCGATTTCGCGCCGCAGCGAGACCGTGGCGTTGAGATAAGGCTCCTGCCGCGCCACGCTCCAGTAGCGCAACTCGTCGAGCGGGATTGCCTCTCCCGTCACCGCGCAGCGCACGAACGAGCCGGGGCTGGTCACCTGGAAATCGCCGTCCAGATAGCGGATGCGGGCCTCGCGCGCCCCCGGACCTTCAAATCGGTTCATCGACAATGCCTCTGGGCCGTCTTCGGCCATAAATCCCGCGCGAGGTCAAGGCTGGCGCCTTCCCCGAAGACTCGTCAGCCCGACTTTGCCATTGCAACATGCTGCTTAGAGCTAGTGTCGTGATTTTGAAGTTCGCTGGATGTCTATATCGCGCGTCGGGCGAACTTCAAAATCAAAACGACACTAGAAATCAAGGAGTTGCTAGTGTCCCGATTCTGAAATTCGCTCGGCCCTTGATCTCGAACACGTGCGAATTTCAGAATCGGGAACTAGAGTCCGCGGTCCGAACGCGCGGATGAGGAGTGATACGGGCGCGGGGAGATGACTACTGCGTGTTTTTGGCTCTCTGGAGTATCCGGCATGCTCCCTTGCGGCCCTGCGCGCATCTTTCCCGACAGCGTGCCAGGTTTCCTTCCCTGCAACTGCCGCCGGTCGATGTTACCGTCCGCTCTGTCTTTGTCGTCGGGGACCCGGAGTCTGCCGCTTTGGACTTGCCCGTGACGTTGGATGTGGTGCTGCGGGTTGTGGTGGACGTTGCCTTCGTCTTCGTTGTTGCACTTTTTGTCTTTGACTTGGATTTCGGCTTGTCTCCGCCTGTGTTTGCCCCCTTGGTCCTGTCAGTGCGTTCGAGCTTCTTGATGCGCAGCTTGGCGATGTCTTCGAATGTCCCGCCCGGAAAGGCTTCCAGATAGGCTTTGAAGGCGTTCGGATCGGTTTCGTTTTCGATCGAACGCCAGAACGTGAGTTCCTTCTCGCCGGATTGGGGCAAATCAGGGGAATTCCACTGGCCAGGACCTTCTGGAGCATCGCGGAACACGAAACCGGGTTCCAGCAGAGAGGAGTTACTCCACGGCACCTGCGCCCCTGCGGTGTCCCGAATGACGTCCATCCTCACCCGTCGCATCACCACTTCAATGTCGACGCCGGGCGTTCCGATGTGTCGCAGGATTGCGGCGGCGAACGGGCTGTTTTCCTCGCCGCCGTCGTAGGCGACCTTGCCGGGCTGGCTGGCAAAGCCGATGAAAATCCCTGTCCCCGCCTGGACCTCCGCCAAGCCACCGCTCATTCGCAATGCCCGGCTTGCGCCTGACGTGGAGAGCCGGTCGATGAATGGGTTGTTGCGGCAGGCATCGAGGATGATGATCGCCGTGGTGCCTTCAGGTGCGATCGCATCGATAATGTCGCCCAGCCTCTGGGATTCCAGGCCAAGATCGGATGCACGTTCCACCGCAGCATCGACCGGGAGCAGATAGTTGGCGTCGTTGTATTGCAGGCCATGCCCGGCATAATAGAAAAGGACCACGTCGCCGGGAACGATCTTCCGGGAGAACTCGCCGATGGTCCGTCGCATCTGTTCGCCCGTCAGGTTGAAAGAAACCGTCACATCGAAATCCAGTTCTTTCAGCGCGGCCGCGATGGCGCGAGTATCATTGATGGCATTCTTGAGCGGTGGGGCGTGCAGATAGAGGCTGTTGCCGATCACGACGGCATGCCTCGAGGCGCGCACTTGCGTCGACTTTACGAGGTCACCTGCCGCGCCGGACTGCCCAACAGCTACGTCGCCTGCCGAGACGACGAGCGGCGCGGTGATCAACAGATACGACAGGAACGGCAGCCAGCGAAAAAGCGACACCCGGCACCCCTGGCAGAGCAACGCCACAGCATATCTGCCCGCTGTGACATTGAATAGGCCGGCAAAGTTTCGTCTGAACTGACGCCAGGGCTCGAGGGCGAACAGGTCATCTTCTACCGAACAGCCGCTCGATGTCGCTCAGCTTCAGCTCGATATAGGTCGGTCGCCCGTGGTTGCAGGTGCCGGAGCCGGGCGTCGCCTCTATCTGGCGCAACAGCGCATTCATCTCCTCAGGCTTGAGCTGGCGGCCGGAGCGCACCGAACCATGGCATGCCATGGTCGCAGCGATACGATCCAGCCGTGCCTGCAGGGTCTCGACCGTGTCGTTGTCGGCGATCTCGTCGGCAAGGTCGCGCACGAGAGCCGCCGCATCGATCTCGCCGAGCATGGCCGGCGTCTCGCGCACGGCGATCGCACCGGGTCCGAAGCGCTCGATGCCGAGCCCGAAGCGCCTCAACGTCTCGGCATGGGCGGCAAGCCGCGCGACATCATCCTCTGGCAGGTCAATGATCTCGGGGAGCAGCAGCATCTGTGCCGGCAGCGGCCGCGCCCGCATCGCCTGCTTCAGCGCCTCGTAGACCAGCCGCTCATGTGCCGCGTGCTGGTCCACGATCACGAGTGAATCGCGCGTCTGCGCAACGATATAGTTCTCGTGGATCTGTGCACGCGCTGCCCCGAGACCCATGTCGGCCAGCGCCTCGTCGAGCGGCGCCGAGCCGGCGCGCGCGTCGCCGCTGTCGAGTGGACCGGCGTCGAATTCGGCCTGGGCCGGTTCGCCGAAGCCCGTCTCGAGCGGCCGCGACGGGGAGCGTGCGTAGTCGAAGCTGGCAGATGTGACGGCACGGAAGGCAGGATTGAAGGAGCGGTGGCCGTTGGCCGGCCCCGGATGTGAATAGGCGGTGGGTCGGGAGCGGAACGCACTCATCATGGCTTCCGAGCCGGTGGTTGCCGGCCGGATGCCCGCTGCGGCTAATGCCTCGCGGATCGCGCCGACGATCAGGCCGCGCACCAGGCCTGGATCGCGGAAGCGCACATCGGCCTTGGCCGGATGCACATTGACGTCGACATCGGCCGGATCGATCGAAAGGAACAGCACCGCAACCGCATGGCGGTCGCGCGGCATCGCGTCGGCGAACGCGCCGCGGATCGCGCTCGCGATCAGCTTGTCGCGCACCGGCCGGCCGTTGACATAGGCATATTGCTGTAGCGAGTTCGCCCGCGAATAGCTGGGCAGCGAGACCCGCCCTTCAAGTCGCACTCCCTCGCGTTCCGCCGCCACCAGCACCGTATTGTCCGCAAAATCGGCGCCGACCACATCGGCGATGCGTCTCAGCTGGCCTTCCGGTCCATCTCCGGCCGGCAGGTAGTCCTGGCCGGCGCGGTCGGATCCGGCGAGCGTGAAGCGCACGGCGGGAAACGCGATTGCGATGCGTTTCACGACATCGGCGATGGCCGAGCCTTCGGCGCGCTCGCCCTTCATGAATTTCAGCCGCGCCGGCGTCGAGAAGAACAGGTCGCGCACCTCGACCATCGTGCCGCGGTTTGCGGCAGCTGGCCGTGGCGTCGAGACAGATCCCGCCTCGACGCGGATCTCCGCTGCGTTGTCGGCATTGCCGGTGCGCGAACGGATCGCGAGTTTCGACACCGAGCCGATCGACGGCAGCGCCTCGCCGCGGAAGCCGAGCGAACGTATATCGTGGATGTCGTCGGAAAGTTTCGACGTGCAGTGTCGGGCCACAGCCAGTTCGAGTTCTTCCGCCGCGATCCCCGAGCCGTCGTCGCTCACCCGGATCAGCGACAAACCGCCGCCGGAGGTTACGACCTCGACGCGGCTTGCACCGGCGTCGAGCGCGTTCTCGATGAGTTCCTTCACCACGCTCGCCGGACGCTCGATCACCTCGCCGGCGGCGATCTGGTTGATCATCGTTTCTGAAAGCTGGCGGATCGGCATGTTGCGATCATATCGGGATTCGAGCGGCTGTTGGAGAACCCAATTTCCTTTGGGAGAAACAATCTCGCCGCATATTGCTTCGGAAAACGGCATGCCACGGCGCAACGCCCGGCTTCCCCGCAGGGACTGCAGACGTTAGGTTTTTCGATCACATGAGGAGGATCCGATGGGCGCAGCGACGGTCGAGAGCGGAAGCCAGACGCCACATCGCCGCGAGCGTGGCGGCCGCAGCGCGCGGCGCGACCAGCGCTCGCATGGCAGCCAGGGGCTCGGCCGGCCCTATATCGTCCGCAACATCCCGACCTACGACGTTCTTTCCGAGGAAAACCTCCTCCGCGTCGAGGCGACTGCCGACCGCATCCTCGCCGAGATCGGCATCGAGTTCCGCGACGATCCCGTCGCCCTGGAACATTGGAAAAGGGCAGGCGCGAAGATCGATGGCGTGCTGGTGAAGTTCGAGCCCGGCATGCTGCGCGAAATCCTGAAGACTGCGCCGGCCGAGTTTACGCAGAACGCTCGTAATCTGGCCAAATCGGTCCAAATCGGTGGGAAGAATGTGGTGTTCTCGCCCGCTTATGGCTCACCTTTCGTGATGGACCTCGACAAGAGCCGCCGCTACGGCACGATCGAGGATTTCCGCAATTTCGTGAAGCTCGCGCAGTCCTCGCCCTGGCTTCACCATTCCGGCGGCACGATCTGCGAGCCGGTCGACGTGCCGGTCAACAAGCGTCACCTCGACATGGTCTACAGCCACATCCGCTATTCCGACCGCGGCTTCATGGGGTCGGTGACCGCCGAAAGCCGCGCGGAAGATTCGATCGACATGGCGCGCATCGTCTTCGGCCGCGATTTTGTGGATCAGAACTGCGTGATCCTCGGCAATGTCAACGTGAACTCGCCGCTGGTATGGGACGGCACGATGACGCTGTCGCTGCGCGCCTATGCCCGCGCCAACCAGGCGGCCGTCATCGTGCCCTTCATCCTCGGCGGCGCGATGGGGCCGGTCACCAATGCCGGCGCAATTGCGCAGTCGCTCGCCGAGACCATGGCGGGCTGCGCGTTGACCCAGCTCGAACGGCCCGGCGCACCGGTGATCTTCGGCAATTTCCTGTCGTCCATGTCGCTGCGTTCCGGCTCGCCGACCTTCGGCACGCCGGAGCCGGCCATCGGCTCGATGGTGATCGGTCAGCTCGCGCGGAGATTGAACCTGCCGTTGCGCTGCTCCGGCAATTTCACCACCTCCAAGCTGCCTGACGCGCATGCGATGAACGAGGCGACAATGTCGATGCTCGCTGCTGTGCATTGCGGCGCGAACTTCATCCTGCATTCGGCGGGCTTTCTCGATGGGCTGCTCTCCATGTCGTACGAGAAGTTCGTCATGGATGCGGATTTCTGCGGCGCGCTCCACACCTATCTCGACGGCGTCAGGATCGACGACAACCAGTTGGCGCTCGACGCCTTCCGAGAGGTCGGACCGGGCAGCCATTTCTTCGGCTGTGCGCACACGATGGCCAATTACGAAACGGCCTTCTGGGATTCAGAAGTCGCCGACAATGAGCCCTTCGAGAAATGGGAGGCTGCAGGCTCTGAAGATGCCGCCGTCCGCGCCAACCGCAAATGGAAGAAGATGCTCGCCGAATATGAGGCGCCGCCGCTCGACGAGGCAATAGACGAGGCGTTGCGCGATTTCATGGACCGCAAAAAAGCCGCGGTTGCGGATGCGTGGTATTGATGCGCATCTGCCATTTTCCCGAGGCTTTCATGAAGTCGACAATGCTGCTTGCCGGTCTTGCCATGGTTGTTGGGCCCGTGGCGGCTTGGGCTGGCCCAGCGTCGGACGCCGTCGCTTTCTTCTATGCTTCGCCGGGCGCCGAGTTCGAGCAGGCAAACCGGGATCGCTTCATTGACCCCGCCCGGAACGTGTTGGACCGCAACGACGAGGCGGAGCTGTGCATTGACTTCGTACCCTCTATCGATGCGCAAGACTTCGAGCAGAGCGAGCTCGATCGCACGCTCAGGCTGGATGAAGAGGTGTCCGGCCAGGACGCGACCGTGAACGCCTATTTCAATCTCTTCCGGGGCCAGCCGGATTCGGAGCGGCTGGTCATCTGGACCTTGAAGCAGGTCGGCGGCAGGTGGAAGGTGGCCGACATCATGTCCGACACCTCGCAATGGCTGCTCAGCGAGTTCGCGTGCCAATGAAGCCGAGAACCAGCGTGTGCGGCATGTCGGCCACCCTGCTTTTTGTCTTGCCGGGCTGGGCTGTCGCGGGTGAAGCGACCGACGCAGTCAAGGCCTTCTACGATCGTCCCGGGCTGGAGCTGGAGGCTTCCGCACGCGACCGCTTCGTTGATCCGGCGCGCAAGGTTCTCGAGCTTGACGCCGCGATCAGGGCTGGTGGCGAGCCGGAAGGCTGCCTTGATCGGGCGCTGCCCTTCGACGACAGGGACTACGATCCCGCCGTGGTGACGAAGACGCTGAAGCTTGCCGAGGTCATCAATGGCGACGACGCAAAGGTCGTCGCCACCTTCAAGGTGTCTGACGGCGTGGCGCGGCTCGAATGGAAAATGAAGAGGATCGGCGATGAGTGGAAAGTGGCCGACATCGTCTCCATGACCGGGGATTGGGCGCTCAGCCAGTTCAATTGCGAGTAATGTCCGGCATGTCTCAGCCGCGTCCACGGTAGGGTTGCACGCCGGTCTCCGGCAGCCAGGCGCCTTCGGGCGGTGCGCCGGTCTGCCAGAACACGTCGATCGGAATGCCGCCGCGCGGGTACCAGTAGCCGGCGATCCTGAGCCACAAAGGTTCGGTCGCTGCGACGATGCGGCGGCCGATCATCAGCGTGCAGTCCTCGTGGAAGGCGCCGTGATTGCGGAAAGAGGTCAGGAAGAGCTTCAGCGACTTCGATTCGACCAGCCGCGCGTCCGGCGCATAGTCGATGACGAGATTCGCAAAGTCAGGCTGGCCGGTCACCGGGCAGAGCGAAGTGAATTCCGGGCAGGTGAAGCGCACGATCGCCGGCGGACTGGCGGGCCGCACGAACGGCACGACTTCAAGAACCGCCGTTTCGGGGCTACCCGGCGCGTGGACCAGATGGCCGAGCTGTGTAAGGTTCGCGGTTTCGGACATTGGAGTTCCTTTCGATTGCGCAGCGGTTTCGCTTGCGCATCAATGTGTTCGCGCCAGCAACTAGTGTCGCTATCGGCAAGTTCGAGTCGATGACGGGATACCGTGCCTGTATTAGGCGTGCTAGACTTACATTATGACCAGATTGCTCGAGCAAGCGATTGAAGCGGCCCGCCAACTGTCGCCCGAAGAGCAGAAGGCGCATTCGACCGGTGAATACGCAGCCGTTCCCGTATCTGGACTTCATCCGTAGGACTGACCCAAGGATCGAGGTGATCGCCATCCGCCACGGAGCGCGCAATTCGAAGTCCATGCCTGCCAGACCGCGCTGATTTTCCAAGCCAGCCATGCAAGCCAGCAACGACCCGCTCCTACAGCCATTCCAGCTCAGGCATCTCACGCTGAAGAACCGCGTGATGTCGACCAGCCACGAGCCGGCCTATTCCGAGGACGGCATGCCGAAGGAGCGCTACCGGCTCTATCACGCCGAGAAGGCGAAGGGCGGCATGGCGCTCACCATGACGGCCGGCTCGGCGATCGTCGCGCGCGACAGCCCGGCGGCCTTCGGCAATCTGCAGGCCTATCGCGACGAGATCGTGCCGTGGCTGCGGGAGTTGGCGGACGCCTGTCACGAGCACGACTGCAAGGTGATGATCCAGCTCACTCATCTGGGCCGCCGCACAGGCTGGAACAGGGCCGACTGGCTGCCGGTGCTGGCGCCTTCACCGGTGCGCGAGCCGGCGCATCGCTCCTTCCCGAAGACGGCCGAGGACTGGGACATCGAGCGTATCGTCGCCGACTATGCGAGCGCCGCGCAGCGCATGCAGGGAGCCGGCCTCGACGGCATTGAGTTCGAGGCTTACGGCCACCTGATGGACGGTTTCTGGTCGCCGGCCACCAACCATCGCGATGACGAATATGGCGGGTCGCTCGACAACCGGCTGCGCTTTTCCCTGCGCGTGCTCGAAGCGGTGCGTTCGGCGGTGGGACCGGATCTCATCGTCGGCATCCGCATGGTCGCCGACGAGGATTTCGAGAAAGGCCTCTCGAAGGAGGAAGGCGTCGAGATTGCGCGGCGGCTGGTTGCCGGCGGGACGATCGACTTCCTGAACATCATCCGCGGCACGATCGAGACCGACGCCGCCCTCACCAAGGTGATTCCCATTACCGGCATGCGTTCGGCCCCGCATCTCGACTTTGCAGGCGAGGTGAGGGCGGCAACGAAATTTCCGGTCTTCCACGCCGCGCGCATCGCCGATGTCGCCACCGCGCGCCATGCGATTGCGACGGGCAAGCTCGACATGGTCGGCCTGACCAGGCCTCATATCGTCGACCCGCATATTGTCGCGAAGGTGATGGCCGGCGAAGAGCACCGCATCCGGCCTTGCGTCGGTGCGACCTACTGCCTCGACCGCATCTACGAGGGTGGCGAGGCACTCTGCATCCACAATGCAGCGACCGGCCGCGAGGCGACAATCCCGCATGTGATCGCCCGCAGCGACGGGACCTTGAAGAGGGTCGTTATCGTCGGCGCGGGCGCCGCCGGTCTGGAAGCCGCGCGCGTCGCAGCCGAGCGCGGCCATTCCGTCACGGTGCTCGAAGCCGCCTCGCAGGCCGGCGGACAGGTCCGTCTCGCTGCCCGGAACCCGCGCCGCAAGGAGCTGGTCGGCATCATCGACTGGCGGCTTTCCGAACTGGAAAGGCTGGGCGTCGAGACCCGTTACGACGTCTGGGCGGAGAGCGATAACGTGCTCGGCCTCGGCCCGGACGTGGTGGTCGTCGCCACCGGCGGCCTGCCCCAGAGCCCTCCGCTGGAGGGCGGCAGAGATCTGGTCACCTCGTCTTGGGACATCATCGCTGGCAGCGTGAAGCCGGCTGAAAGCGTGCTGATGTACGACGACAATGGCGGCCATCAGGGCATGACTGCGGCCGAGCTGATCGCCAATACGGGCAGCCGGCTGGAACTTGTCTCGCCCGAGCGCTTCTTCGCCCCGGAGATGGGCGGCATGAACCATGTGCCGTACATGCGCGCCTTCCACGAGAAGGGGGTGACCCTCACCATCAACACCCGGCTGAAATCGGTGCGCCGGGACGGCAATCAGCTCGTCGCCACGCTTGGCTCGGATTTCGCCGAGAGCTGGCGCGCCGAGCGCCATGTCGACCAGGTGGTGGTGGAACACGGCACGCTACCGCTCGACGACCTATATTTCGCGCTGAAGCCGCTGTCGAAGAACCGCGGCTCGGTCGATTACGAGCGTCTGGTCGAGGGCGGCGATATCTTTCCGAACACACAGCCCGATGCTGCCTTCACGCTCTTCCGCATCGGCGACGCGGTCGCTGCCCGCAACATCCACGCCGCCATCTATGATGGGATCAGGTTCGCGCTGAGGATTTGAGGCCGGGAGGCGGCGCCGGTGTCACACGTGAACGTCGCCATGCGACAGCTCGCCTGCCTTTTCCGTCTCACGGAATGTGGCGTAGGCAACCCAACAGTAGAACAACACGACAATCGCGATGATGAGCCAGCCGGGCAGAGGCCCCAGATCGGCGTTGCCGATGATTTCGCGTAGCGACCCGACGAAGTCGCGGTGGACGTCCGGGTCCTGCAGCCTGGGTGTGGTTATCTTCAGCACCCACGCCAGCAACAGGATCAGCAGCATCCAGACATAATTTCGCTTGAGTCTGCGCGATATTGCAGTTCCGAGGCTCACGAGGAATTTCGGCTGACGTAAGTCGTCGCCAAGCGATTGCGCCCAATTTTCTTTGATTTCGTTTGCCGGCGCAAACATCTGGGCGAAGTAATTCCGCTCGATCAGCCGCACGCGGCGGCGGTAGACGTCGAAGAAGCGGTATCGCCTCGCCTCGATTAGTAGCAGGAGCACCACCAGCACCATGGCAAACAGAAGCACCCCGTGATGCGCCGACGGGGTCGACAGCGATAGCGAGAGCATAGCTGCGACCCCGGTGATGGCCCAGTTGGTCGTTCGGTCGATGCGGTCCCGCCAGCCTGCCATCCGGGCGATCTCCGCCCGATGGTAATGCGCTAGCGCTGTGATAAATTCAGAGGAGGTCGCGGGAAGCGGTGGCGCAGCAAAACCCGTCCGGAACTTTTCGGACTCTTGCTGTTTCTGCCTTGGTTCCATCTGGGTATCGCCGCCGGCGAAATTCGGGATATTGTAACGCGATTGAGAACCAAATGCCCGGCCTTTTCCCTGCTGCCGCCGGCGCGGCCTGAACCAAAAACCCTGGTTTTTGACCCGCCGGGTCCGACGCGGTAGAGAGCGCCACCTGCCGGCTCTGCCGGCCCGAATGATCGGATAGCGCCATGAACATCGAATCCAAGCCCGCGACTGCCGCCTCCTTCGTCTGGAACGACCCGTTCCTGCTGGAGGATCAGCTCACCGAAGACGAGCGCATGATCCGCGACGGCGCGGCCGCGTTTGCGGGGGACAAGCTCGCCCCGCGCATTGAGCGGGCCTATCTGGAGGAGAAGACCGACCCGGCGATCTTCCGCGAGATGGGCGAGGCCGGGCTGCTCGGTATAACCATTCCGGAAGAGTATGGCGGGCTCGGCGCTGGCTACGTCACCTATGGCCTCGTCGCGCGCGAGGTCGAGCGTGTCGATTCCGGCTATCGCTCGATGATGAGCGTGCAATCGTCGCTGGTGATGTATCCGATCCATGCCTATGGCTCGGAGGAGCACCGAACGAGATATCTGCCGAAGCTCGCAAGCGGCGAATGGATCGGCTGCTTCGGCCTCACCGAACCTGACGCAGGCTCCGATCCAGGCGGCATGAAGACGCGCGCCGAGAAGACCGCCTCCGGTTACCGCCTCAACGGCTCCAAGATGTGGATCTCCAACGCGCCGATCGCCGACGTTTTTGTCGTATGGGCGAAGTCTTCGGCGCATGACAACCAGATCAAGGGTTTCGTTCTGGAAAAGGGCATGAAGGGCCTTTCCGCGCCGAAGATCGACGGCAAGCTGTCGCTGCGCGCCTCGATCACCGGCGAGGTCGTTATGGAAAACGTCGAAGTCGGCGAGGATGCGCTGCTGCCCAACGTGTCGGGCCTCAAGGGTCCGTTCGGCTGCCTCAATCGGGCCCGCTACGGCATCTCCTGGGGCGCGATGGGAGCGGCGGAGGACTGCTGGTTCCGCGCCCGGCAATATGGGCTGGATCGCAAGCAGTTCGGCAAGCCTTTGGCCGGCATGCAGCTCTACCAGAAGAAGCTTGCCGACATGCAGACCGACATCGCCCTGGGGCTGCAAGGCTCGCTGCGCGTCGGCCGGCTCATGGACGAAGGCAAGATGGCGCCGGAGATGATCTCCATCGTCAAGCGCAACAATTGCGGCAAGGCGCTCGATATCGCCCGCCAGGCACGCGACATGCACGGCGGCAACGGGATCCAGATCGGTTATCACGTGATGCGCCACGCGCAGAACCTGGAAACGGTCAACACCTATGAGGGCGCGCACGACGTGCATGCGCTGATCCTCGGCCGCGCGCAGACCGGGCTGCAGGCATTCTTCTGATGGAAGGTCGAGGCGGCGTCGTCGCCGATCCGCGCCGCGAAATCGG
>Ga0081539_10003941_pt1 | contig 17197 bp, 18 predicted proteins | sample TabmetS4T2R2_FD_71023 | JGI IMG/M metagenome (GOLD analysis project Ga0081539, IMG submission 71023) | Tabebuia heterophylla rhizosphere microbial communities from the University of Puerto Rico - S4T2R2 | ecosystem: Host-associated > Plants > Roots > Rhizosphere ...
ACCCCGTCGCAGACGAAGAGCGCGGAGACGCCCCAGCCGAGCCCGACCTCGAGCGTCCGCCGCGCACCCTCGCGCACGACCCAGTCGCGCAACGCGCGCCCCTCCTCGGGCCCGATCGACACCGGAGACCGAGCCCGAGCTAGGGCAGCGGCCCGACGAAGACGATCCACGAGTGCCCCCGCTCGAAGCCGAGCCGCGTGAACGCGCGATCCGGAGCGACTCCACGCCGCCACGCGACCATCGACTCGTAACCCGCGGCCTTCGCGCCGTGGAGCTGCGCGCTGACGAGCGCACGCGCGATCCCGCGCCCGCGCCACGCATGGGCGACGACCACCATCCGGTGCGAGGCCGTCCGCCCGTCGGGGAGCCGGATGAACGTCGAGAAGCCCGCCACCTCGTCGTCGCCGGCGACCGCGACCGACGTCAGCTCGACCGGCATGGCCGGGTTCCCGAGCTCGTAGACGAGCCAGTCCTGGATCGTGTCCGCCTGCCGCCCGATCCAGCCTCCGAACTCCGGGTACGTCGCGGTCGCGACGTCGTACATCGCGTTCATCAGGTCGGGGCGCTCGGCCAGCCACGCGATCTCGACCCCCGCGGGCGGCTCGTGCGACAACACCTCGCCCGTGAGGTCGAGCGTCCACTTGTCGACCCGCCTGATCTCCTCGTAGCCGCGCCGCTCGACGTACCCGAGCGAGTGCGCGTCCGACGCGAGCACCGAGCACTCGAACCCGAGCTTCCCCTGCGCGCGCGCCCCGTCGGCGAGCGCGGTCACGAGTGCGGTGCCGACGCCGCGGCCGCGCAGCTCGTCGCGCACGCGGATGTCGACGTACGGGTGCGTCGATGCAACCGACGCCGGATCGCCCGCGAGGAACGCGGCGCCGGCCGGCTCGCCGTCGAGGAACGCGAGCAGGTCCATCCGGTGGAGCTCGCGCGCGCGGACAAGCGCCATCATCTCGACGGTCTCCGGATCGTCGGGCGCGGCCTCGTTCCGGATCTCGACCCAGCGTTCGAGATCGTCGTAGCCGCTGACGGGCTTGACCTCGATCCCCACGGCCGCGGTTAGGATCGCGCTCCGTGGCGCGCGAGATCAAGCGGGTGGGCGTCGTCGGCCTCGGCACCATGGGCGCCGGGATCGCGCAGGTGTGCGTGCAGGGCGGCGCGGAGGTGGTCGGACGCGAGGTGTCCGCGGAGCTCGCCGAGCGCGCGCGGGCGACGATCGAGCACTATCTCGGCCGCGCGGTCGAGAAGGGCCGCGCGAGCGCCGACGAGCGTGACGCCGCGCTCGCGCGCCTCTCGCTGACGACCGACCTCGCCGACCTCGCCGACTGCGACCTCGTGATCGAGGCGGCCTTCGAGGACCTCGACGTGAAGCGCGAGCTCTTCGCGGCGCTCGACGCGACCGTCGCTCCGGACGCCGTCCTCGCCACCAACACCTCCGCGCTCTCGGTCACCGAGATCGCCGCGGCGACGTCGCGGCCGGAGCGCGTCGTCGGCATGCACTTCTTCAACCCGGCCCCGCTGATGCCGCTGGTCGAGATCGTGCGGACGGAGCTCTCGTCGGACGACGCCTTCGAGGCCGCGTACGCGTTCGCGGAAGGCGTCGGAAAGGCTCCCATCCGATGCAACGATACCCCGGGCTTCGTCGTCAACCGGGTGCTGATCCCCTTGCTGAACGACTGCATCCGCGTCCTCGACGAGGCGCGCGTCACCCCCGAGGACCTCGACAAGGGGATGAAGCACGGCGCCGGCTGGCCGATGGGGCCGTGCGCGCTCGTCGATCTCGTCGGGATCGACGTGCACGTGCACGCTTCGGAGGCTCTATATGCGGCGCTGCGGGAGCCGAGGATGGCCCCGCCGCCGCGCCTCGTCCGCATGGCCCAGGCGGGCTTGCTCGGCCGGAAGAGCGGGCGCGGCTTCTTCTCGTATCCGTCCTAGGTTCGGCCTCCCTCGAAGAGGCGGCGAAGCGCGGCCGTGTCCTCGCTGTCGGAGAGCAGGAGCACCTCGTCGCCGGCCTCGAAGACGTACGAGCCGCGCGCTTGGCGCGGTTCGTCGCCGCGGACGATCAGGCTGATCCACGAATGCTCCCCGAGGGGCAGGTCCCGGAGCGCCTCGCCCTCGGCCCGCGCGCCGCGAGCGACCACGAAGCGCTGTACGCCCTGCGGCTCGCGGCGGAGGCGGGTCGAGAGGTCCCACGGCTCCGGCTCGACGACGCGCATCGGGATGCGGAGCACGCGCGCCGCAAGCGGGATCGTCGTCCCCTGGACGACCACCGAGAACGCGACGACGACGAAGACGATGCCGTAGATCCGGTGCGCCTGGCTTACGCCGTCGAGCAGCGCGAGCGCGGCGAGGAGGATCGGCACCGCGCCCTTGAGCCCGCCCCAGACGACGAAGAGCCGCTCGCGAGCGCGCAACCGCGTCGGCACGAGGAGCACCCAGGTCACGACCGGCCGCGCCACGAGCGTCAGCAGGAGCGCGAGCGCGAGCCCGTCGAGCCAGAGGTGCTCGGTCCCGAGGTCGGTCAGGTCGACCGTGAGCCCGAGAGCGACGAACGCGACGACCTCGGCGATCGCCGCGAGCGAGGTGTGGAAGCGCTCGATCTCGGCCTTGTACGGCGCGCGCTCGTCGCCGATCAGCAGACCTGCGACGAAGACGGCGAGGAAGCCGGAGCCGTGCGCGACCGTCGCCACGCCGTAGATCACGCCCGCCGCCGCGAGCGTCCGCAGCGGGTAGAGGCCCTCGTTCGGCAGCGAGACGCGCCGCATCAGCTGGAGGAGCGCGTACGCGCCCGCGCAGCCGACGGCGAGCCCGACCGCCATCTCGAGCGAGAACTCGCGGACGACCGTCCAGAAGGTCGCGTTCCCGTGCGTCGCGAGGTCGAGCATCGCGATCATCAGCGCGATCCCGACCGGGTCGTTCGCGCCCGACTCGCCCTCGAGGATCGTCGCGACCCGGCCGCCGACCTCGCGATTCCCGAGCACCGAGAAGAGGACGGCCGGGTCGGTCGGCGCGAGCGCGGCGCCGAGGACGCCGGCGATCGTCCACGAGAAGTCGAAGAACGCGTGCGCGAAGACGGCCATCGCGCCGGCGGTCGCGAACGTGCCGAGCACGCCGAGGATCGAGATCGGCGCCGCGGAGCCGCGGAACCGCCGGGCGCCGACGTGCATCCCGCCGTCGAAGAGGATCACGATCAGCGCGACGACCGCGATCCGCTCGACGGTCGCGATCGAGACGTGCTGGGCGAGGCCGGGAAAGACGTCCGAGATCACCGCTGCGGCGAGCAGGAACAGCGCGGGCGCGGGCAGCGGGAAGCGCTCGTTCAGCTTGTACGTCCCGAGCGCCAGGAAGAAACCGGCCGCCACGACGAGCACGACCGCGCCGAAGCCCAGGATTTCGCTCACGCCGGCGACTGTAATCAAGCCCCCGCTGCCGTACCTGGACGCGGGCCGCCGCCGCACTTACAGTTTCCTTACGGCACGCTGATGCCCGCCACAAGGAGCCGCCCGATACTGCGTACCGTCATGCGACGCCCGGCCTTGCTTGTCCTCTTTTTGGCCCTCGCCGTGCCTGCGGCCGCTCTCGCCGCGACCGGCGGCGCCGACGACGGCACGCTCTCGGTCGTGAACGGCGACGGCGTGGTCAACGTCGTCGCGCGCGGCGGCGTGATCGGCAGCTGCGACCAGTGCCGCGTGTGGATCACCGACCCGGTCGCGGGCGACGGCACCGGCCCGGTCGTCACCGGCTGGGAGGACATCGACAACCTCACCGACACGAAGTCGAAGTGGTCCGGCACCGACGTTCGCTTCAAGCTGATCGGCGGCTTCTTCCGCCTCCGCGTCGTCGGGAGCGGGATCACGCTCTACGCCGTCGGGAAGGGCTCGGGCTCGATCAGGGGCGCCGTGACGAACACCGGCACGTGGGCGCTGAACGACGCGACTCCGCGTCTCTTGCCCGACACGATCAAGCCGTTTCTCCTCACCGGCTGACGCCTCTGGCATCCTGAGCGCGTGGCGGCGAGCTCACCGAACGTGCTGGTGGTCGAGGACGAAGCCTCGATCGCCTCGTTCGTCTCGCTCTACCTGAAGAACGCCGGCTACACCGTCCGGACGGCCGCGACCGGTTCCGAAGCCCTTGCGCAGGCGACCGCGCAAGAGCCGGCCCTGATCGTCCTCGACCTAATGCTTCCGGACATCGACGGGATCGAGGTGTGCCGGCGGATCCGCAAGGCCTCCGACGTGCCGATCCTGATGCTGACGGCGCGCGACGAGGACGTGGACAAGATCATCGGGCTCGAGGTCGGCGCCGACGACTACCTCACGAAGCCGTTCAACCCGCGCGAGCTCGTCGCGCGCGTGAAGTCGATCCTCCGCCGGGCCGCGCCCGCGCGCGAGGAGCGCGAGAGCGCGCAGCTCCGCCACGGCGACCTGGTCATCGACGCCGGCCGCCGCGAGGTGCACGTCGGCGACGACGAGATCCAGCTCGCTCCGAAGGAGTTCGACCTCCTCTGGGAGCTGCTCGACCACCGCGGGCTCGTGCTCACGCGCGACCAGCTGCTCGAGCGCGTCTGGGGCTACACCTTCGCGGGCGACACCCGCACCGTCGACGTGCACGTCCGCCAGCTCCGGCGGAAGCTCGGCGAGGCCTCGCCGATCGTGACCGTCTGGGGGGTCGGGTACAAGGTCTCGCCGGCGCGGGAGTCGGCGGCCTAGCCGGGTCCGGGCCGTGCTCCGGTCGCTCCGGTTCAGGCTCGCCGCGTTCTTCCTCGCGGGGGTCGTCGTCTCCGGCGTCGTCGCGGCGGCGATCTCGTTCCGCCTGATCGAGAGCTACACGCTCAAGCGCGCGCGGGCGGACATCAGGCGCGAAGCCGCCGGCCTCACCGAGCTGTACGCGTTCCGTGCGACCCAGGTGGGCCGCAAGAACCAGCGCAACGAGATTCCCCAGATTCCGGCGCACACGCTCGAGGACGCGACTGGCGACCGGCTCTACTACCTGCCCGCCGCAGCCCTGATCGCGCTCTTCCCGGACGAGGTGCCGGTCCTGCCGCGGATCTCGCGCCGCACGGTCCCGCTGAAGCGGCTCCAGCAGGGCGAGACGATCCAGTTCGAGTTCGTCCCGCCCGGCGAGCACCGGACGTTCATCGCCGTCGCGCGGCCGCTCGAGCTGACGAAGCAGAAGCTCTTCTTCGGCGCGATCGTCGTCGCGCGGCCGAAGGATCAGCTCGGGAACCAGGTCGGCCCTCTCGTCGGCCGGCTCGGGCTCGCGCTCTTGGGCGGCCTGTTCGTCGCGATGCTGCTCGGCCTCTACCTCTCGCGCAGCATCACGCGCCCGGTCCGCCGGCTCTCGAACGTGGCCGACGAAGTGGCCGCCGGGCGGCTCGACGTCGAGGTCCCGGAGGTTCGGGGCGGCGGCGAGATCGGCCACCTCGCCGACCGCCTGCGGGAGATGACCTTGCGTCTCTCCGAGTCGGAACAGCGCGAGCGCAACTTCTTCATGTCGGTGTCGCACGAGCTGCGGACGCCGCTGACCGCGATCCGCGGCCACGTCGACGCGCTGCGCGAAGGCCTCGCTGAGGATCCGGAGCTTCGCGCGGAGTCGCTCGAGGTGATCGCCGCGGAGGCCGGCCGGCTCGAGCGGCTCGTCGGAGAGGTGCTCGACCTCGCGAAGCTCGAGGGCCACCGCTTCGCGCTGTCGCGCGAGGAGGTCGACATGGAGCGGCTCTGCGACCGCGCCTACGCGACCTTCACCGAGGAGGCGCGGCGGCGGGCGATCGACTTCCGGCACGAGACGCGGGCGAAGCCGGTGATCGTGGCCGACGGCGACCGCGTGCTTCAGATCATCACGAACCTGCTCTCGAACGCGTTCCGGTGGACGCCGGACGGCGGGCGCATCGAGCTCGACCTCCACGCGGAGAACGGCGCCGTCGCCGTGTCGGTCGCCGACAACGGACCGGGAATTGCACCCAGCGACCAGGAGCGGATCTTCCGCGCGTTCTGGTCGCGCGACGGCTCGGGAACGGGCCTCGGCCTCGCGATCGCGCGCGAGCTGGCGGAGGCGCACGGCGGTCGCATCGACCTGGAGAGCGCGCCTGGCGTCGGTAGTCGCTTCGAGCTCGTGCTCCCGGTCGAGACCGGTCCGTAGGCCACATGTTCTTGCTGTCGGTGTCCCTATTGGACACTTGACAGACGCGGCGGCGATCCCCACGATCTCTCCGACATGAGACGCCGGCCGACCACCATCGTCTTGCTCGCGATCGTCGCCGCCTTGCTCGTGCCGGGTGCCGCCTCGGCGGGCTACGAGGACTTCATGAAGAAGCAGTACCTCGGCCCGTACAACCAGGACGACTGTTACTACGTCCGGGGCGAGATGTGCTCGAACTGGAACTACTGGTGGGGCCACGAGCTCGATCGAGGCGGTGGCGGAACGGTTCTCCAGAGCTTCGAGACCGGCTCGGTCATCCGCGGCCGCTACAGGAGTGCGCCGGGCCAGTACACGCTCTTCTCGCGAGACGTCTCGATGGGCGGCTGGTACCTGAAGGGCGGCGCGCTCTATTGGGGCGGCGCCTACATCTGGGTCGATCTCGGCGAAGTCGTCGCGGGCTGAAGGGAGCGAGCGTGAAGCGAATCCTCGTCGGGCTCTCGATCGTGGCGGCGGCCGCTGCCCTGGCCGCGGTGTTCGCAGGGCGCTCTCCGGGGTCGCGAGGCCTCGACCGGCTGAGCAACGCGGGCACGCCGGTGGCCGACGTGTCTCCCGCCGGTCGGCGCGCACTCCGCCTGTTGGATGCGACAAACCTTCGCCTTCTCGGGCAGGTCGGTCGTAGGCAATTCTTCCGGCTTCACGCGCGGGGCAGCGCGTGCTTCGCCACGGGTGACGTGGACGCCGGCGCTCCTGCGCCGAGCGACGTCTACTGCCCGCACGGCGCCTTTCCCACGGCCGGCCTTCCCGTCTACGACGACCCTTCGGTCGAGATCGCGAAGGGCGAACCCGGGGTTGCGCACCTCTTGGCTCTCGACGGACTCGCCGCGGACGGCGTCGAACGCGTCGAGCTCGCCCGTAACGGTCAGGTGCTTGCCGCGTCGCCGGTGACCGACAACGTCTTCTCGCTCAGCGTCGCGGGAGTGGCGATCGGCGGGACGCGTCTGGTCGCACGAGATGGCGACGGGAACGTCGTCTTCTCGCGGCTGTACTCGTCGCCGCCGAGCTGAACTTCTAGCGGATCTCGGCGCTGCCGCCGGGGCGGCGCTCTTCCATGCGGTACACGATCGCGCCGCCGCTCGACTCCAGGTTGCGCTCGAGACGTGCGAGCCGCTCGTCGACGCCCTTCCAGCCGGAGCTGATCAGGTCGACGAGGAGCGCGAGGTCGTCGATGCGGCTGTGGCGCTCGGCGAGTAGGTCGCCTTCGAGGCGCTCGAGCCGCCGGATCGCCTGCGCCATGAGGCCTCGCACCTCCGCGATGTGGCGGCCGACCGGCAGGACCTCGGCGCGCAGCCCTTCCTGGACGGCGTCCTTGACCTGCGCGGGGAGCGCGCTCTCGATCTCGGCGGTCGTCTGGGCCAGCGCCTCGATCTGCGCTCGCGCCCGTTCGAGCGCCGCCTCGACTGCGGCGGGGTCCGGCCGCCCCTCGGCGGCCGCTGCGAGCCGGGCCCTCGCGCGCTCGATCGCGCTTTCGTCCATGCGTCGCAAGGGTAGCGTTCGGGTCGGATGAGGTCGGAGGAGCTCGACTACGTCCTCCCGCCCGAGCTGATCGCCCAGCGGCCGGCGGAGCGGCGCGACGAGTCGCGGCTGCTCGTCTACGAGCGCGGGTCGCGCGAGGTGCGGCACCGGCGGTTCTCGGAGCTGCCGGAGGAGGCGGGGGACGCGCTCGTCGTCGTCAACGACACACGCGTGGTATCCGCTCGGATCCCGATCGAGCGGCCGAAGGGCGAGGTGCTCCTGCTCGAGCCGGCGGGCGAGGACGGCGTGTGGGAGGGACTCGCGCGCCCGACGAAGCGTCTCCGCGCGGGCTCGCGGTATGGCCCGGTCGAGCTGCTCGAGCACCTCGGCGAGGGCCGCTGGCTCCTTCGACTGGAGGGCGAGCCGGCCGGCGAGACGCCGCTCCCGCCGTACATCACCGAGCCGCTCGACGATCCCGGGCGGTACCAAACCGTCTACGCGCGCGAGGCCGGGTCGGCGGCGGCGCCGACCGCGGGCCTTCACTTCACCGACGAAGTGCTCGCGGCGCTGGACGTCGAGCGCGTCACGCTGCACGTCGGCCTCGACACGTTCCGCCCCGTCACCGCCGACGACCTCGCACACCACCGGCTCCACGGCGAGCGATACTCGGTCGCGCCGGAGGCGTGGGAGCGGATCCGTCGCGCGTCGCGCGTGCTCGCGGTCGGGACGACGACGGTGCGCGTCCTCGAGACGCTCGCCCGCGGCGGCCCTCTCCGCGGCCGGACCGAGCTGTTCGTCACGCCGGGCTTCGAGTTCAGGCGCGTCGACGCGCTCCTCACGAACTTCCACCTGCCGCGCACGACGCTGCTCGCGCTCGTGATGGCCTTCGCGGGCGTGGAGGAGACGCGCGCGCTCTACGAGCTCGCGATCGCCGAGCGGTACCGGTTCTACTCGTTCGGCGACGCCATGCTCGTCCTCTAAGCGACATGTCCAGCACAATGTGCTGCGCATGGCGAAGACGGTGCAGATCCGGAACGTGCCGTACGACGTTCACCGGAAGCTGAAGGCTCGCGCAGCCGAGCAGGGCACCTCGTTGTCGGACTACCTACTCCGACTCGCCGAGCGCGACGTTGGCCGGCCGACGCGTGCCGAGCTCGACGCTGGCCGGCCGACGCTTGCCGAGCTCACGGAGCGGATTCGGCGCGAGACGCCTGAGATCACGGGGCTGTCGTCGGCCGACATCATCCGAGAGATGCGCGGTCCCATTCCTCCGGTCGATTGATCGTCATCGAAAGCTCGGGGCTCGTCGACTTCGTCCCTCGTCGGCGCCGAGCGAATGGCTCGGTCCCGCGCGCGGAGTGGCTCCATGGCGACCTGCTCACGACAGACTCACGTCTGGCTCGCGCACCGGGGATCAGTGCGAACGTTCTCGCGCCGTGAGCGTCTTCGAAGTCGTAGCGACCGACGGCGCCGCGCGCGCCGGAGTCCTCCACACGGCGCACGGCGACGTCCCGACGCCGGCGTTCATGCCGGTCGGGACGAAGGGGACGGTCAAGAGCCTCGACCCCGACGAGCTGCGCCAGCTCGGGACGACGATCCTGCTCGGGAACACGTACCACCTGCACTTCCGGCCGGGCGACGAGCTGATCGCGGAGCTCGGCGGATTGCACCGGTTCGTGGGCTGGGACGGCCCGATCCTGACCGACTCCGGCGGGTTCCAGGTCTTCTCGCTTCGGGACACGCTGCTCGCGGTCGACGACGGCGGCGTCACGTTCCGCTCGGTCTACGACGGAAGCCCCGCGCGGCTCACTCCCGAGCTCGCGGCCGAGATCCAGGCGCGCCTGGGCGCCGACGTCGCGATGTGCCTCGACATCTGCCTTCCGGCGGGCGTCCCACGCAAGGAGCTCGAGGCCGCCGTTCGCCGCACGACGCTCTGGGCGGCGCGCCAGCGCGAGGCGCCGCGCGCGCCGGGCCAGCTCCTCTTCGGCATCGCGCAGGGCGCGGCCGACGCCGAGCTCCGGCGCGCGTCGATCGAGCAGATCGTCGAGCTCGGCTTCGACGGCTACGCGCTCGGCGGGCTCAGCGTCGGCGAGGACCGCGACCTCATGTTCGAGACGACCGCGTGGGCAGCGCCGCTCCTGCCCGATACGAGCCCGCGCTACTTCATGGGCATCGGCGACCCGGAGGGCGTGCTCGAGGTGATCGAGCGCGGGATCGACATGTTCGACTGCGTCCTGCCGACGCGGACTGCACGCACCGGAAGCGCGCTCACGTGGTCGGGCCGGCTGAACCTCCGGAACGCCCGCTTCGCCCGCGACGACCGTCCGCTCGAGCCCGGCTGCCCGTGCCCCGCGTGCACCCGCTTCACGCGCGCGTACGTGCGCCACCTCGTCAACCAGCGCGAGCTGCTCGGGCTGCGCCTCTTGAGCCTGCATAATCTGCGCTTCCTGCTCGACCTGACGGCCGGCGCGCGCGCGGCGATCGAGCGCGGGGAGCTTCGCGCCTACAAGGCAGAAGCGCTCGATCGCCTCGCTCGCGCCGGCCTGGAGGCCTCGTGAACCTCGTCATCCTCGTCCTGCTCGTGCTCGTCTTCATGTGGTTCGTCATCGTCCGCCCGCAGCGACGGCGACAGGCCGAGCAGGAGGACCTCTTCGCGACCCTGCGCGTCGGCGACGAGATCGTCACCGCCGGCGGCGTCTACGGGACGATCCGGGCGCTGCGAGACGACGTCGTCGAGGTCGAGATCGCTCCCGGAACGACCGTCCGCGTGGCCAGGCGGGCGGTCGCAGGCAGGATCGAGCCCGAGGACGAGGAAGAGCTCGAGGAGGCCGAGGACGAGCCGGCGGCCGACGAGCCGAAGCCCGCGATTCCCGAGAACGAAAGCTAAGCTTCTCGGCCGACCGCAGTGTCCGAACGTCGTTCTCACCTCGTCCTGCTCGGCCTGATCGTGGCTGCGCTCGCGCTCGTCGTGGCGCTCGCGATCCCGAGCTCGCCGATCCACAAGCCCGTCCGGAAGGGACTCGACCTCCAGGGCGGGCTCGAGGTCGTGCTGAAGGCCCATCCACCGCCCGGCGTGAAGCTCACGCACGCCCAGCAGGACCGCGCCAAGAACATCATGGAGCAGCGGATCAACAAGCTCGGCGTGAACGAGCCGGTCGTGACCACCCAAGGCTCGGACGAGATCGTGATCGAGCTCGCGGGCGTCCACAACCCTGACCAGGCGCTCGCGATCATCGGCAAGACGGCGCAGCTCGAGTTCTACGACCTCGAGGCCGACCTCGTGACGCCGTCGATCGACGTGCAGGGGTTCCCGGTCGCGACGCCGACGCTGTACGGCCTGCTCGCGCGCCTCCAGGCGACTGCGCTCGAGAAGGGGAAGCCGGAGCAGTGGTACCTCTTCGACCGGAAGAAGAAGCTCCGCGCCGGGCCGATGCCCACTCGCGACGCCGTGCTGAAGAGGCACGACGGCAAGCTGCCGAAGGGCTGGAAGGCGTTCGCCGTGCCGCACGACACCGTCGTCATCCGCTGCGCCGCGACGACCGCGTGCCCCGGCGTCGGCCAGTCGACCCCCGTCGCGCCGACCTACTTCTACCTCTTCAAGCACGACACCGAAGCCGGCATCCCGGAGATGACGGGCAACGACCTCAAGCTCTCGGGCACGCGGCAGGACTTCGACCCGAACACGAACGAGCCGATCGTGACGATGCAGTTCACGAAGCACGGCGCGAAGGTCTTCCACGAGATCACGCGCAAGGAGGCCGACCGCGGCCGCACCCGGACGAACCTCCTCGGCCACGGCACCGACCTCTTCCAGCACTTCGCGATCGTGCTCGACCGCGAGATCAGGTCCGCGCCGTACATCGACTTCCACCAGAACCCGGACGGGATCGAGGGCTCGAACGGCGCGCAGATCACCGGCATCGGCTCGGTCGGGGAAGCGAAGGATCTCGCGCTCGTGCTCCAGACCGGCGCGCTGCCGGTCGACTTCACCGTCGCCGAGCGCACCGACGTCTCGGCCACGCTCGGCAAGGACTCGCTGCGCGAGGCCGAGCGCGCCGCGATCGTCGGCCTGCTGATCGTCGCGCTCTTCCTGCTCCTGCTCTACCGCTTCCTCGGGCTCGTCGCGGTGATCGGCCTCGCGATCTACGCGGCCTTCCTCTATGCGGCGATCGTGATCCTCGGCGTGACGCTGACGCTGCCGGGCTTCGCGGGGCTGATCCTCACGATCGGCGTCGCAGCGGACGCGAACGTCGTCATCTTCGAACGGATCAAGGAAGAGGTGCGGTCCGGGAAGTCCGTGCGCGCCGCGGTCGCGGCCGGCTACGCGAAGGGCTTCCACACGATCGTCGACGCGAACGTCGTCACGTGCATCACCGCGCTCGTCCTGTTCGCCGTCGCGACGTCGGGCGTGAAGGGCTTCGCGCTGATGCTGCTGATCGGCACGATCATCTCGCTGGTCACGGCCGTCGCGGCCACGCGCGCGATGCTGGGACTCCTCGCCGGCTTCCGCTGGTTCGACAAGCCGCGCTTCATGGGCGCGCACGGCCAGCAGCACGGGCGCTGGCTGCAGATCGACTTCATGCGGCGCCGTTACACCTGGTTCGCGATCTCGGGCCTCGTGGTCGTGATCGGCCTCGTCTCGCTCGGCACACGCGGCCTCAACCTCGGCATCGACTTCAAGGGCGGGACGCAGCTCACCTTCAAGACGCACCAGCCCCAGCAGATCGAGGACGTGCGCACGCAGGTCGGCCGCGTCGTCCCGGCGGGCTCGGTCGTCCAGGGTCGCGGCAGCCAGGTGAACGGCAAGTACTCGAGCTGGCAGGTCCGGACGAAGTCGCTGAAGCCCGACGAGCAGCGGCAGCTGACGAGCGACCTGCAGCAGAAGGTCGGCGCCTACGCGGCCGGCGCGAAGAACGTCTCGGCGAGCTTCGGCCGCCAGATCGCCCGCAGCGCGATCATGGCGATCATCTTCTCGCTGTTCCTGATCGTCCTCTACATCGCGATCAGGTTCGACATCAAGTACGCCATGCCGGTGATCGCGGCGCTGATCCACGACATCGTGATCACCGTCGGCGTGTACTCGCTGACCGGGCGGGAGGTCTCGACGTCGACCGTCGCCGCGGTGCTGACCGTGCTCGGCTACTCCATCTACGACACGATCATCATCTTCGACCGCATCCGCGAGAACACCGGCCTGATGCGGCGCGCGCCGTTCGCGACGATCGCGAACATCTCGCTCTGGGAGACGATCCGCCGTTCCCTGGCGACGACGTTCATCACGCTGCTGCCGGTCGCCTCGCTGCTCGCGTTCGGCGGCGCGACGCTGAAGGACTTCGCGTTCGCCCTCCTCGTCGGGATCACGTCCGGTGCCTATTCGTCGATCTTCATCGCGGCGCCGCTGCTCACGATCTGGAAGGAGCACGAGCCGGAGTTCGCGCGCCGGAAGGCGACGGCACCGGCGGTCACGGACGGCGCGGCTCAGGCCCTGCTCGACGAGGCCGAGGAGGTCGCGGCCGCAGCCCCCGCGCCAGAGCTCGTCCCGGTCGAGACGGTCGAGCGCGCGATCGACAACGTGAAGCGCGAGCGCCGCCGGCAGAGGCGACGCGCCCGCCCGCATGGCCGCGCCCGCTGAGCCTTCCGACGACGGCCTGCGCGACCTCGCCGAGCAGGTCGTGCTCGCGGCCGTCGGGGCCGTCTCGCTGACCGCCGAGCGGGTCGACGCGCTGGCCGACGACCTCGCCGAGCGCGGCGGCCTACGGCGCGACGAGGCGCGGGCGCTCGTCCGCGACCTGGCGGCGCGCTGGCGCGGCGACTCGATCCGCGCGACCGAGCGGGCGAGCTCGGCGATGCAGACCGCGCTCAAGCAGCTCGGTCTCGCCCTGCGCGAGGAGGTGGAGGACCTCGAGCTCCGCGTGGCGCAGCTCGAGCACCGCGTGCGCCTGCTCGAGGGCTCGCCGTCGCGCCGCAGGTTGTAGCGAGAGCGGGCGCGTACCCCGATGGTCATTGCCGACGCGACGTCCGCGCAGGGCTGGATCGCTCTTGTCGGCGGCTTCGCGACCGCGATCCTCGGGATCATCAAGTACTTCAATTACCGGAGCCGGCGCGACCGCGTCGCGATCGTGGGTCAGGCGTTCTCCGAGACGGTCGACGCGCTCGCGTCGAAGGACGAGATCAAACGCCTCGCCGCGGCGATCCTCCTCCGGCGCTTCTTCGACCCGCGGACGGAGCAGGGAACCGCGGGTACGCCTTATCAGCAGGAGGCGATCCGCGTCATCGCCGCGCTCTTGCGAGCGACCGAGACCGGCGAGTTCCAGAAGCTCCTCGCGGACGGTCTCGCCCACGCACCCGACCTCCGAGGCGCCGACCTCCAGCGCTGCAATCTCCGCAAGGCCTACCTCGGCGACCGGCTCGGCAAGCCCGTCGACCTGTCAAGAGCAGACCTCTACGAGGCCGACGTCACGGGTGCGTCTCTGCGTGGAGCCGTCGCGCGCGAGACGGTCTTCTACGGTGCGAAGCTCGCGAAGACCGTCCTGGAAGGCGCGGACCTGTCCGGTGCCGACCTACGCGGCGCAGATCTCGAGGGCGCGCGCTTCGCCGGTGCCACGGTCGCGGGCGCGAAGTTCGGCGGCGCGACGAACGTCCCGCCCGACCTGGCTGCGTGCCTCGACGCTTCCGGCGATTCGGTTCTCGCGGGCCATGAACGCGTTGCTCCGGCGGTGGCCTGATCGGCGCGATCTTCGTCTCGTACGCTCGTGCCGACACGGAGCTCGCCGAGCAGGTCTACCAGGGCGTCACCGCGGCGGGTCACACCGTTTGGCTCGACTCCGTGGAGCTTCGTACGGGCGAGGACTGGCGAACGGCGGTCCGCCGCGCGATCGAGGCCAGTGACGTCGTCGTGTTCGTAGCCACGACGAGCTCGATCCGATCGGAGCTCTGCCTCGAGGAGCTCCGGCACGCGTCCGAACTCGGAAGGCGCGTCATCCCTTTGGTCTACCCGGGAGTCGCGCCGGCCGGGCTTCCGCTGGCCGAGCGACCCGTCCGCTTCGGCGAGGACATGCTCCCCGAGCTCCTCAATCGAATCGAGCCTTGAGTCAGAGCTCGGCGAGAACTCGAAGCGCGGAGCGTGCGATCGGCGTCGGCTTTGCGCGGATCGCGTAGATCGTCCCGCGGCCCCAGTCGGCCACCAGGAGGTCTCCCGACGACCGGTCGACTGCGACCGCGAGCGGGTGGTCGAAGCCGGTCGCGAAGGTGGTGGCGCGCTTGGCGAGCGGGCGCCCGTGGGCGTCGAACGGGACGTGCACGAGCTTCCGCCCGTGCCGCTTGCTCAGGTACTCGCCCCACTCGGCGACGAACAGGTCGCCTCGGTACGCGGCCGGAAACGACGTGCCCGTGTAGAAGGCCATGCCATCCGCCGACGAGTGCGGCTCGAGGTACGCAACCGGCGGCGTCGTCCCGCCGCAGCTCCCGACGAGCGCGAGGCGCGCGAAGCTCGGCCAGCAGCGCGGCCAGCCGAAGAACCGGCCTCGTCGCACCTGGACGACCATCTCGGCGGGCTCGCCCGTCCCGAGCTTGTCCTGGCCGTTGACGGACGCGAAGAGGCGGCCGGTCGACGGCTGGACGGCGAGCCCGTACGGGTTGCGGAGGCCGGTCGCGACGACCCGCAGGTCGCTCCCGTCGTGGCGGAACGAGAGGATCGAGGCGCTGCGCGGGTCGGGCTCCCGGCAGACGTCGCAGGTCGAGCCGTTGCCGAGGTAGAGCCGCCCGTCCCGCCCGACGACGACGTTGTCCTGCTGGTGCTCCTTGAACGGCAGCCGCGCGAGGAGGGTGCGCCGCGCGACCGCTGCGCCTGATGCCGCGAGCCGCACCGAGCCGACGCCGCCCGAGCGCGACACGTACAGCGTCCGCCCGAGCCACGCCAGCCCGAGCGGGACGGTGAACCCCGACGCGAAGCGCGTCGGCCGGCGGCTCGCCCCGATCGCGACCACGGAGCCGCCGTTCTGCGTCACGTACAGCCGCCCGTCGGGGCCGAACGCCATCGCCGTGGGCTGCGCGAGGCCGCGTGCGTAGACGGACGCCGCGAAGCCCTTCGGGACGCGAATCGCCGCCGTGCCCGGAGCCGCCGCGACCAGGGCGCCTACGAGGGCGGCAGTCATACTGAGCCGATGGCGCAACCGGCGACGCGGAACCTCGGCCGGCTGTCGGAGATCGCGCAGGTCTTCGTCCGCCACGGGTTCGGCTACTTCTTCGAGACGCACCGGCTGACCGACATCGTGCCGTGGACGCGGAAGGTCACGCCGCTCGAGCGCGCGCCGTCGCAGCGCGGCAAGGCGCTCCGCTCGGCGCTCGACGAGCTCGGGCCGACCTTCGTCAAGTTCGGCCAGCTCCTCTCGATGCGTCCGGACGTGCTCCCGCCGGACATCATCGCCGAGCTGCGCGGCCTCCAGGACGACGTGCGGCCGTTCCCGTACGAGCAGGTCGAGCAGACGATCGAGGCGCAGTTCGGGCTCACGCTCGAGCGCCTTTTCCTCGAGTTCGAGCGCGAGCCGATGGCGGCTGCCTCGATCGGCCAGGTCCATCGCGCTGTCCTCCCGAACGGCCGCCGCGTGGTCGTCAAGGTGCAGCGGCCGGGCGCACCGAGGCAGATCGAGGCCGACCTCGCGCTCCTCTACCAGGCGGCGCGGATCGCGAAGGAGCGGGTGCGGGCGTTCGACTTCATCGACGCGCGCGCGCTGGTCGACGAGTTCGCGCGCTCGATCCGGCAGGAGCTCGACTACCGGCTCGAGGCGCGGAACGCCGACACCTTCCGCCGCAACTTCGCCGGCCACCCGCACGTGCGGATCCCGCGCGTCTTCTGGAGCTACACGGGCGAACGCGTGCTCACGCTCGAGCGCATGGAGGGCATCCAGGTCGCCGACCTCGACCCCGACACCTACACGCTCGAGGAGCGGCGCGACCTCGCCTACCTGATGACCGAGGCCTGGATGACCATGATCTTCCGGCACGGGTTCTTCCACGGCGATCCGCATCCGGCCAACATCCTCGTCCTCGGGCCGGCTGACCAGATCGGCCTCGTCGACTTCGGCCTCGTCGGCAAGCTCACCGACGACGACATGTCGAAGCTCACACGGCTCTTCATCGACGCCGCGAACGAGCAGGTCGACCAGCTCCCGCGCCGGCTCGCCGACCTCGGCGTCCGCTACCCGAAGGAGCGCGAGGAGGAGTTTCTCGTCGAGCTTCGCGAGCTCTACTACCGCTACTACGGCGCGACGCTCTCCGAGATCGACCCGCTGCAGGTGATCCGCGAGGCGTTCGGGCTCATCTACTCGCTGAACCTCCAGCTCCCGACGCGGTTCGTGCTGCTCGACAAGGCGATCGCAACCCTCGGGTCGGTCGGCGTAGACCTCTACCCGGACTTCAACGTCTTCGAGGTCGCGAGGCCCTACGCGCGCCGGCTGCTGGCGGAGCGGTTCACGCCGCGGCGGGTCGCCTCGCGCGCCCGGAAGGAGTCGGTGCGGCTCGCACAGATCATGATGGAGACCCCGTATCA
>Ga0081539_10003942_pt1 | contig 17196 bp, 13 predicted proteins | sample TabmetS4T2R2_FD_71023 | JGI IMG/M metagenome (GOLD analysis project Ga0081539, IMG submission 71023) | Tabebuia heterophylla rhizosphere microbial communities from the University of Puerto Rico - S4T2R2 | ecosystem: Host-associated > Plants > Roots > Rhizosphere ...
ACACCCAGAAGATCAAGGAACAGTATGCCGACGCCTGGGGCACCGACACGGCCGAGAAGGTCGCGATCTTCGGCGCGCTCAGCCTCTACCTCGACTTCGTGAACCTGTTCCAGTTCCTGATGATGTTTTTAGGCCAGCGGCGCTAGCTTAGACGCCGGCCGCGCTGCTCAAAGGCACAGCGGCGCGGCTCGCGAGGAAATTCCAGGCATCAACGCGCCCTTGCGCCGATGACGATGCGGATGGGCGCTTCGGTCGGGCCGGGCGACTGCGGCCCGTTCAGCGTGCCGCGGAAGCGCCGCCAGTCGGCCGGCCAGTTGGCCTTCGCTACATTGAAGCCGGCCGAGCGCAAGGCCTCGAGGATCGCCGACGCGGCCTCGTCGGTCGCCGGATCGCTGCCGTCCTTGGTCAGCACGACCACGCCGACGATGCCGCCCACGCCGGTCCAGGTCCAGGTCAACGGCGACCAGCCGGCATCGCTCAGGTAGCCGGAAATCGTGGCCGCGACCGCCGGCGCATCGGGCGCTTCGTCGAGGACGTAGAAGGCTGCCCTGGTGCCGGCATATTTCTTCAGGCTGGCGACGATCGGTGATGGCGGCGCGTCGGGACTGGGCGCGGCGCCTTCCACCTCCTGCCGGGTCGATGGCGGCTCCGGCGCGGCGACAACCGGTGGAGCCGGATCGGGCGCGCGCGCCGTCGCCTCCCTGACCTTCCTGCCGAGCTCGGCCACGCGCTTGCGCACTTCCTCGGCATCGACCTCCGCTGTCCGCGCCTTCTCGGCGGCAGCCGCGCTTTCGCGCGCCGCCTGGACCGCGCGTGCGTCGGCGGCAGAGGCCGCCAGTTCGAGCTCGAGCGCCCGCTCTCGCGCCCTGGAAGCTTCCTGCTCGAGCTCGGCGGCATGCTTGCCCATCTCGACCTTGTAGCGATGGATGGCGGCGTACTCCTGGGCGCGCACGGCGCCGCTGAACCTGAACGACAGCCAGGTCGTCACGCCGAGCGCCACCACGGCCACGATGGTGGCGACGAGACTCGCGATCATCGCCCGGTCCATGAACGTCGCCCATCCGCGCAGCTGCTCGATATCCATGGTCACCGGCTTCTTGGAGCGCATCTCCGTCACGGTCATCGTCATTGTGCTCGGCCTATGCGCGTTCGTGTCAGCATGTCAGGGCGCAGTTTAATGCGTCGCCATCGCCCGTCGCTGATTTCTTAATCAACAGGCGTGGAAAGGCCGGCCCCCAGCTGTCACTGGCAGTCGCTGTGATATTTATGTGGCGCGCTCAGACCTCGCGCGCGCCGCGCACCAGCCGGCCGGGCAGCGCCGCGGTCGGCTCGCCGTGCCGGTACACCACGGCACCCGACACGATCGTCGCTTCGAAGCCATCGGTGCGCTGGACCAGGCGCTTGCCGCCGGCCGGCAGGTCGTAGACCACTTCCGGCGCACGCAGCCGCATGTTGTCGTAGTCGAGGATGTTGATGTCGGCCTTCATCCCGACCTTGAGCAGGCCGCGATCGTTGAGCCCGATCGCCGCGGCATTGTCCGCCGCCAGCCGCTTGATGGCCCACGCCACCGGGAACAGCGAGCTGCCGCGATCGCGCGTCCAATGGGTCAGGGTGTAGCTGGTCGCGGTGGCGTCGCACATGATGCCGACATGGGCGCCGCCGTCGCCCAGGCCGATCAGCGTGTTGGGGGCGGCGATCATCTCGCGCACGACGTCGAGGTTGCCCGCGGCGAAGTTGGTGACCGGGAGATACAGCATCTCCCGGCCGTCGCGCTGCAGCAGCAGGTCGTAGGCCACCTCCTCCGGCGTCCGCCCTTCCCGCCGGGCACGGGCGGCGATGCTGCTCTCGGAGCTGGGCTCGTAGTCCGGCGGATCGCCGAACGGGAACATGCGATCCCAGCGCTCGACGCGGCGCGCACGCCCGCCGCCCTCGAACGACTCCTTCATGATGCGCGCCCGGAACTCGGGCTTGCGCAGCTCGGCCAGCCGTTCGGCGAACGGCAGATGGGCGATCGCCTTGTAGGACGGCCGGCCCATGAACGGATTCTGCGAGAGCTCGAAGCCCAGCAGCACGCTGGTCGGCCGCGAGCGCACCTGGGCGGTGATTCGGAAGCCTTCCCGGTTGGCCTCGTCGATCTCCGAAAGCAGCGTACGCCAGCCGTCGGGCCGGACGTGGGACTGCAGCATCGAGATGGTGATGGGGCGAGTCGATTCCTTCGCCAGCCGGCGGAACAGGCCGATCTCGCCCATCTGGTCCTCGAAGTCCGACACGATCTGCAGCCAGCCGGCGCCGGTTTCGCGCATGGCATGGGCGATCGCCGTCAGCTCGGCCTCCTCGGCGCGCAAGGTCGGGATGCTGCGGCCGTCGGCAGCGCGATGGTTCAAGGTGCGCGAGGTCGAGAAGCCGAGCGCGCCGGCGCGCAGGCCTTCGCTGGTGAGCTCGGCCATGCGTCGCCGATCGGCCTCGGTCGCGGGCTCGCGGTTGGCGCCGCGTTCGCCCATCACGTAGACGCGCAGCGCGGCGTGCGGCACCTGGGTGGCGACATCGACGTCGTAGCGCCGCCGGGCGATGGCATCGAGATAGTCGGGGAAGCTGTGCCAGTTCCACGGCAGGCCGGCGGTCATCACGACCTCGGGGATGTCCTCCACGCCCTCCATCAGGTTGATCAGCATGTCGTGCTGATCCTCGTGGCAGGGCGCGAAGCCGACACCGCAGTTGCCGAGAAGCACCGTCGTGGCGCCGTTCCATGACGAGGGCGACAGCCGTTCGCTCCACGTCACCTGCGCGTCGTAGTGCGTATGCACGTCGACGAAGCCCGGCGTGACGAGCCTGCCGCGCGCGTCGATCTCCTCGGCGCCCTTGGAAATGCTGCCGCCGATCGCGGCGACCTTGCCGTCGGCCACGGCGAGGTCGGCCTCATACGGGTCGCCGCCCTGCCCGTCGACGATCGTGCCGTTGCGAATCACCAGGCTGGGAGAGGACATGCGGCTGCTCCGATGCGAGGACCGCATCGTATTGGCCTCGGAGCAGCCGTGACAAACGCGCGACAGGCATGACTGGATCGCGCCAGCCGCTCAGCGCGTATAGACGGTCGTCGTGGCGGTCGGCGCCGGGGTCGTGACTGTCGTAGAGGTCGCGGGCGCCGCGGTGGTCACCGTTGTTGCGGCCGGCGGACTTTGTACCGTGCGCTCTGATTTCACGGAGCAAGCCGTCAGGCCCGCCACAAGCGCCAAGGCGATGATCACGATTTTCATGAAGCCTCCTCGTGCCGGAACGGCACGACGGGCAACGTGGTTTGATCCGGTGGGTTGCCCGCTTCTCATTCGGCCTTGATCGCCAGGGCGCGAATGACTTCGCCGAGCTTGGCGCTGTCGGCGCGTACGATGGCGGCAAGGGCTTCGGGCGTCTCGCCCCCGGGCTCGACGCCGACCGCTTCGAACCACTGGATCGCGTCTTGGGTCGCCAGGATCTTGGCCATCTCGCCGTACAGGCGCGCGACGATGGGTGGCGGCGTACCGGCCGGCGCGGCGATGCCTGCCCAGGCGGTGAAGTCGTAGTCCGGCACGCCGGCCTCGGCCATGGTCGGCACGTCGGGCAGCGTCTTGGCGCGCCGGGTGGTGGTGACGGCGAGCGGCCGCAGCCGCCCGTCCTGGATGAACGGTTTCAGGACCGTGAGGCCCTCGATGGTCCAGGTCACGTGTCCGGCGACCAGATCGACCACGGCCTGGCCACCGCCCTTGTAGGGAACGTGCGTCGCCTGGATGCCGGTGCGATGCATCAGCAGGCTCGACGCCAGGTGCCCCGGCGTGCCGACGCCCGGCGAATTGAAGGTGAGCTCGCCCGGCTTGGCCTTGGCCAGGCTGATGAGCTCGGCCAGCGAATTCGCCGGCACGCTCTTGTGCACCGCGAGCGCCTGCGGCCCGACGCCGAGCCGCGTGATCGGCACCAGGTCGGTCAGCGGGTCATAGCCCGGATTGGCGTAGATGTGCGGATTGATGGCCATCGTGCCGATATGGATGATGACCAGCGTGTAGCCGTCAGGCGCGCTGCGCGCGCCCGCGACCGTTCCGAGGTTGCCGCCGGCGCCGGCGCGATTCTCGACCAGCACCGGCTGGCCGAGCGCCGGCGACAATCGATCGGCCAGCCAGCGCGCCCGGATGTCGGTGACGCCGCCGGGGCCGCCGGGAACGATGATGCGCAGGGGCTTGGCTGGCCACGCCGCGCCTTGCGGCCGGGCCGCGGCGATGGGCGCGAGGCAAAGCGCTCCTGTCAGTCCGAGAAGGCGTCGACGTCTCGTCCGCATGCCACTCTCCCTTGCAAAACCCGTCATCCCGACCGGAGCCTCGCATAGCGAGGCGGAGCGGAGGGACCTGTTTTGTCGATACATCGACAAAACAGGTCCCTCGACTACGCCGCCTTTCAGGGGGCTCCGCTCGGGATGACGGGCGGAAACGTCGTTACGTCTTCGGCCCAATGACCTCGACGTGGCTGCCCTCGCCTTCGAAGGTGCCGACTTCGATGCGCGCCTTGACCTTGGCGTCGATCAGGTAGGCGCGCACGACCAGGGCTCGCGCCAGCGCCACCTTGCGGCTTTCGATGCCGCCGAAGGCGTAGCCACGCAGCTCGATCTGGCGCACGCCCTTCTCGGCAATGCTCTTGGCGAGCTGATCGAGCTCCGCTCGCGTGGCCTCGGTCAGGTTCGCCGACTGGCCGGCGAAGCCGATGACGGCGAGCGGCGCGCCGGGTGTCGATGGCGCGGGCTCAGGCGGTCGGCTTGCGGCGATAGCGGGGCCAGACGGGGCGGCCATCGACGACACCGGTGGGCTCGCAAAGACCGGACCCGAAATAGGACCGCTGGCCGACTGGCCGGATGGCTCGACCGCTCCGGGGAGCGCCGAAGCGGCCGCCGGTGACTCGCTGCGCGCGTCGCGCGGCGCGCGCGCACTGGGTTCGGGAATGGACAGGAGACGGCTTTCGATCGGACCGGGCGGCGGCGGGCGCAGGCTCGCATTGCGCGCGGCGGCTTCGGGCGAACCGGGGACCGGCACGCGCGCCGGCTGCACCGTGATGACACCCGGCTCGTTCGACTGTGCTTGCTGCGCGAAGGCCGGTGCAGCGCCGATGATCAGCGCGGCGAATGCCACACGGCCCATGGCGACCGCAGACGATGACATGACCGATACCCTTACGACGTGACCCAGCAGGCGAGCCGCCTTGTTAGCAACAAGGACACGCATTGCGAAGCGCGAAACGAATGTCGCGGGCATCGTGCAATCACAAATCGGCCATAAGCCGCAGGCTTGTATGCGTCCCCGCCTTCCGCCCGGTGTCTCATCATGTCGTCTCTCGTCCGTTCTGTGTTGGCAATATCGGCGGCCTTGAGCCTCGTGGGACCCGAGGCCTCTGCACAGAACGTCGGCGTCACCTCGGCGACGGTCGGCGATCCGCTCGGCAAGCCGCCCCTGGAAGTCGAGCGCGTCCTCCATGTCGGCGTCGACGTGAAGGCGAACGAGCTCATCACGACCGGCGCCGCCGACCGGGCGCATCTGGTGTTTCTCGACGGCACGGCGCTCAGCGTCGGGCCGGAGGCCCGGCTGGTCATCGACAACTTCGTCTACGATGCCAACCACAAGCTCGGCGAGCTCTCGCTCAGCGCGACGCGAGGCGTGTTTCGCTTCGTCGGCGGCACGATCAGCAAGACGAAGGCCGTCAGGTTCACGACCCCGTCGAGCGCGATCACCATTCGCGGCGGCATCATGATGGTCGCCGTCGGGCCCGCCGAGACGAGAGCGACCTTCATCTACGGTCAGGCCATGACGGTCACCGGCCAAGGCAGGTCGCAAGTCGTCACGCGGCCCGGATGGGGCGTGCGTACAGTCGACGGCCATCCGCCCGAGCAGGCGATGCCGATTGCGCCCGGCGTGCTGGCCGGCCAGATGGCAATGCTCGAAGGGCCAGGCGGCCGGCCCGCCGGGGGCGGCCCTGGCGCCGGTCCAGGCGGGCCGGGATCTCAAGCGCCAACGCCAGGCGGTCCAGCGGATGCTCGCAGCGCGCCGCCGGCACAGGGTCCAGTGGGAGGCACCCCTTCGGGCGACGCGCCAGCGAGGGTCGGGTCTGTGCCGGCCATGGGCATGAACAGTCCCCTGCCGTCGGGCCTGCCGCCGAAACCCTGAGCTAGTCGCCCCTCAGGCGCCCGAGCGATTGGGGTCGCGCCAGGTCCTCTCGAAGGGAAGACGCCAGGCATGGGGGGCGATGAGCTGGTGGATCGACATCGGTCCCCACGAACCCGGCTGGTAGATCCGGACGGGCGGCGGCGATTCGAGCAGCGGGATCGACACTTCCCACAGGCGCTCGATGCCTTCGGCGGTGTTGAACAGCGTGTGGTCGCCGCGCATCGCATCCAGGATCAGGCGCTCGTAGGCCTCGAGGACGTCGCCGATCCAGCCGGTGTCGTGCATGGCAAACTGCATGCTGAGCTTGTCCAACCGCATGCCCGGCCCAGGATGCTTGCCATAGAAGGACAAGGACATCTTCGAGGCATCCGCGAGGTCGAAGGTGAGGTGATCCGGTCCCTGCGCCCCGACGCCCGAGCCTGCCGGGAACATGCTCTTGGGCGGCTCCCGGAAGGCCAGCGAGATGATCCGTTGTCCTTCGGCGAGCCGCTTGCCGGTGCGCAGGAAGAACGGCACGCCCGCCCAGCGCCAGTTGTCGATGCCGCACTTGAGCGCGATGAAGGTTTCGGTATCCGATTCGGGATCGATCCCTGGCTCGGAGCGATAGCCGGCATACTGCCCACGCACGACGTTCCTCGGCTCGATCACCGACATGCTGCGAAAGACCTTGTTCTTCTCCTCGCTGATCGGCGCCGGCTCGAGCGACGTCGGGGCTTCCATGGCGACAAAGGCGAGGATCTGGAACAGGTGGGTCACCACCATGTCGCGAAACGCGCCGGTCGCCTCATAGAAGGCGGTGCGCGTGCCGAGGCCCAGCGTCTCGGGCACGTCGATCTGCACGTGGTCGATGAAGTTCCGGTTCCAGATCGGCTCGAACAGGCCATTGGCGAAGCGGAACGCCAGGATGTTCTGCGCCGCTTCCTTGCCGAGGAAGTGGTCGATCCGGAAGATCTGCTTCTCGGCGAAGACTTCGTGCAGCCTGGCGTTCAGCGCCGCCGCGCTCGCGAGATCGATGCCGAAGGGCTTCTCCATGATGACGCGGCTGCGCTTGACGACACCGGCTTCGGCCAGCAGCCGCACCGCCGGCAGGGCGGCGGCGGGCGGCACGCTGAGATAGTGCACGCGGCGGCTCTTGCCGCCCAGCGAAGCCTCGGCCGCATCGACCGCGGCCTTGAGCGCGCAGGGACCAGCCGACATCGGCACGTAGTCCAGGGCCGCGGAAAAAGCGGCCCAGTCGGCCTCGTCCACCTTGCGGCTGGAGAAGTGATCGAGCGCTTCGCGGGCGATCTTGCGCAAGCCGTCAGCGTCGAGCTCATCCAGCGACACGCCGATGATCCGGCACGCCGGGATGAAGCCGGAACTGACGAGATGGAACAATCCCGGCAACAGCTTGCGTTGCGACAGATCGCCCGTGGCGCCCACGAGAACGACAACCTGCGGATAGCGCGGCCCGACCTTTGAAGCATTCTTCGCTAGCATGTGCCCTCCAGGGCTTCGTTACACGGTTCGCCCGCCCGCCCCTGATCGTGTTCAACTCCGTACCCACGTTTCAAGTCGTTCCAGCGTCCGATCGGATCGCCGACCGCAAAATTCATGGAATCTTCGCTTTCCGGGTGCCCCGGCGTTTGGTAGCGGCGATTCACGCCGCGGTGCCCGTCGCGAGACGGCGTCGCCTGAGTGGCCAGCGCACCAGCTCTTCGAATAGCATCGCATGCAGCAGCAGCCGAACTGGTACCAGGAGGGCATCATGGACGAGGCCACCGACCTTGGCACGAAGCCGGAGCAGCAGGCATTTGACGAATTCGGGTCCGTTCCGTTCTCCGGGCGGCCCGATGCGCTGTTCGAGCGTCATCTGCTGTCCGATGCCGTGGTCGAGCCGGCCGGCGCCTACGACCGGCAGCGCTTCGAGGCTCTGGCGCGCTCGGTGCGCGACCTCCTCTCCCCGCGCTGGATCAAGACCCAACGCACCTACGATCAGCAGAACCCCAAGCGCATCTATTACATGTCGATGGAGTTCCTGATCGGCCGGTCGCTGACGAACAACATCACGAACCTGATGCTGAGGCCGTTCATCGAGCGCACGGCGCGCGACGGCAACCTCGACTGGCTCGGCCTGGTGGAACAGGAGCCCGATGCCGGGCTCGGCAATGGCGGCCTCGGTCGGCTGGCCGCGTGCTTCCTCGACTCCATGGCGACCATGCAGCTGCCGGCGATGGGTTACGGGCTGCGCTACGAGTACGGCATGTTTCGTCAGTCGATCGAACGCGGCTGGCAGCGCGAGCATCCCGACAACTGGTTGCGCCGGCAGGACCCTTGGGAAGTCTCGCGCCGCGGCCAGTTCGTCGAGGTGGCCCTGGGCTGCACCTTCGAGATGCATCAGGGCAATCTGCAGGTCGTCGCCAATCGTCCATCGACCCTGATCGGCATTCCGTACGACCGGCCGGTCGTCGGCTTCGGCGGCAAGACCATCAACACCCTGCGGCTGTGGAGCGCGGCCGCGCAGGACGCTTTCGACTTCAAGGAGTTCAGCCACGGCGACTTCGTCGGCGCCCTGGTCGGCGGCATCGCGGCGCAGACGCTGACCCGCGTCCTCTACCCGGACGATTCCACCGAAATGGGGCAGAGCCTGCGCTTTGCCCAGGAATACTTCCTGGTCGCCTGCTCGCTGGCCGACCTGGTGCGGCGCTTCCGCCGCGACAACCGCGACTGGAACCTGCTGCCCGACAAGGTCGCCATCCAGCTCAACGATACCCATCCCACCCTGGCGGTGCCGGAGCTGATGCGCATCCTGCTCGACGAGGCTCACCTCGATTGGGAACATTCGTGGCGCCTCACGCAGCGGACCCTGGCCTACACGAACCACACGCTGCTCCCCGAGGCGCTGGAAAAATGGCCGCTGCGCTACTTCCAGCAGATGCTGCCGCGACACCTCGAGATCATCTACGAGATCAATCATCGCTTCCTGAGCGACGTGCGCCGCCGCTATCCCGGCGACGAGGCCCGCGTGGAACGCGTGAGCCTGATCGAGGAAGGGCCGGCGGACCAGGACAAGGTCCGGATGGCCAACCTGGCGATCGTCGGCTCGCACAGCACCAACGGCGTCGCGGCGATCCATTCCGAACTCCTGCGCACGACGACGGTTCGCGACCTGGCGGAGATCTTTCCCGAGCGCTTCAACAACAAGACCAATGGCGTCACGCCGCGGCGGTGGCTGCTTCTGGCCAACCCCGCCCTGTCGCGCGCCATCACCGATGCGATCGGCGACGCATGGACGACCGATTTCGCCAGGATCGCCCAGCTGAAACCGGCGGCCGACGACGCCGCGTTCCGCCGGTCCTTCCTGCAAGCCAAGCGCGACGCCAAGGCGCAGTTCGCCAACTGGCTGAAATCGACCTCCGGCCAGGTGGTGGATCCCGACAGCATCTTCGACTGCCAGATCAAGCGCATCCACGAATACAAGCGCCAGATGCTCAATGCGCTGCGCATCGTCGTGCTCTACAACCGGCTGCGCGCCAACCCGGGCCTCGACATGGCCCCGCGCACGTTCTTCTTCGGAGGCAAGGCGGCGCCCGCCTATCACCTTGCCAAGCTCATCATCAAGTTCGTCAACAACCTGGCCGGTACGATCGACGGCGATCCCGCGATCCGCGGGCGGATCAAGGTCGTCTTTCTCCCGGAGTACTGCGTCTCACTGGCAGAACGGCTGATACCGGCGGCGGACGTCTCGAACCAGATCTCGACCGCCGGCTTCGAAGCCAGCGGTACGAGCAACATGAAGTTCATGATGAACGGCGCGTTGACCGTCGGCACGCGGGACGGCGCGACCATCGAGATGGCGCAGGAGGCCGGCGAAGAGAATTTCTTCCTCTTCGGGCTCACCGCGCAGCAGGTCATCGACAGTCGCGGCTGGTACAGCCCGCACTGGCATTACGAGAACGAGCGCGAGACCCGGGCCGCGCTCGACCTGATCGCCAGCGACTACTTCAGTCGGAACGAGCGCGGCGCCTTCGCCCTGCTGCACGACACGCTCCTGAAGAACGGCGACCACTACATGCATCTCGCCGACCTCACCGCCTATCTCGAGGCCGATCGGGCGCTCTGCTCGTTGTACACGGACCGCGAGGCATGGGCAGCCAAGGCGATCCTGAATGTCGCGAGTTCGGGCAAGTTCTCCAGCGACCGGACCATTGCGCAATACGCGACGGAGATCTGGAACGCCAAGCCCTGCCCGGTCGCGTAGGCTGACCGGGCGACATGATCTAGTCGCCGCTTGGGAGACCCCTACCCCATGATCGCCGCCGCGCCCGACTGTGCCTTGGCCCGCTTCAGCAGGAGGATCAGTGGCAGCGCGACCGCGCCACGACCATCGCCTGCTTGGTGACCTCGGCGTTGAGCGCGGCTTTGCCGACCGTCGTCGCCATGTCCCAGATGCGGCCCGGGGGCGAGCGCTGCCACCGCCGCCAAACTTAACTTTCCACTCGTTCCAATGCTGTAGCCGTTTCCGTCTCTGTCGAGGTCATCTCACTTCATTGACGTAGCAGTGGCCCGCTGTCGTGGCGCGATGGCTGCCGAGCAGCACCGGCGCGCCTGACTGGTCGAACGCGACCTCATCGATCACCAGCACCGGCGCCGGCGGCCTGAGTTTCAGCAGCCGCAGGTCCTCAGGCTCGGCCAGCGCCGCGGCGATCTGCTCGCGCACCGCCGAGACGCGCAGGCCGTAGCGCTCGATCAGATGCAGATACAGCAGCTCCGGCACGCGCGCCGGCTCCCTAGGGAAATCCGGCACGGCAGCGGCCGGCAACACCAGCCGGTCGTGCATCACCGGCTTGCCGCCAACGATGCGCAGGCGATGTACGTGGATGACCTCCTCGCCGGGCGCGAGCTGCAGACTGGAACTCTCCTCCCGGCTCGCCCGTGCGACGCCGACCGACAGCACCTTCGCAGTAGAGCGCACCAGCCCACCGTCGCGGTCGTGGAGGCGAAAGTACTGGAAAAAATGGCGCAGGCTGTGATGCGGCGTACGACCGGTGACGACGGTCCCGGTCTTGCGCCGCCGGCTCAGCATGCCTTCGGCCGTGAGGTCGCCCAGGGCGCGCCGCACAGTGCCCACGGCCACGCCGAACATGGCCGCCAGCGCCACCTCGCTCGGCAGCACCGTGCCGGGCGGCCATTCGCCGACCAGGATTGCTTCCGACACCCGCCGCTTCACCGCCTCGTGCAGCGGCGCGCCGGTCGACTCGCCCAGCCGTGAGAAGGCCGGCCTGGGGGGTGCGGCCGCTGCCGTCCGCGTTTTGCCGTTGACTCGCACGCTCTATCCTTTTCTATTACTATAAAGTTTATAGAAAATGACCAAAGAGACAACGGCCTTTCTTCAGGCTGCCGGCGCGGCCGACGCCGCGATCGCGCGCGATGCCGACCGAGCCGTCGACGAGCTCGCGCACATGATCGCGATCGACACGTCATTCCCACCAGGCCGCGGCTACCCAGAATTTGCCAACCTCATGGAGGATCTCACGCGACCGCTGGGCTTCGAGCATCGGCGCGTGGAAGTGCCAGAGGCACTGTGGCGCGTGCCCGAAGGTCCGGCGTCCGGGCCACGGATCAACCTTCTAGCGACGCGCCGCACCGGCAAGCCGGTGTGCGGGCTCTACTTCCATGTCGACACAGTGCCCGCAGCACCGGGCTGGCAGCGCGACCCGTTCCGGCTCGCACGCGAGGGCGAGCGGCTCTACGGGCTGGGCACGTCGGACATGAAGGGCACCATCGCTGCCGTCCTGCTGGCACTGCGTGCGGCAGAGGCGTGCGGCATCGAGCTGGCGTACGATCCCATGCTGTTGTTCTGCACCGACGAGGAAGGCGGTCTCTATCCGGGCGTTCGCTACCTGGCGGAGCAAGGCATGCTCGAGGGCCACATCATCAACTTCAACGGCAGCGCCGCGCCACGCATCTGGGCCGGCTGCTTCGGCCTCTTCAACCTTCTGATCCGGCTACGCGGTGAGACGGTCCATGCTGGCGACGGCAATCGCGGCGTCAATGCCATCGAGCAGGCGCTACCGGTTCTGGGCGCTCTCCAGGCGCTGAAACCCCTCGTGGCTCGCCGGCAGTCCCCATTGCCGCCGCCACCGCACTCCAGCGCTCCGCTCGCGGCGCAGCTCAGCATCGTCAGCGCTCACGGTGGCACCAGCGGCGGGCAGATCCCGGCCCTGTTCGAGATAATCGTCAACCGGCGCTATGCGCCGGAGGAGCGCTTCGAGGAGGCGCTGGCCGAGATCGAGGAGGCGGTGCGTGGCGCCGTGCCGACTGGGTCGGGTCTTGCGGTGGAGACCCACCTCATCGGCCATCTCGCTCCTACTGACGATCCGACCGGCCCGCACTGGCCGCGCTGGCAGCAGGCGCTGTCGCTGGGCTTCGGCTGGTCCGCCGAAAGCTTCCGCAAGTGGGGTGCGGCGAGTTGCTCGGACTTCGGCTGGGTCCAGCGCACCGGCATGCGCGAAGTGCTGCTGGGCGGCCTGGGTCGGCCCGAACGTAACGGCCACGGCCCCGACGAGCACACGACAGTGGGCGACATCGTGGCCCTGGCGCGTAGTGTGCTTGCCTATCTCGCCGCCGACTTCGCCGCCGATCTCAATCCCGACCGGGCGTTCCCGGCACCACGGAGCCTCGCATGACCGACCTCACCCGCCGCCTGCTTCTCGCCGCCACCGGTGGTCTCGCCCTCGGCGCCACGACCTCCTTCGGCCCGGCGCGCGCCGCGCCCAAACGCGGCGGCACCCTGCGCATAAGCGTCGACCAGGCGGCGGCCAAGCTCAATCCGCTCCTGACGCGGGTCAATCCGGAGTATCTCGTCGCCGAGCTGCTGTACTCGGCTCTGACACGCCTCAAGGTCGACATGACGGCGGAGCCCGATCTGGCAGAATCGTGGACCAGCTCGCCCGATCTCACGGAGTGGACCTTCGTGCTGCGTAAGGGCGTCGTGTTTCACGACGGTAGTCCGTGCACGGCGGCCGACGTCGTCGCCACCTTCACCGCCATCCTCGACCCCAAGACCGGATCGCCGGCACGCCAGTACATCGGGCCGATCGCCAAGGTCGCAGCCAAGGACGACAGCACCGTCGTCTTTAGCTTGTCGTCGCCCTATGCAGACCTGCCGGTCATGCTGGCCAACACCTGCGCCAAGATCGTGCCGGCGGCGATCGTCAGTGCCGGCCTGGCGCGCCTCGACCGCGAGGCGGTGGGCACCGGCCCCTTCAAGCTCGTCTCCTTCGAGCCCGAGCGCCTTATCGTGGTGGCGCGCAACGACGCCTACTACGACAAGGAGCGGCCATACCTGAACCGGGTCGAGGTTGCGGTCTATCCCGATCCGACGGCCGAAGGCTCCGCCCTGATCGCCGGCGGCACCGATCTCATGCTGTCGGTTCAGCCGACCGAGTATGCTCGTCTCGAGAAGGCGAACGGCGTGCAGGCGCTGCGCGTGCCGTCCGGCCAGTTCTGCAACGTCAACATGGGCTGCGACCAGAAGCCGTTCAACGACGTGCGCGTACGGCAGGCCCTGGCGCTCACGGTCGATCGCGCGGCGATGGTCGAGCTGGTGGCGGAAGGCTACGGCACGCCAGGCAACGACACCCCGCTCAACCCTGCCTATCACTTCTACACCGAGCTGCCGCTCAAGAAGCCCGATATCGCACGCGCCAAGGCGCTGCTGGCCGAAGCGGGCCATGCCGGCGGCCTCACGGCGACGCTGATCGCGTCGGACCGGCCGGCTACGCGCACCCAGCTCGGTGTGGCCTTGCGCGAGATGGCCAAGCCCGCAGGCTTCACCATCAACGTCCAGACCATGCCGCACGCCACCTACCTCGACCAGGTGTGGAAGAAGGGTCCGTTCTACGTCGGCTTCTACAATATGCAGCCGACAGCCGACGCGATCTTCAGCCTGCTCTACACCACGAACGCCGCCTGGAACGAGACGCGCTGGAACAACGCCGCGTTCGACAAGCTGGTGGGCGACGCCCGCTCCATCATCGACGAAGGCAAGCGCCGCGAGCTCTATGCCGAGGCCCAGCGGCTGATGAACCAGGACGTGCCCTCGATCATCCCGGTGTTTTTCGACCTGCTGGCCGCACAGCGCAAGTGGGTTGAAGGCTACAAGCTGCATCCGCGCGGCGCGGTGTTCCGCATCGACCAGGTGTCGCTAGGCGACGGCGCCCCGCGGCGCGGCTGAGGCAGACAGCCCGGTGTCGCCGAGCTATCTCGTCAAGCGGCTGGCGTTGATCGTCTACACGCTGTTCGTGGTGTCGCTGGTGGTGTTCGGCATCACCCAGGTGCTGCCGGCGGACGCCGCCGTCATGCTGCTGGGCGAGAACGCCACGCCCGATGCGCTGGCCGCGATCCGCGACAAGCTCGGTCTCGATCAGCCGGTGGGGGTGCAGTACGGCCACTGGCTGTGGGGCGTGCTGCAAGGAGACTTCGGCGCCTCTCTGCGCACCGGCCAGCCGGTCGCGCCGGTCATGCTCGAGGCGCTCGGCCGCTCGCTCACCCTGGCGGTTCTGGCGATCGCCCTGATGCTGGTGCTGGCGCTACCGCTCGGCATCGTGGCCGCGCTGCGGCGCGGCAAGCTCGCCGATCTCCTGGTCAGCATCGTGTCCTATGTCGGCGTGTCGCTTCCCGAGTTCGTGACCGCGACACTGATCGTGCTGATGCTGGCCGACTGGCTGAAGTTGCTACCGGCGACCGGTTTCGTGCCGCTCACTGAGGACTTCTGGGAGGGCCTCGCCCACCTCGCGCTGCCGGTGCTGACGGTGTCGGTGATCCTGATCGCCCATGTCTCGCGCATGGTGCGTTCCGAGCTGGTCGACGTGCTGCACACCGATTACGTGCGGGCTGCGCGCCTGAAGGGATTGTCGCGACGGTCCGTGCTGTTTCACCACGCGCTGCGCAATGCGCTGCTGCCCACCATCACCATCGTCGCCCTCGATGTCGGTTACCTGCTGGGCGGCGTGATCGTGGTCGAGGAGATCTTCGCGTTGCCCGGCATCGGCCGGCATCTGATCGTGGCCATCCAGACGCGCGACCTGCCCTCGATCCAGGCCGGTGCGCTCATTATGGCGGCGACCTACTCTGTGGTGAACTTCCTGGCCGACCTCGCCTACGCCTGGATCGACAAGAGGATCCAGTATGGCTGAGCTTTTGCGCCGCCTGCTGCGCACGCCGCAGGGCCTGCTGGGCATGCTGATCGTCGGGCTGATCCTGGTGATCGTCGTCTGCGGCCCCTGGCTCGCGCCCTACGGGCCCGACACCATGGCGCCGCGCCTGCGCTATCGCGCGCCCAGCGCCGAGTTCCTGCTCGGCACCGACCAGTATGGCCGCGACATCCTCAGTCGCCTGCTCTACGGCGCACGCTCGACGGTGATCCTGGCCTGCCTGGCGACCGGCCTGGGCACCCTGGCCGGCGCGCTGATCGGCACCACGTCGGCGTTCCTCGGCGGTCGTGCCGACGAGGCGATCATGCGCACCATCGACGCCGTCCTGTCGATCCCCTCGCTGCTGTTCGCCCTGCTGATCGTCAATCTCCTGGGCAAGAGCAGCTTCAGCGCCGTGATGGCGATCGGCATCGCCTTCACGCCCGGCATGACGCGCGTGACGCGCAGCGTTGCGCTCGCCGTCACCAAGCAGGACTACGTCAACGCCGCCATCGCGCGTGGCGAGCGCGGCGGCTACATCGTGCTGCGCGAGATGCTGCCCAACGTCGTGGCGCCGATCGTGGTCGAGATGACCATCCGGGTGGCCTTCGCAGTGATGCTGTTCGCGACCCTGAGCTTCCTCGGTCTCGGCGCGCAGCCGCCCTCCTCGGAGTGGGGCCTGATGGTCGCCGAGGCGCGCCGATTCATGCATCTCAGCTTCTGGATGATCCTGTGGCCTTCGCTCGCCGTGGCGCTGGTCGCGATCGGCTTCAACCTTCTCGGCGACGGGCTGCGCGATGCCCTCAATCCGAGGACGTGAGCCGGCGATGAGCGTCCTCGAAGTCAAGGACTACAGCCTCGATTACGCCACGCCGACGGGCTTCGTGCGGGCACTGGACTCGATTGACCTCGCAATTGTGCGCGGCGAGGTATTGGGCCTGGTGGGCGAATCGGGATCCGGCAAGACGTCGCTGGCCTGGGCCATCATGCGCCACCTGCCGCCACGAGCCCGCGAGCAGGGTTCCATCAGCCTGGCCGGCCGATCGTTGATGACCGCGACCGAGACTGAGATCGCCGCCATCCGCGGCCGACGCATCGGCATGGTGTTCCAGGATCCCAGCACTTCGCTCAATCCGACCCTGACGCTCGGCCAACAGCTGGCCGAAGTGCTGACGCGCCACCGTGGGCTGACACGCCGGCAGGCCTGGGCCGAGGGCGAAGCGATGATGGCGCGCGTCGGCCTGAAGCGGCCCGCCGACATGATGCATCGCTACCCGCACGAGGCCTCGGGTGGCGAGAAGCAGCGCGTCGTCATCGCCTCGGCCTTCGCCTGCCAGCCCGAATGTATCCTGTTCGATGAGCCGACCACGGCCCTCGACGTCGTCACGGCGCGGCAGATCCTCGACCTGTTTGCCGAGCTCCAGGCCGAGACCTCGGTCGCCTCTCTTTATATCTCGCATGACCTGGCCCTGGTTTCGCGCGTGGCCGACCATGTCGCCGTGCTGCATCGCGGGCGACTGGTCGAGCAAGGTGAGGTCGACGCGGTGTTCGACGCCCCGCGCGACGACTACACGCGCCGTCTGCTTGCCGCCGTGCCGCGGCCCGACCATCGCCTGGTGACCGGCAAGCCATCCGTCGGCGCCGATTCCCTGGTCGAGGTCGAGCGGCTGAGCGTCCACTATGGGCGCACGCCTTTCCTCTCGGCGCTGGCCGGACGCCGCACCGCGCAAGTCGCCGGCAATCGCGAAGTCAGCCTCTCCGTCCAGCCCGGCGAGATCCTGGGCATCGTGGGTGAATCGGGTTCGGGCAAGTCGACCCTGGCGCGTGCCCTGACCGGCCTCAACCCC
>Ga0081539_10003943_pt1 | contig 17193 bp, 17 predicted proteins | sample TabmetS4T2R2_FD_71023 | JGI IMG/M metagenome (GOLD analysis project Ga0081539, IMG submission 71023) | Tabebuia heterophylla rhizosphere microbial communities from the University of Puerto Rico - S4T2R2 | ecosystem: Host-associated > Plants > Roots > Rhizosphere ...
CCCCGCCGCCCCCACCCCCACCGGCTATTACTTCTGGGACGACCATCCGCTTGCGTGGCGTGAACTTTGACTACGATAAATCAAATATCCGGTCTGATGCTGCGCCAGTGCTTGATGAGGCAGCCCGACTGCTGAAAGACAACCCGGATGTGAAGGTGAGGATTGTTGGCCATACTGATTCCATCGGGTCGGATGAGTATAACCAGCGCCTCTCTGAGCGTCGTGCTCAGTCGGTGAAGGCGTATTTGGTGTCTAAGGGAATCGCTGCAAGCCGTATGGCAACCGAAGGCCGAGGCGAACGGGAACCTATTGCCGAGAACACGAAGAATGGCAGGGACAACCCTGAAGGCCGGGCGATGAACCGCCGGGCTGAGTTGAAGGTCGAATAAACGACCCTAGTGAACGAGAGAATGGCCGCGGGGTGGGTGATTGACCCTGCGGCTTTTCTCCCTTTCCGGAATGGCTACGTACCGAACAACTGTGACCTTCCCCCCCTAAGGACCGTAAACAAAATAACTCCCCGATTTCCGCGTCACGCAGCAGACGTCATTGCGAGCCCTTCCCCTTCGATAAGCTCAGGGTCCGCTCAGGATAAACTCTGCGAGTAATCTTTGCCCGAAAGAAGATTGCTTCATCGCCTCTGGCGCTTCGCGATGACATGGTTCCCTTCTCTAGCGAAGTCGGAAAGTTATCAAATCCCTGATCTTAAGCGGACGACACTTCACCACTTAGCCAAGCTTCGCTTTGGTCACTCCTACCGCGGCGAGCAGCGAGACGATAAAGAAGCCCGCCAAAAACAACAGATCACCCTGCACTTCAGCAAATCCAGAGCCTTTCAGCACAATGGCATGAAGCGCGTGCGCAAAGTATCTTGCCGGGAGGCACTGGGAGAGCGCACTGATGAATGGTGGGTAGTTATCGGTCGGTACCAAAATTCCTGTGATCATGATCGACGGGAACATGACAAAAAAGCCGAGGAAGATTGCTTGCTGGACATTGCGAGCACGTGCGGCGAAGAATACGCCGAACGCCATCGTTGCGAACATGAATACCAGAGCGACAAGAGCGAGTAGTAGCAGGCTCCCTTTAATCGCAATGCCATAAAAGAGGTATCCGCCGGTCTGAAAAATCGTCAGTGTTAAGAAGCCAATACCGATATACGGGATCATCTTGCCTAACATAATTTCTGACAGCGAGAGCGGAGTGGATAAGAGTTGCTCGAAAGTGCCGCGTTCACGTTCTCCGACTAAGCCGATTGCGGCAATCATGAGACAAATCTGTGTCAGCATGTTCGCTGGCATCGCTGACAGCAGGCCAAAGCGATCTTGTAGGCCGGGGTTGTACCAGTAGCGCTTCTCTATGGAAACACGCGCCTGCGAAAATTTCTCTTCGCTGCGATCCCGTGACGGAAGGTCACTCAAAGTGAACACGCTCGCGGTTTGCGTAATATAGTTGCCCAAGCGTAACGCGCTGGCGGTCTTCGCGCCGTTCAGCAAAATCTGCATGGGCGCTTCCTGACCGCGTGCTAGTTTGTCTTCAAAATCCCATGGAATGACCACGCCCGCGAGGCCATCTTGCCGACGCAGAAAGTCGACGACCGCATTCTCACTAAAGACGAATTGCGGCTCACGTAGTGCAGTCAACGAGGTCAGATCGGAGATCAACTGACGTGATTGCGCCGTCTGTGATTGGTCATAGACCACCCACGCAGCATTGTTGACTTCGTTGGTAATTGCCAGCCCAAATAGCACGAGGTACAAGACTGGCTGCACTAGAATGGCAGCGACCAGGCCGTGATCTCGCCGCATTGTCCGTCCTTCTTTACGTGCCATCGCGAAGACGTTGCGCAGTCGCATCGTTATCCCTTTCGTTAGTTGGTGCGTTTGATCGTGCGCGAGACACGTGCGACCAGGAGGACGAGAAACACACAAAGAATTAGCACTTCTGGCCAGAGTTCCTGGATCCCTTGTCCTTTCATATACACACCACGAGTGATGCGGAGATAATGTGTGACTGGAAACACCTCTCCAATGGCACGGAACGGCATGCGCATGAGAGAGAGAGGAAACAAGAAATCGGACAACATGAGTTGTGGCACCATGATGAGAACGCTGCGTTCCACGGCATCAGTTGAGGAGCGGGCCAGGCTGGAAATGAGCAAGCCCATAGCGAGACCAATCAGCAAGAATACTGGAGTCACAGCCAACAAGAGCGTGACGTCGCCAACCGGAGAAACGTCGAAAATCAACCAACTGAATATGATGCTGGCGATGATAGCGCCCATGGCGACAACCCCAAAAGGGAGAATCTTTCCGAGCACAATCTCAAAGGAAGTAACGGGAGTAACCAAGAGTTGTTCCAGCGTGCCGGCTTCTCGTTCTCGTACTAGGGAAATGGCGGTGATGAGAATGGTTAAAAACATACAGATCATGCCAAGCAGACCGGGGATGGTGTAAGCGGTGCTTGACAATGTGGGGTTAAACAGCACGCGAGTCTGTGGTGTGACGACGCCAATGGCTGCTGGCCGGAGATTGCGTTCGGTGAGCGGTGCGCGCTCCAAACGGGTGTGAGTATAGAACGTTCTGGCGATGGCGGTGAGAAAGCCTTCCGTGCTAGTTGCAAGCGTAGTGTCCGAGGCGTCGAGCACAAGTCCAAGACGGACTTCCTCACGGTTGGCGATTACTTCGCTGAAATCTGCGGGAATCAACAACGCCGCCCGGCAGTGCTGTCGTCCAAAGAACGATTCGATTTGGTTCAGGTCGTGCAGTGAGGTGACCGTGAAGTAGCGCGTGGCCGTGATATCGCTGAGCAGTTGTCTACTCTCGCGTGTGTGCGCGCGGTCGAGCACGCAGAGCGGCAGATGATCGAAATCCGTAGTAATAGCGTAAGCGAGCAAGGTAATCTGCAGGACTGGGATGAGCAACATGACCGTGAGGGTAAAGCGGTCGCGTCGCAGTTCGACAAATTCACGCCAGAGGAGAATCCGTAGACGGCCAAGTTTGCGGACCAGTGCAGTCATGTTGATACCTCCGTGCGAGATTGCCGTTGCCGAATCCGCCCAGCAAATACTTCTTCGATGGAAGGAAGCGCGGCGGTATATTCAAGCGTCGGATTTATATTATGCAATGTGTGCCGCAAACGGCTGACACTTTCTTTGTTGTTCTCCTGGAGAAGAAGAAAGACATCCCCCGACTCTTCTTGTTGCACAGCATAGCCTAGAGCAGGAAGGGAGGCCGCAGCTTTGGTCACTACCTGTTGATCCTCATGGAGAAGCCGCACGCGGTACCCACCAGCAAAAGCGATTTTGAGACCGAGTGGCGTATCCAGGCCAATGATCTGTCCTTGATCGATAAAACCCACCCGATGCGCGTGTTCCATCTCATCGAGATAATGTGTCGTGACGAACAAAGTCTTGCCGTCAGTCGCCAGATCTTGAATCAGATCCCAAAAGACTTGCCGGTTAATCAGATCGACCCCGGCGGTTGGTTCATCGAGAAAGACAATCTCTGGATTGTGTAGCAGAGAGCAGGCGAGGGCGATACGTTGCTTTATACCGCTGGGCAGCTCGCGTACGAGTGCACGTTCTTGTCCGGTGAGATGCAGACGAGGAAACAGTTCGGCCTGTCGCGTGGCGATCTGTGCTGGCGTGAGACTATAGAGGCCGCCGAAAAACTGGATATTCTCCTGCACGGTCAGGTTGGCGTAGAGAGAAACTTTTTGTGACATATACCCAATGCGCGTGCTGATTTGGCTCGCCTGGGTGCGGACGTCAAGTCCTGCCACTCGCGCCTCGCCTTCGCTTGGCGCGAGCAAGCCGCAGAGCATGCGAATAGTGGTCGATTTCCCAGACCCATTAGAGCCGAGAAAACCGAAGACCTCACCGCGCCGTATTTGAAAGGTGACATGGTCAACCGCCGTGAACGAGCCAAAGCGGCGAGTGAGATTATTGGTAACAATGAGTACGTCGTCGGTCATCATGCGCCCACTACGAAAAAAGGGCGAAATGGGTCAACGGGGAAATGGGTAAAAGGAGAAAGGAAGAATAGTATTCATAAATTTTCCTTTTCACCTTTTCGCCGTTATTCCTTCCCGCCTGCGGCCTATGGCCTTTTTTCTATTCTCTTTCCGCCTGCTCCGTGAGTTCGGTAAACACCATTTCCAAGGTCGGGGTTATTGCTTCTACCGTCAGAGCTTCACGGTCAAATGCAGAAACCGCCGCTTGCAATTCGGGGCACGACAACGTTGTTTCTATGGTTACCGTTTCACCAATGAGCTGGATGCGGTGAGCCCACGGTGCCTGTTGTATGCACGCAACAAGGTTTGGCTGGATATCGCCGAGGAGACGGTAGGCTTTCCAGGGAAACTGCGCTTTGATGTCTGGCGGAGCGCCGTTCACGCGTATCTTGCCGCGATAGAGATAGGCCACTTGGTCACAGCGATCAGCTTCATCAAGATACCCGGTGGACATCACGATCGTGACGTCACGGAGCTGCCGCAGAATCGTCCACATTTCCCCCCGTGCAATAAGATCCACTCCGTTGTTCGGTTCGTCAAGAATCAGCACTTGTGGTTGGTGCAACAACGCACAGATGAGGGCTAACTTTTGTTTCATGCCGCCAGATAATGCCGACGCCAGAAAGGTGGTGAACTTCTCGAGCTGGGCAATGGCGAGCAGTTCCGCCGCACGTTGGCGGAACACTCGGCGTGGCAACCCGTGGATATCAGCGAAAAATTCGAGATTATGCTGCACGCTGAGATCTTGATACAAACTAAATGTTTGTGGCACGTACCCCAACCGTTCTTTGATGAGCTGCGTTTGGGAGGCAAGTGCGTAGCCGAGGACAGAGGCACATTCTGCCTCAAACTCCAGCAGACCGACGAGAATACGCAGCAACGTAGTTTTTCCTGCACCATCTGGTCCTACGACGCCAAAGATACATGGCCGCTCGATCGTTAAAGAAACGCCATCGAGAGCGACAGTAGTGCCGAAGCACTTGCGAAGATTACTCAGGGTGACGATGGATTGATCCATAACGCCCATCTGTTTGTGCGCTACTGGAAGCTTGGCCGCCGGTGTGACCATCGCACGGGCAGCAAGCTACCGGCGACACCTAAAAATCCAGATCTTGACGTGTTCTGCATATAGGGAAAGTATTCGGGGACGGCTTAGGAGGGCGAGGCCGGAGCCGGGGTTGCTGTCGTTGTTGGTGATGAGGCTTGTCCGTCCAAGAGAACCGTGCCCTCCATACCCGGTTTCAACCGCTCGACACGATCGAGAATACGCACCTTAGTAGCGAAGACTTGGGTAATGCGATCGCTCTTAACTTCGATATTCTTCGGCGTGAACTGCGCGATGTCTTCGATAAAACTCACTTCACCAGGAAAGAATTCGCCGGGAGTAGCATCTGGTTCAACGCGCACGCGATCGCCGACGCGCACTTTACTTAAATCCGGAACCGGAATGTAAATCCGTACATACTTATCGAGCGGGTCAAGCAACGTAGCGATGCCAACACCCGGAGTGACAAACTCGCCCGTACGAATCAGGCGAGTTTGTACCGTACAGTCACACGGAGAGTGGATCGTGTATTTTTCCAAAACGATTTGCATTTGTTTGAGCCGTTCCGTCTCTACTGCGAGTTGGTGCTTCTGGACATTCAGGGCGTCTTCCGCGAGTTGAATTTGTCGCAGATTGGCCTCGGCATTGGCGACCGTCTGTTGTTCCCGCGTGACAGCTGCGCGTGTCACATCGAGTTGGTTCTTGGCTTGGTCAAACCCTTGTTGACTCAACACCTCTGCTTGCAACAATTCTTTCCGCCTGACGAATTCCTTTTGCGCGAATTCCGTGTCAGCGCTCGCTTTGGCGAGGTTGGCTTTTGCCGCGGCAAGTTGCGTTGGGTAGGTGTCGCGCGCCCAGATTAGCTGCGTTTCCGCCTGTTGGATTTTCGCTTGGAGTAATCCAAGGTTCAGCTCTTGCTGAGCAACTTGAGAGCGGTAGTCGCGCGCATCCACCTCAGCGAGCACTTCGCCTTGTCTGACCTGGGCACCATCAGTGAAGGTAACATTCATGACTCTACCACTAATCTCACTTTTAATGATTTTTTCTTCACCTTCCACGAATCCGGTAAAAGACAATTGCTGCGGACGATGCGCATTCTGATACCACCAAGCGCCCGCGCCTGCGGCCATGAGCAGCAACAGAATGACAGGCAGCGCCTTCTTCATGTGCGTGTCTCCTTCTTTGGCCTGATACCGTGAAGAAAAATGTCTGTGAGCGAATCAACAATCTGTTTCTCGGAAAATGGCGTGAGGCGGTGGCCGCCGAGATGTTCCTGCGTGACTGCCATGATGAGAAACATTCCGGCAAACGCCCGTCCGGCGAGAATGGGATCAAGCTTCCGTACAGTTCCGGCGGCCATAGCGTTCTGCAACAGCGTAGCGATGCGGCGGTTCAAGGCAAGGACAATACGTTCAAAATACAATTGGCCCCACTCCGGATGACGCAGCGTTTCGGCGGCTATGAGCCCAAAAAAAGCGAGATAGGCGGGCGCGCGGAAACGACGGTACATCGTGCGAGCAAGTGAGCGCAGCACATAAGCAAGATCTTCTTCAGGAATGGAGGCGCCTGGTCGCTTGCTGACGAACTCATCGAGGGTAGGTACGACTTGTTGCGCGGCGGCAATGAAGAGGTCTTCTTTGTTTTTGAAATAGAGATAAATAGTGCCTTTGCTGACCCCGGCTTCCTTGGCAACATCATCTAGCGTGGTTTGATGCAAGCCGCGGCGCGCAAAGACCTGGAGGGCAGCTATGGAAATTTCTTCCTGACGCTCGGCTGGGCGTCGTTGCCAACGCGGCGTCCGGGAGGGCAGAGCATTAGCAGACATGACAGAATTTCTCTCTTACTAACTGACTAGTCAGTTAGTAAATATTTTGCTGAAAGTCAATTATAGAGAGAATAATTTTCTTTACCGGGAATAAATTTCTGTCGGGATTTTCCTGACACCTACGGGACTAGGAAAATACCTCCGCAAAAAGAATTGCAAGACATTCTCTCTCCGCATAAATGGCCCCATCTTTATTTAGGAGGTGCTGTATGAAGCAACGGCAGATTGTACGTCTATGCCGCGTAACCCTATGCGCATTGCTTGTCGGTGTAAGTGTTCCGGCGACGGCTGATATTACCAAGAACTGGGAGAGTCCGGTCGACAAACAAGTAATCTCCGGCATTCAGCAGTTTCGTGGGTTCGCTTATTCGACAACCAGTTCACAACCCTTGTTGGTAAAACTACTTGTGACGGCTCCCCTTGCCGCAACCTTCGAGGTACCGTGGGGCTCTGCGCGTGGGGATGTAGGTCAGAATCCGCCGCAGTTGAACAGTGGCTTTGGTGTAACCGTCAACGTGGGCTTGTTACCTGCGGGATCAATGGTGACAATCACCCTAGAGGTTCGTGAAAGCGGCAGCTCAGGCGCGTGTGCTGCGCCGACGTGTATGAGTGAAACCCGTACGTTCTTTGTCGCGAAGCCTGGTGGCAGGACTGGTGACGCCAATACTGCCTTTTCCTTTTTGAATAATCTGACGGTGGGTGAAGCGAATGTGACACTCGATGGCGAGGAAATCATCGTTGCTCCTGTCAGTGCTGTCGATAGTGAGAATGGTGGAACGCGGCCATCTACCGTGCGCCTGCGTTGGATGCAAAACTCACAATCGTTTGGGACAGTGGATGCCGCGTCAGGAACGAGCTTTGCCGGGGTGCAAGCAATTTTCGTCAAGTATAACTGCGCTGTGGCGGGCAGCTGCCATGGCGGAAGTAATCCTCAACAAGGGCTTAATTTAGAGGCTGGCCAGTCGTTCAAAAGCTTGATTAACAAAAGCAGCGAAGACGGAAGCCGCCTGCGCGTGAATCCTGGCAATTCAACTGCGAGTTACCTATACCAAAAAGTTATTCCTGGTGGAAACATTGCTGCCGGAAGTGCGCGTATGCCGCTGGGTTGTAGCGGGAGCAACTGCCTCTCTGACGCTGATATTGCCACGATCAAAAATTATATCGATGAAGGTGCGCCGCCGCCGCAGTAAGTACGTCCTTCGAGCGTAGGGCGCTTCTCGAATTCTGGAAAGGTGTCAGGGCACAGCGCCATGCTTCTGCTCAAAAAATTTTTCGTTCTCTCTGTGAGTGAAAATAAAGTCATCGGATGGTGGGGTTAAGAAAGGGGCAAAAGGAAAGGAGGACGACATGAGATCCGTATTTAGTAGTGTGATAAGGTGGCGGTTTCTCGCGATGGGGACATTGCTCCTAGGCTTGAGCGGAACGGCGAAGGTTGATCTTGCACTAGGAAAAGTTGAAGTAGTACTCAAAGATTTAAAAGCTGTGTCTCATGCTGGGGCTAATGGCCAGAATGTACTTGGATACTCTGCTTGGCTCGTCAATTCCGAAAATGCGTTAGGTAAATTGAATCTTGGTCTGGTTCTTCTCAAGGCTGATGGCATTCTTAGCGTTCCAAGCCCCGACTGCCCGCGCGAATCTAACCGGCCTTGGCTTCAATATGGTCGTTGTTGCTGAGGAGACCGAGCTCGACAGTGCGCGCGCTCAGCCCTCTGGCCCTCCGGTGGCCGCCGGGGCGATTCCTGGGACTGCGGCGGTAGTAACTCAACCGCCAGCCTTCGAGGTGTTGATAGGAAAACTTGATGAAGATGTGTTCGCCTTCCACCCGAAGCAGGTTACTATTCTGTCTGGGCAGAGTGTACGTTGGACGAATGTCGCTCCGTCCTTTATTGTCCCGCATACGGCAACTCGTGAGGTTGAGGAAGATGGCAAAGCTATTGGTATTGCTGACGATCAGCAGGAGACGCTCGAGTTTGACAGCGGCGAGGTTGCACCGAATGCCTCTTTCGTCCGGGCCTTTACGTTGCCGCCTGAACCCCCTTTGCGCTTTTCAGTTATCACTGTGACCCGCATAAGGATCTAGGAATGGTTGGTAAAATTCTTGTGATCGCGCCTCCGCAGCAGCAACTTCCTGTTCGTGTTGGCAGGCAATAGTGTAGAGTTTGGGAATGTCTGTCATTGCGAGGAGTGTGAGCGACGAAGCAATCCTCGACGAAAACAAAGATTGCTTCGCGGAGTTTGTCCTGAGCCTGTCGAAGGGCTCGCAATGACATTGCGGCTTAACTTCATACTATTGCTCGCCCTCTCTTCCTGCAAAATCCCAATTCTCACGCCATCTTATCGCTTTGCTGTTCCTCTCCCGTTTCTTCCTTCCACGTTTACTCTGCCACAACGATGTGGTAACACTGGCAAGACTTCTCTTGCCGGGAGGACGTGGCTATGTCCGGCCATTCTAAATGGAGCACGATTAAGCATAAAAAAGCGCTCAAAGATGCGCGCCGGGGAAAATTATTCACCAAACTTATCAAAGACCTCACCATTGCTGCCCGTGTAGGTGGAAGTGACCTTAGTTCCAACCCTAGACTCCGTACCGCGTTAGCCGCGGCGAAGGCGGCGAGTATGCCGAATGACACCATTGATCGTGCGATCAAAAAAGGTGCAGGTGAACTCGAAGGCGTCAGCTATGAAGAGGTGACCTACGAAGGACATGGACCAGGTGGTGTGGCGATCATGGTGCAAGTCCTCACAGATAACAAAACTCGTACGGTCTCTGAAGTACGCCACATGTTCTCAAAGCATGGGGGTAACCTCGGTTCTCCCAACTCTGTTGCCTGGATGTTTACCAAAAAAGGCGTCTTCACGATCGAGAAAGGGCAAGCCGACGAAGACCAACTGATGGAACTAGCGCTTGAAGCTGGCGCAGAAGACGTCACTGGTGGAGACGATGGATTTGAAGTTTCCACTGCTCCCGAAGATTTCGATGCGGTACGCGAGGCTTTGGAGAAAGCTGGGATCGCTATGGTTTCTGCAGAAGTAACGATGATCCCCCAGAATACCGTCAACTTGGCGGGAAAAGAGGCGGAACAGACATTGAAGCTCCTCGAAGTATTGGAAGAAAATGACGACGTCCAGAGTGTGTCGGCCAATTTTGCTATCGCTCAGGAAGAAGCTGAGCGACTCAGCGCGGCGTAAGAGAAATCATTCTTGTGGTTGCGCAACGCACCGAGCCCCCTTTGCGGGTGTTAGGAGTAGACCCGGGCACCCTTCGTGCCGGTTGGGGAGTAGTCGAACGACGAGGGCAGAGACTCGAGTTCCGCGTAGCAGGAACGATTATCCCGAAAGGATTTCATTCGCTGCACGAGCGACTGCGGATCATTTATACTGGTGTGGTTGAAGTGATCGACCGCTGGGAGCCGCAGGTTCTGAGTCTAGAAAAAGCCTTTATGGCCTATAACGTACAAAGTGCGTTTCGCTTGGGAGAAGCTCGTGGCGTAGTACTGTTGGCCGCCTCTCAAGCTGGACTGCGAATTACGGAGTACAACCCTACTGAGATCAAAACGGCAGTCGTGGGGTATGGTCGTGCAGACAAACAACAAGTGCGAGAAGCTGTTCTGGCTCTGCTTAGTAATGGTAAGCGCACGAATATGCGTGAGTTCCCCGCTAGCCAGGACGCGACTGATGCGCTCGCTGCTGCCATCTGTCACTTTAATTCTTCACGCTTGGCAGAGCGAATCGAAGAGGCGAACGCGAGAGATGCGCGGACAGGTATGGCAGACAACGCGCGTGTACAGCTCTTGCGTAGTGCGTTCCTGAAACGCTCGTTACCACGATCGCTGTCACTCACACGCAAAGCTGGACGTTAACGGGTGAGGCTACTGATGTGATTGCTCGTCTCACTGGCACGTTGGAAGAAAAAACTCCTGATCAACTGATCGTCAACGTCAATGGCGTTGGTTATCAGGTGTTTGTGTCATTACAGACATTCTATCGTCTTCCTGCATTGCATGAGTCTGTGAGTTTGCAGATCTATACCCATCTACGTGAAGATGCGTTACTCTTGTACGGCTTCTTGGAGGAAAAAGAGAAAGCGAGTTTCCTGCTCCTGAGAGGTGTGACTGGTATTGGCCCGCGTTTGGCGTTGAACATCCTTTCCGGAATTCCGGTGGATGAACTCGAAAATGCGCTGCGAGCGAGTGATGTCACCCGCCTAGTCGCAGTTCCCGGCGTTGGGAAGAAAACTGCCGAGCGACTGGTAGTGGAGTTGCGCGAGAAAGTCGGTGCGTTCGATAACGGACAGAGTATTGCCGGCGGACAGCCTCCGGTGTCAGCTGAAGCAACGTCAGCCTTAGTGAATCTGGGCTATCGCCATGCCGAGGCCGAAAAAGCGGTCCGGGGTGCGCTCCAGCGTGGAGCGGCCTCGATCGCGGACCTCATTCGTGAGTCACTGCGGAGTTTACGGGCATGAAAGCAAAGAAAAAGCCGGTCTTCGATCAACCCGAAGATTTTCTTCCGCCTGTGGCGGTTGAACTAGATACCAGTGGGGACAGGCCTGAAGATCACGTTGAGGGCTCGCTTCGCCCGCGGTCGTTAAACGAATACATCGGCCAAGAGGGTGTCAAGCAAAACTTGCGCATTGCCATTGACGCAGCCAAGCAGCGTAGCGATGTACTTGATCACACTTTGTTCTGTGGTCCCCCAGGACTCGGCAAGACCTCGATGGCGCACATCATCGCGCGCGAGATGGAGGTGAACATCCATGCCACAACCGGTCCGGTGATTGAGCGGCCCGGCGATTTGGCGGCGATTCTTACCAACCTTGATAGCGGTGACGTGCTTTTTATTGATGAAATCCACCGCCTCAATCGCGTCGTTGAAGAATTGCTCTATCCGGCGATGGAAGATTTCCAACTTGACCTTGTGGTAGGGCAGGGGCCATCGGCGCGTACTGTGAAGCTTGATTTGAAACGCTTTACCTTAGTCGGGGCCACAACGCGGGCGGGGTTGCTGACTTCACCGCTGCGCGATCGTTTTGGCTCGACATTTCGTCTTGATTTCTATCAAGTCGCGGATTTGGAGAAAATCATTCGTCGCTCGGCGGCGATTCTGGATTTGGCGATTGATGCGAGTGGCACGGCGGAGATTGCCCGTCGCTCGCGTGGAACACCGCGTATTGCGAACCGCTTGTTACGTCGCGTGCGCGATTTTGCCCAGGTGAAAAATCATGGCGTAGTGCATCGGGACGTGGCGCGTGAAGCGTTGGCTTTGCTCGAAGTCGATGATGTGGGTTTCGATAAAATGGACCGCGCTATTCTTCTCACCATCATCGAAAAGTTCAACGGTGGACCAGTGGGAGTCGAGACTATTGCTGCGGCTATTGGTGAGGAGAAGAGCACAGTAGAAGACGTCTATGAACCGTACCTCATCCAAGAAGGCTACCTGCAGCGGACACCACGTGGGCGGCTGGCGACATTGCAAGCCTATCGCCATTTCGGTATGACGCGACCTGACGGTGGCACGCAGGGCCAGCTCTTCTAAGAAGGAGACCCGCATGGCAGAATTGGGCAAATTCTTGATCATTGCTGGTGGGCTGCTTGTCTGTGTGGGTGTGTTGTTTCTGCTAGGAGGGAAGTTGCCCTGGCTTGGGCGGTTGCCGGGTGACATTGTCATCCAGCGGGACAATTTCTCTTTCTACTTCCCGATTGCTACGAGCATTCTGGTGAGCGTAGTTTTGTCGCTGCTCTTTGCCCTCCTGCGTCGTTAGGAGAACAGCCCGCGTGGAGAACCGCCACTATCACGATGTACCGGACGACCATGGACGGCGCCTGTATTGGGAAGCCGCGATCATTCTGGCGACGGCACTGGCAGTCGTACTGCTTGCCTTTTCGCTCACCCGCCTGCCGGAACTGAGCGATACTCACAATTTAGCTGGCAATGCGGTTTTTGTTCTGCTGATTAACCTTAATATTGTTCTTCTCATACTCCTTGTCTTCCTGGTTGCGCGTAATCTTATCAAGCTGTTTTATGACCGCCGGCGAAAATTGCTGGGAGCCCACCTTCGTTTTCGCCTTGTCTCCGCCTTCGTTGCTATCGCACTCTTTCCGGCCATTTTACTGTTTCTGGTCGGGACTGCGGTGATGACGCGGTCGCTCGAAAGCATGTTTACCAACCAGGTTGAGAAGGCGCTTGAAGGATCTCTGGCAGTCGTCAGCACGTTTTACGACCTGTTAGGAGGCGAAGCGGTATCACAGGCGCAGACGCTTGCGACCGAAATCGGCCAGAATGGGTTACTTGCGCCAGAACGTCGTCACGCGCTGCAAGAGTTGATCGAAACACGCCGAGCGATGCTGCATCTTGGGCGTATTATGGTGGTATCCCCTGAGCGGGCTGTCTTGGCCAATACCACGATTGCGGAGCTACAAATCCGCGAGCGCGGCGGTCTTGAAGCCGGAACGTTAGATCGTGTCTTTCACCGTGAGTACCTCCACGAGGTTCGTTCTGCGGAGCATGCACAAGCAGAAGTCGTATTAGGGGGCGTGCCGGTTATTGCCCGAAACGACGTCGTTGGTGCCGTCATCGTCGAATACTTTGTACCGCGCAATATCGCACAACAAAGTTCACAGGTAGTGAATGCTTTTCGTGAGTATCTGCATCTGCGAATTCTCAAACATCCGATGAAGACCAACTACATTGTCACCATGTCGCTGGTGACGCTTGTCGCCGTGTTCTCTGCGGTGTGGTTGGGATTGTTTTTGGCAAAAAAGATGACCGTTCCGCTGCAACGCTTAGCTGCGGGGACACGTGAGGTGGCGCAAGGCCATTGGTCGTATCGCATTGAAGGTGAGGCTGAAGATGAGATCGGGACCCTCGTGGCAGCCTTTAACCGCATGACAGGAGAACTCCAACAGAGCCATCAAGAACTTGAAGCGCGACGACGCTACATGGAGACAGTGTTGGCGAATATCACTGCTGGAGTGGTGACGCTGGATCGCCGTGGCGTAGTGACGACACTGAACCCTGCGGCTGAACGTCTCCTCGGGCTTACGGCGAACGTGGCTATCGGCCAAGAGTATCACGAGGTCTTTCCGGTTCCCGAATTTGCCGAGGTCCGACGTATGGTGGGTGAATTGCTCTCAGTGTCGCTGAATGGCACCAGTGAGAGGGTCAGTGAAAGTCTGGGGCAGATGAAGCTCAGACGCGAAGGGCAGGTGCTTTCCTTGGTAATGACCGGAACACTACTCACGGATGAACAGCACGACGTTCTTGGAACAGTATGTTTTTTTGAAGATGTGACTCAGATTGTTCGCGTCGAGCGGATGGAGGCGTGGCGCGAAGTGGCCCGTCGTATCGCACACGAAATTAAGAATCCATTAACGCCGATTCAGCTTGCTGCCCAGCGACTGCACCGCCGCTTTGCGCCGCAGATCACTACCAACGCTGAGGTGTTCAATGAGTGTGTCAATAGTATCGCCCATGAGGTCGATGCCATTAAGAAACTCGTGAATGAATTCTCCACGTTTGCCCGGCTCCCAACTGCCGAGCATGCGCCCGAACACCTCAATGCGCTTATCCAAGAAGTAATACCGGTCTTTGTCGAGGCGCACAGAGATATCGCGTTCGTCTTTACCCCCGACACTAGTCTTCCCACGCTCGAGCTTGATCGCGAAGGAATGAAGCGTATCGTTCGTAACCTGCTCGATAACGCTGTTGCTGCCTGCCATGCTGCGCCGAACGGGAAGCAGCACCAAATCTCGATTCACACACGGTTCCTGTGGTCGTTAGGAATCGTGCAATTCGAAGTTGCGGATTCTGGGGGTGGGATTCCGCCGGAGTTAAAAGATCGTTTGTTTGAACCCTACTTCTCAACTAAAAGAGAGGGAACAGGTTTAGGTCTTGCAATTGTGGCGACGATTGTCGCTGATCATCAAGGGTTCATTCGTGTGCGCGACAATTATCCACAAGGCAGCCGATTCATTATTGAACTTCCGGTTCGTCGAACGGCTCAACGGACACAGACCAGCAATGTGTCTTCGAGGCCGGTGTTGAATGGGGCCAAGGGAAAAGGGGCAGAAGGAGAAGGGTATGGAAGAGACCATTTTGGTGGTGGATGATGAGGAGAAAATTCGCTCGACTCTACGTGGCGTACTCAGTGATGAAGGGTATCGAGTGCTCGATACCGATGGAACTCCGAATGTGTTGGATATGGTGGTGGCACAGCGACCACGACTGGTGCTCCTTGATATCTGGATGCCTCAGGTCGATGGTATTGAACTCCTTGAACGCTTAAAAGCGCAAGAGCCTGAACTGCCGGTGATCGTGATGTCAGGACATGGCACGATTGAGACTGCTGTGCGCGCGACCAAGCTTGGTGCTACGGATTTCATTGAAAAACCGTTCTCCCTGGAAACGCTCTTGCGTTCCGTACATCGTGCGACTGGACGCTCGACCATTGAGAGTCTGCCAGACAATGGTACGGCAACTGTACTCGAAGAAGCTCAGCGGGTCTCGTCGAGGCAGCGGCAGCAGCATGCACGAACGATTAAACAGAGTGTGGTCATTCATGGACATGGACTTCACTCCGGTGTTCGTACCGGCGTCATTCTCCATCCATTGCCACCGGGCAGTGGCATTGTGTTCAGCGCGATTTCTGCACCAGATGTGACGATTCCGGCGATGGTAGAGTATGTCGACTCAACAGGCTACGCGACGAGCCTATGTCGCGATGGTGTGACCGCCCAGACGATCGAGCATCTCATGTCCGCCCTCTATTCCTACGGGTTGACTAACGTATTGATAAAAATGCAGGGGGAAATTCCGATTCTGGATGGGTCGGCTCTTGAGTTTTGCCAACTGCTTGAAGGTGCCGGCGTCGTCAAGCAACCGGAAAAGATTGAACCCGTGACAATCAATAAAACGTACCGCGTCGGTGATCTCCGGTCAGGAAAGTTTTTACAGATCGAGCCCGCCGATCGCTTCGAGGTGCACTATACTTTGCAATACCCTGAACCGGTCGGATGTCAAGAATACGTGTATGTGCACCGTGATCTCCAGAGTTATTGCGAAGAGATCGCCCCGGCGCGAACCTTTGGTTTTGTCAAAGACATCCAGATGCTTGAGCAAATGGGGCTCGCCAACGGCGGGCGGCTGAACAATTGTATTTTAATAGGTGAACAGGGAGTGATTAATCCACCGTTACGGTTTCCCGACGAACTCGTCCGCCATAAGATTTTGGACCTCATGGGTGATTTCTATCTGCTTGGCCGCCCAATCTATGGGAAGGTCACTGCCAGTTGCACCGGACATACAGACAACATTGCCCTGGTGCGTACAATTCGCGAAGGGCCGAAGCTCTGAATGTCTATCCAAATAACGGTTGGCTCACGTCAGGTTTCGCTGCGTTGCTCAGAAACAAGAGCTCCAACCCGTGCCGGACACGCGTGGTAGCCCATCATTCCGGGTGAGCCATGCAAGCCCCGAAATCTAGGTGCAGGACACTAGATTCCCGCTCCCGGTAGAACCTAGGACAGGACCCAGTAGGACTTGGGACAGGCTGCGCGGGGGTGACGGAGCGTGTTGTTTCTCCTACCACGCTTAGCGCCGCGCGCTCTAGGCACTTGCAATAACTTGAAACCTTAGCTTTTCAGATAGTCTTGTCGGCATCTTGATCTTTCTTTATTTTCGTCATATATTCGCCCCTCAGAAAAGAGGGGTCTATATCTACTCCCTTGGCGATCGTGCCACGAGACAAGCGGCCGTCTCCCACACGACGCGTTTCATCACCCCCAACTGATCGTGCGAATCTCACTTTCCGTCCGTCAGACGTGCACAAGCCCAAGCTCCTCGACCAAGTCCGTGCGGCGATCCGCGTCCGCAAAATCGTTGTCATCGGAGGCAGCGGGTTGATCGGCTCGAAGACCGTCGCCATCCTGCGCCAGGGCGGCCACGAGGTCGTCGCCGGCTCGCCCAAAAACGGCATCAACAGCCTCACCGGCGAGGGACTGGCGCAAGCGCTGAGAGGCGTGCAGGTGGCGGTTGACCTCACCAACTCGCCCTCATTTGAAGACCAGGCAGTGCTGGCATTCTTCGAGACCTCTGGCCGCAACCTGCTCCCGGCGGAGGCCGCAGCGGGCGTCCGGCACCACCTCGCGCTCTCCATCGTCGGCATCGACCGGACCCCCGACAATGGCTATTTCCGCGCCAAGCTCGCCCAAGAGCAACTGATCGCGGCCTCCGGCATCCCCTACACTATCATCCGCTCGACTCAGTTCCTGGAATTTCTCGGCGGCATCGCCGCTGCAAGTGCGGCGGGAAACAG
>Ga0081539_10003944_pt1 | contig 17186 bp, 12 predicted proteins | sample TabmetS4T2R2_FD_71023 | JGI IMG/M metagenome (GOLD analysis project Ga0081539, IMG submission 71023) | Tabebuia heterophylla rhizosphere microbial communities from the University of Puerto Rico - S4T2R2 | ecosystem: Host-associated > Plants > Roots > Rhizosphere ...
TCACTGAGCCTGATGGTTCGCTCGCAAGCTCGCTCACGCCGGTATGCGACCTTCCGCCCGGCACCCCCGGACGCCGCCTGGACTCCGCCTCGGCTCGACCGACCCTTATGAAACACGCCCTAGCCCCTGGGTCGTTCACATCCTCGTGACCATAGAGTTTCGAGAGGATTTCCCGGGTCCGCGTCAGTGGCTGACCGCCGCTCCCGCCGGAGACCGCGGCGGCCGGCGGCTCGCCAGGGCTCGCCGAGATCCCCGGCCCCCGCTGCCAGGTCCGCGCGCCAAGCCCCACCGAGGCGCCGACGGCGGCTCGCACAGCCCGACGTCGGCGTTTCGCCCACATCGTCTGCTGCCGGCTCGGCGGTGCGTGCGGCACAAGGCTAGTGATCTAGCGAGAGAGGTTTCGGAGTCGGGGCGAACCGTGGCTCACGCGCGGGATCCTTTGGTGCGTGGCCAGATGCGGATGGGTGCGGCCACGGGGAGCGGCGGCTTGGACGCGGCGGACGTCGCGGTAACCCAAAATGGTCGAAATGTGCGGATGTCGCCGCACCGCCGGTAACGTAGCGTAATCAGATGTGGGCCGTAGGTGTGGATCTAGAACGGTTAGGGTCGATATAGCGCCCTAACCGTTCTAGATCGCGAACCTGGTGCCCGTTACCCCGGCGTGGTGGCTACTGCCCGCGACCGAGGGCCGCCTGGCTCGGTCGGCGCCGGCGTGGCGGCTTATGACATTGTGGACAAAAGTCCGATAGAGACCTTTCGGGATTGGGGTGGCTTCGCCGCCGAACCGGCCAACATCTGTCCACAATGTCCCTAGCCGAACGTTGGCCGCGAAGACCCGCCCTCACACGGTGATACGGCGTCATGGATGACGCCTGCCCGCCACACGGCGGTTGGGCTTGCTGCGCGGAGGTGGCAGCGGGGGCCGGGGATTTCGGCTCGCCCTGCGAGCCGCCGGCCGCCGCGGTCTCCGGCGGGAGCGGCGGCCCGCAGCTGACACCAACCCGGGACATCTTTCTCCAGAAACATCCTGGACCGCCCGATGCGGACCAACCCCGAGGGGAGATGCTATATCCACCTAAGTCCCCCTAGATCCGACGCCCGGGGACCCCGGCCGGTGACGCTGTGATTGGCGCGTGGACCACAGCGGGACCGGCCCATGATCGACTTAGGGTGAGTGGCCCAGGAGGCGGAGCGCGGCGGCGTTGTCCGGGCAGGACAGGAAGTGGGCGTGCAGGTCGTCTATCAGCGCGCGCATCTGCGGCTCGAACCTGCCTGGATCCGCCTCGCTGAGCAGGCGCGCCCAGGAGACCACGGCGTCGCGGCCGTCGCGGACCAGGCATATCGCGGGGTCGGACTCGTCGACGTCGGCATCGCGCTGCCGGTGGGTCTTGACGAAGTGGACGTCGGGCGCCGCGCGCATCGCCTCGATGGATGCCACGCGATCGGTGTATCCGACCAACTCGCGGACGAGCCGCTCGGCCACGCCGTCCACGTCGTAGACGACCGACCCGCGGGCACCAGTATTCTCTTGGGCGGCAGTCGCACGGCGCGGAAAGGGGTCTCGGTGAGTAGGGAAACGCTGGAGTTTCAGGCGGAGACGCGGCAGCTCCTGCACTTGATGGTCCATTCGATCTACTCGAACAAGGACATCTTTCTCCGCGAGCTGATATCCAATGCCTCCGACGCGCTCGACAAGGTGCGGCTCGAGTCTCTGATCAATAAGGAGCTGCAGGTCGACACCTCCGACCTGCATATCGCGATCGAGGTCGACAAGGACAAGCGCACGCTGACCGTCCGCGACAACGGCGTCGGGATGACCCACGACGAGGTCGTGTCGCTGATCGGCACGATCGCCAAGTCGGGCACCGCCGAGCTGCTGCGCAAGCTGCGCGAGGCGCCCGACGCGGGCGCGTCGCAGGAGCTGATCGGGCAGTTCGGCGTCGGTTTCTACTCGACCTTCATGGTCGCCGACCGGGTGACGCTGGTGACCCGCAAGGCGGGTGAGAGCCAGGGCACCTTCTGGGAGTCGACCGGCGGGGGCACCTACGAGATCGAGACGCTCGACGAGGCGCCGCAGGGCACGTCCGTCACCCTCCACCTCAAGCCCGAAGACCGCGACGACCAGCTGTTCGACTACACGGCGGAGTGGAAGATCCGCGAGGTCGTCAAGCGATACTCGGACTTCATCGCCTGGCCGATCCGGATGGATGGCGAGGAGCAGCCGCTCAATTCGATGAAGGCGCTCTGGGCACGCCCCCGCAGCGAGGTCAGCGACGACGAGTACCACGAGTTCTACAAGCACGTCAGCCACGACTGGACTGATCCGCTCGAGACGGTCCACATGAGGGGCGAGGGCACGTTCGAGTACGAGGCGCTCCTCTTCGTGCCGTCCCGCGCGCCTTTCGACCTCTTCGCGCGCGACGGCAAGCGGGGCGTCCAGCTGTACGTCAAGCGCGTGTTCATCATGGACGACTGCGAGGCGCTGATCCCGCGATACCTGCGCTTCGTCAAGGGCGTCGTCGACGCGCACGACCTGTCGCTCAACATCTCCCGCGAGATCCTCCAGCAGGACCGCCACATCCAGGTGGTGCGCCGCCGGCTGGTGAAGAAGGTGCTGTCCACGCTGAAGGACCTCAAGGCCGCCGACGCGGAGAAGTACGGCACGTTCTGGGGCGAGTTCGGCCGGGTGCTCAAGGAGGGCCTGCTCGAAGACCCCGACAACCGCGACCAGCTGCTCGACCTGACGCTGCTCTCCTCGACCGCCGCCGAGTCGACCTCGCTGGCCGAGTACGTCGCGCGGATGAAGGACGGCCAGAAGGACATCTACTACATGACCGGCGATTCGCGCGCGATGGTCGAGCACTCGCCACACCTCGAGGCGTTTCTCGCCAAGGGCTACGAGGTGCTCGTGCTGACCGACCCGGTCGACGAGGTGTGGGTCGAGCAGGTCACCGAGTTCGACGGCAAGCCCCTGCAGTCGGTGGCCAAGGGCAAGGTCGACCTCGACGGCGCCGAGACGCCCGCCGAGAAGGCGGCCGACTTCGCCGCGCTGCTGTCGTGGCTCGGCGAGAAGCTCCAAGACGACGTCAAGGAGGTGCGCCTCTCGACCCGGCTCACCACCTCGGCCACCTGCATCGTGGGCGACGAGCACGACATCACGCCGACGCTGGAGAAGATGTACCGCGCGATGGGCCAGGAGCTGCCGCGCACCAAGCGCATCCTGGAGCTCAACCCCGACCACCCGCTGGTCACCGGGCTCCGCACGGCACACGAGGCCGACGCGGACGACCCCGCACTGGCCGAGGCAGCCGAGATCCTCTACGGCATGGCCCTGCTCGCCGAGGGCGGCGAGCTGGCCGACCCACCCCGCTTCACCCGCCTCCTGGCCGACCGCCTGGCCCGCTCTCTCTAGCTGGGGCCTAGGGCGTCCGGGCGACGTGTACGTCGAAGGCGCTGGGGGCGGTGGTCTGGGCGTACGTGAAGAGCGTCCCGTCCGGGCTGATGTCGCCGGCGAAGACGTCGGACGGGAAGTCGTAGGTCGTCGTCGCCGTGCCGGTGAACGTCAGCGTGCGCCGCGGCGCGACCAACCGGCCGGTGAGCACGAGCGTGCCGTCGTCGGTCACGTCGGAGACGGTGTCGTAGGGGGCCAGCGTGACGGTCCGCAGCACCGTGCCGCCGGGCACCGCGACGAGGTGGGCGGTGGTTGGCGCGGCGGCCACGAGGGTGACGGTCCAGATCGCGGTGCTGTCCGGAGCCCAGCGGACCAGCAGGGTGCCGTCGCCGGCCGTCGACGCGGCGGACCAGTCCGCGGTGCGAAACACGCGCGCCCCGGAGACGAAGCGGCCGTCTACGACGCGGCGGCCGTTCGCGGCCAGGTAGCGGCCGTCCGGCGAGAAGCGCACCGCCGCCGTCGTGCCGTCGGTGGTGAGCAGCGCGACCCGGGCGCCGTCCGCCACGCGGTGTACGTGCACCCGGCCGCCCTGCTCGTAGGAGCGGGCGTCCATGGCGGCGACGGTCTGCCCGTCGGGTGAGAGGTCCAGGCTGGTGAGGTCGCGGGCCGCGGCGGTCGGCACGGCCCGCAGCAGGGCGCCGTCCGCCACCCGGTAGAGGCGGATCACGCGTACCGGCAGGCCGGACGAGGTGTCGTTGAGCGTGACCGCGACGATCTGCTTGTCGGCCGACAGCGCGGCCGCGTTGAACTTGTACTGGGCGCTCAGCGACCGCACCAGCGCGCCGCTGCCGGCCGTGCGGATCTCCAGCCGCCCGCCGGACGAGCTGTTGCCGGTGAGGAGGACGAGCGCACCGTCCACTGAGAACGATGCCGAGGAAAGGCCCGGCGCGGACCACGCCGCGGCGGGCGTGGCGGCGAGTGCCGGCGCGGGAACGAGCAGCAGGGTGGCGGCGACCGAGGCCGCCATGAACAACCGACGTGCGACCATCTCGCCATCGTCGCCGCGGCGGCTCGGGCGCCACCACCCGGCGCGGGTGACGGCCAGGCCAACAATCGTGGCGCGGCTACCCGGCCAGCGCGGCCCGCCACCCGCCGGCGCCAGTCACGTCCGTCGCGTCGCGGACGCCGTGCTCCGTGGCCAGGAAGCCGGTCACCGCCGTGCCGTCGTCCAGGCCCACGTGGCCCAGCCCGAGCGGGGCCGGCACGGTGTCCAGCAGCGCGCCCACCGCCTGGTGCGGCACCCGCCACACCTCGACGGCGATCCCCTCCGCCGGCCCGTCGCCGGTCCGCACCAGGCCGGGGCGGGGCACACCCGGGCCGTCCAGGCGGTAGAGGCGGTAGCCCGGCGCGGTGCGTGCCCGAAACGCCAGCCGCCCGCCCGCGCCGAGGAGCTGGTGGTTGAGCGGCAGCCCGGACAGGTGGGCGCCGGCCACGGCGAGCAGCGTCGAGCCGGGCGTCGCCGGCGCGGGCGGAACGGGCTCGCCGCACCAGGCGGCCGCGAGGTCGAGCAGCGGCGCGTCCGCGAAGGCCGGCGCCACGAACTGCACGCCGAACGGCAGCCCGTCTGCCCGCTCGCCGCCGGGCACCGCGACCGCGCAGAGGTCGAGCAGGTTGGCGAACGTCGTGTAGGTGCCGAGCCGCGCGTTTACGCCGATCGGGTCGGCGGCGACGTCGGCGAGGCGGGGGTGGCCGGGCGTGGTGGGCAGCATCAGCGCGTCGACGTCGGCCCACACCGCCTCGGTCCGGCGGCGGAGCGCGGCGAGCCGCTCGAAGCCGGCGAAGACCTCGGCCCCGGTGACGTCGCGCCCGCGCAGCACGATCCGGCGCACGGTGGGGTCGAGGTGCGGGCCGTCGGGCTCGAGGTGGCGGCCGACCGCCGCGTACCGCGCGGCCAACCACGGACCTTCGTACAACAACCGGCCCGCGTCCAGGAACGCTCCTATGTCGACGGTCACCACCCGCGCGGCGACGCCGCGCAGCCGGTCGAGCGCCGCCCGCCAGGCCTCCTCGTGCGGTGGGTCCAGCGCCATCTGCCCATCTGGTACCGCCACCACGCGCATCACTTCGGCGACACCGGCCGGGGCCCGGGGCGGGGTCGGGCGTGACCGGGGATCGTCCGGGTCGGCCCAGGTGAGCGCGGCGATCGCGGGGCGGGCCGCCGAGACGGTGCGGGTGAACGTGGTGACGCAGTCGAGGTCGGCCACCGCCGGCATGACGCCCATGTTGGAGACGAGCCCGCGGGTGGGCTTGACGCCCACGATCCCGTTGAACGCGGCCGGCACGCGCCCCGAGCCGGCCGTGTCCGTGGCGAGCGCGAGGGGTACGGCCCCGCTCGCCACCGCGACCGCGCTGCCCGAGCTGCTGCCGCCGGAGACGTGCGCGGGGCTGGCGACGCTGTGGCACGCGCCGTACGGACTGCGGGTGCCCACCAACCCGGTCGCGAACTGGTCCATGTTGGTCTTGCCCACCGGCACCGCGCCGGCTTCGAGGAGCAGCCGCACCGCCGCCGCCGAGACCCCGGCCGGCTCGGTGGCGAGCGCGGGGCAGGCGGCGGTCGTGGGATGGCCGGCCAGGTCGATGTTGTCCTTGACAGCGAAGCGCACGCCGGCGAGGGGCGCCCGCGGGTCGGCCCGGCCGGCCAACTCGTCCACTTCGGATCGGTCGAGCTGGAGTGTCCACAGTGGCTGGTCGGTCATGCTGCCGTCCCTCGCGTACGTATCGTGACGGCACTGTATCGCGCGGGCGAGACCAAAGGGACCAGAACGCACTCTCCGTCCAGAAGGGTGACCTCCGTCACGGGGTCTCGCAGGATGCCGGTAACACGCGCGCAACAACCCCCGACGCGTGGGACCGGACAGGAGCGACCTTCCGTGATGACGACAGCTTCGCGTGCCCGCCTGCGGGCCGGCGCGCTCGCCTTGGCCACATCCCTCCCCGTCGCGCTCGCCGCCGCCGGGTGCGCGGAGGGCGGCAACGACGTGGGTACCGCCGCCGAGAAGGTGGAGTATCCGACCAGCACGATCCGCATCATGGCGCCGGCCGCGCCCGGTGGCGGGTGGGACCTCACCGCGCGGACCATGCAGAAGGCGCTGAGGGACGGCGGCGTCTCCGCGCAGCCCGTCGAGGTCGACAACGTGGCCGGCGCGGCCGGCACGGTCGGCCTGGCCCAGCTCGTGAGCAAGTACAACGCCGACCCGCACCGGCTGATGATCACCGGGCTGGTGATGGTCGGCGGCGTGGTGACCAACAAGTCGGCGGTCAACCTCACCCAGACCACGCCGATCGCCACGCTCACCGCGGAGGCCGAGGTGATCGTGGTGCCGGGCGGGTCGAAGTACAAGACGTTGCAGGACCTCGTCACCGACTTCAAGGCCAACCCGACCGCGATCAAGTGGGGCGGCGGCTCGGCCGGCGGCACCGACCAGATCCTCGTCGGGCTGCTCGCGAAGGCGGCCGGCGTGGATCCCAAGCAGGTCAAGTACATCCCGTACTCCGGCGGCGGCGAGACGAAGGCGGCGCTGCTCTCCGGCGACCTGGGCGTGGGCGTGTCCAGCGTCAGCGAGTTCAAGGAGCTGGTGAAGTCGGGCCAGCTGCGCGCGCTCGCCGTCTCCGGCGCGTCCGGTGTGGACGCCGGTGCCGGCACGCCGGCGCCGACGGTCAAGGAGGCCGGGTTCGACGTCGAGCTGATGAACTGGCGCGGCGTGGTGGCCCCGCCCGGGCTCAGCGACGCGCAGCGGCAGGCGGTCGTGTCCATGGTGGACAAGCTGCACTCCTCGCCGGCCTGGAAGGACGTGCTCACCCAGCAGGGCTGGGAGGACTTCTACAAGAGCGGCGACGAGGCGAAGAGCTTCTTCGACGCCGAGACCACGCGCATCACCGCGGTGCTGACCGAGATCGGGCTGGCATGACGAGCGTCGCCCACGAGCGTCCGGAGGAGGCGGCACCCCCGGCCGCCGCCTCCGGGCACCCTCTCGGGCCGCGGATCGCCGCCGTGGTGGTGCTGCTCGCCGGCGTCGGCTTGCTGGTCCAGGCGATCCGCGACGCCGTCCAGCACGGCGTCGCGGTGGACGGTCCGCGGCTCGCCCCGCTCATCGTGACCGTCGGGTGGGTGGTGCTCGCCGGCTGGTACACCATCCAGAGCTGGACCGCGACGGAGGTTGAGGCGGAGCGCGGCGAGCGGGCCCCGCGGGCGTCCTGGGTCGTCCCGGGCGGTCTGCTGGCCGCGCTGGTGGGGTACGCGCTGGTGCTGGAGTACACAGTGGTCGGTTACGTGCCGGCGACCGCGGTCTTCTTCGTGGTCGCCGCCCGCCTGCTGAGCACCCGCCCGGTGCGCGAGGTGATCCTCCGCGACACGGTGGTGGCGCTGGGCTTGTCGCTCGTCGTCTACGTCGCGTTTACGCGGCTTCTCGACATCCAGCTGCCCGCGGGGGTGCTGCCGATATGAGCGTGCTCCTGGACGGCTTCGCCGCGGTGCTCAGCCCGGAGAACCTCCTCTTCGCCGTCATCGGCGTCACCGTCGGCACGCTCGTCGGCGTGCTGCCCGGCATCGGGCCGGCGCTGACGATCGCGCTGCTGCTGCCGCTGACGTTCAATTTGGACTCGCCGACCGGAGCGCTCATCATGTTCGCCGGCATCTACGCGGGCGCCATGTACGGCGGGTCCACCACCTCGATCCTGCTCAACACGCCGGGCGAGTCCGCGTCGGTGGCGACCGCCATCGAGGGGTACCAGATGGCCCGCCGAGGCCGCGCCCGGGCGGCGCTCGCGACGGCGGCGATCGGGTCCTTCGTGGCCGGCACGATCTCGACGGTCCTGCTGAGCGTGCTGGCCGTGCCGATGGCGGAGTTCGCGGTGATGTTCCGGGCCGCCGACTACTTCGCGCTCGCCGTGCTCGCGCTGGTGGCGGTGACCGCGCTGGTGGGGCGCTCGCTGGTGCGCGGCCTGCTGTCGCTCACGTTCGGCCTCTTCCTCGGGCTGGTCGGGATCGACTCGCTGACCGGTCAGGCGAGGTTCACGTTCGGCTCGGTCAACCTGCTCGACGGCGTAAACATCGTGGTGGTCATCGTCGGGCTCTTCGCGATCGGCGAGACGCTCCACCTCGCCAGCCGGCCCGGCGACGTACCGTCCACAGTGGCCCCGCTCGAACCGGCGCGCGGCTTCGCCTGGCTCACCCGCGACGACTGGCGCCGCTCATGGCGGCCGTGGCTGCGCGGCACCGCGCTGGGCTTCCCGTTCGGCGCGCTGCCCTCCGGCGGGGCGGAGCTGCCCACGTTCCTGTCCTACACGTACGAGTCGAAGCGCTCGGCGCACCGCCACGAGTTCGGCGAGGGGGCCATCGAGGGCGTGGCCGGGCCGGAGGCGGCCAACAACGCGTCGTTCTCCGGCGTGCTGGTGCCGCTGCTCACGCTCGGCATCCCCACGTCGGCGACGGCGGCGGTGATGCTGGCCGCGTTCCAGATCTTCAACGTGCAGCCGGGCCCCGACCTCTTCGACGAGGGCGGCGCGCTGGTGTGGGCGCTGATCGCCTCGCTGTACGTGGGCAACGTGCTGCTGCTCCTGCTCAACCTCCCGCTGATCCGGCTGTGGGTGAAGGTGCTGCAGATCCCGCGCCCCGTGCTGTACGCGTCCATCCTGGTCTTCGCGACGCTCGGCGTGTACGCGGTATCGGGCAGCGTCTTCCAGGTGCTGCTGGCGTTCGCGATCGGCGTGGTCGGCTTCTTCATGCGGCGCTACGACTTCCCGATCGCGCCGGTCATCCTGGGGCTCATCCTCGGGCCGATGATGGAGGAGCAGTTCCGCCGGGCATTGAGTCTGTCCAATGGAGACTTCAGCGTCTTCGTGAGCCGCCCGCTCACGGTCGTGTTGCTGACAATGGCGGTGCTGGCGGTCGTGGTGCCCTACGTCCCCCGCCTCGTGTCGCGCGGTCGGGCCAAGCTGGCCCTGGGGGAGGACGACTAGCCGGGAACGGTTCGTCCGGTTGGCCGGTTGTCGCGGTCGCGCCGCGGTGGTCCCCTGGTAGCTCACCGTGCGCCTGGGGGATGGATGATCGTTCTGCGGCTCGACCAGTCGGTCCTCCCGGATGGTCGTCACCGGGTGGCCGTGCGCGCGGACGACGCCGAGGGCGTGAGCGAGTTCGCGTTCGCGCTGAGCGACGAGGATCGCCGGGACATCCGCTGGTACCTGGAGGAGTTCCTGGAGTACCCGCTCGATCCGGCGCCGGTGCTCGCGGCCCGGGTCGAGCGGCGGATGGCCGAGATCGGCACGGAGCTGTTCCACGCGGTCTTCGGGTCGGAAAACGCCCGCGAGGTCTGGGCCTCGGTCCGCGGCCGGCTCGGCGAGGTGCGGGTCGAGGTGGAGACCGATGTGGACGGTGCGGCCGCCCTGCCGTGGGAGCTGCTGCTCGACCCAAAGACCGGCCGGGCGGTCGCGTTGCAGGTGGCCTCGTTCGTGCGGGTGCACCGGCGCGGGGCGGTCCGGGGGTTGCGCGCCGAGGGTGCCGACCGGCTCCGCGTGCTGCTGGTGATCTGCCGGCCGAGCGGCCGCGACGACGTGCCGTTCCGGTCGGTCGCCAGCCATCTCGTGCGCCTCGGTGACACCACGGCCGACGTGCTCGACCTGCACGTGCTGCGCCCGCCGACGTTTCCGCAGCTCACCGCCGTGCTGGAGGCGGCGCACGCGGCCGGGCGGCCGTACCACGTGGTGCACTTCGACGGGCACGGCGCGTACCTGGATCTGCGTTCGATGGCTCAGGGCCGGGTCGAGCGGCTGGCGGACACCCGGTTCAGCGCGCCGGGGCAGGTGGAGCCGGGCCCGCACGGCTACCTGCTCTTCGAGGATCCCGGCAACGAGCACAACCAGCAGCTCGTCGGCGGGTCGGAGATCGGCGCGCTGCTGACCCGCGCCGGGGTGCCGGTGCTTGTGCTCAACGCGTGCCGTTCCGCCTACGCCGACAGCGGCCGGGAGCCGGCCGAGGGGGACGACCCGCACCAGCGGGTGCGGGCGTACGGGTCGTTCGCCCTGGAGGTCGCCGAGCAGGGCGTGCCGGGCGTGGTGGCGATGCGTTACAACGTGTGGGTCGTGACGGCCGCGCAGTTCGTGGCCGACCTGTACACGGCGCTGCTGGCCGGGCAGCCGCTGGGCGCGGCGGTCTCGGCGGGACGGCGCAAGCTGGCGGCCAACCCGGACCGGGCGATCGCGTTCCAGCCGGTGCCGCTGCACGACTGGTCGGTGCCGATCGTCTACGAGGCCGCGTCCACGCCGATCCTCGACCCGGTGCGGGTCGCGGCGCCGAAGATCGTCGTCTCCCAGGAGGCCCGGGCGGCGGGTCCCGGGCTGGCGGCCGACGGGCTGCCCCACCGCCCTGACGCCGGCTTCTTCGGCCGCGACGAGACGCTGCTCGCGCTCGACCGGGCGTTCGACAAGCAGCGGATCGCGCTGCTGCACGCCTACGCGGGCAGCGGGAAGACGTCGACGGCCGTCGAGTTCGCCCGCTGGTACCACGGCACGGGCGGCCTCGGCGGCGGGCCGGTGGTCTTCTCGTCGCTGGAGCACTACACGCCGCTGGCCCGGCTGCTCAACGACTGGGCCGCGGCGTTCGCGTCGCTGTTGCGGGCCAACGGCATCCAGTGGGATGCGGTCAACGACGCGGCGGCCCGGCGGAGCATCGCGCTGCAGGTGCTGGCGCAGGTGCCGGCGCTGTGGATCTGGGACAACGTGGAGCCGGTCGCCGGCTTCCCGGCCGGCAGCCAGTCGGCCTGGACCGAGGAGGAGCAGACCGAGCTGGCCGACTTCCTGCGCGACCTGGCGCGGACGAAGGCGCGGGTACTGCTGACGTCACGCCGCGACGAGCGGGGATGGCTGGGCCTGCTCCCGGTGCGGGTGGCCCTGCCGCCCATGCCGCTGCGCGAGATGATCCAGCTCACCGCGGCCCTGGCCGAGCGGCAGGGCCATCGGATCACGGATGTCGCCGACTGGCGGCCGCTGCTGCGCTACACGGCGGGTAACCCGCTCGCGGTGACGGTGGTGGTCGGGCAGGTGCTGCGGGAAGGGCTGACCAGCAAGCGACAGATCGAGGAGTTCGTGGCGCGCGTCCGCGCCGGCGAGGCGGACCTCGAGGACGACGAGGCGGAGGGGCGGACGAGGTCGCTGGGGGCCTCGCTGGGGTACGGGTTCGCGGCGGCGTTCAGCGACGGGGAACGGGCGCAGCTCGCGGTGCTCCACCTCTTCCAGGACATCGTGGACGTCGACGCGCTATGCCTGATGGGTAGGGAGGGGGAGCACCAGCCGGTGCCGGAGCTTGTCGGGCTGAGCCGCGAGCAGGGGATCGCTCTGCTCGATCGGGCCGCCGAGCTCGGACTGCTCACGCCGCTCGGCCACGGTTACTACATGATCCATCCCGCTCTGCCCTGGTACTTTCGCCGCCTCTTCGACGCCCATCACGCGGATGCCGCGGTAGTCGCCGGCGCCTATACGGCCGCTTTCAGCGCGCTAGCCGCCGTTTACTGCAACAGGTATTACGAGGGCCGCACGGATGTGATCGCCACCATCAGGGCCGAGGAGGCAAACATACTGCATGCTCACAGGCTCGCCCGGGCGGCGGGTCGCTGGGGCGAGGTCATGGACTGCACGCTCGGATTGAACACCCTGTACGACCACGTCGGACGCCGCGCCGAATGGATCCGGCTCCTCGACGAGATGGGTCCCGACCTTGTCGATCCGGACGACGACACCCAGCCGATGCCCGGACGAGAGGAACCGTGGGGCTCCTACGCCCGCTACCGGGTCATGGTCGCCGTGGGTGATCGCGACTGGAATGTCGCCACCCGCCTCATGGGCCCCCTCGTCGCCTGGCGGCGCGAGCAGGCCGCAGCCGCCGTCGCCACGCCCGACGACGAGATGACGGACCGGCAGCGAGCCCAGATCCGGGACCAGATTCGTAGCGAACTCACCATGGGCGAGGTGCTGCGGGAGCAAGGTGATCCGGCGTGCGTCGGGTACTACCAGGAGGCGATGGCGCTCTGCCAGCGGATCGGCGATCGCGGGGATGAGGGTACCGTCGCGTACAACCTCGCCCACGCCTACTTGGACATCGACGAACTGCGAGACTTCGACCGCGCCGAGTCGCTCTACCGGCACGCTCTCGACTGCTATCCGGCGCAGGACGGACGGCGTAGGGCTCACGTCACCGCGCAGATGGGCAAGGTCGCGTACATCCGGTTTCTGGAAAGCCGGAGGAACAAGCAGCCCGCGGAGACGGTGCTGGCCCATTTGCAGGACGCCGCGCGATATTACCTGGAGGCCGTGGAGCGGACGCCGCCCGACGCGGCGCTCGAGCTGGCAACGGTTTTCGAAGCACTCGGCAACATCTACGGCGACGCCATGCAGCCCGAATTGGCGCTCACCTACTACCAGAAGGCCATCCGGCTCGGTGAGTACGCCGGCCAGCGACACCGCGTCGGCCTGGTCCGTTACAACGCGGCTGTGATGCTCGCCGAGGCCGGCCGCGAGGCGGATGCCCTTGAGTACGCGCGGGCGTCCCTGCGCGACCTGGAGCCGTACGGCCTCGCGGCCAGCGAGGAGATCGGCGAGTCGCGGCGGCTGATCGGATACCTCGAAGTACGGCGTCCGAAGTAGCCCCCGGGCTGTCACCGCCGCGGCGTGCGAGCTTGCCACAGCGCGGCCGCCAGCCAGACGCAGCCCGCGGCGAGCAGCGCGCCGTGTGCGACGCGGACCGGCGCGGGCGTGAAGAACTGGGGGAGGAAGAGCAGGAGGCCCAGCCCGAAGAGCAGTCCACCGTGGCGTGACATCGTGCCCGACCGGCGCACCGCGAGCGCGGCCAGCACCCCGCCGGCGGCCAGTGCCAGCAGGCCCACGCCGAACATCGTGGCCGCGACGGGCTGGTAGCGGACCGCGTCGACGGCGGCGAGCAGGTCGAAGCGCTCCCCGTCCGCGTAGCGGCGGGCCAGCGCGTGCAGGCCGAAGTCCTCCGCGCCGTAGTAGGGCAGCACGAGGCCGGCGCCGGCCCAGGTGGTGACGGTGGCGGCGGTGGCGAGGCGGCCGGTCACCGCGTCGCGGAGGGCCAGCAGGCCCAGGGCCGCGAGCACGAAACCCGCCATCGCGAAGGCGTGCGAGGCGACCCACGCGCCCGAGCCCATCGAGGCGACCGCTCCGTCCACCGTGGACTCGTCGTGCCAGGGGCGGACGGCGGGGTAGAGGAGGAACAGCGCGCCCGCGGTGGCGAGCGCTACGGCACCGAGCTTGTTGCTACGTCTCATAGCTCAAAAGCTAATAGCCGTAGCTAGTGGCGTCAAGTGCCTGTGGCCGGTACCACCTTGGGACGCCGTCTGTCGGAAGGCGGGACGGGTCAGGAGAGCCAGGAGTAGCGGCGCTCCGGGCGGCCGGTGCCGCCGTAGCGCAGCCTGACCTCGGCCTTGCCCGCCGCCACGAAGTACTCCAGGTAGCGGCGCGTGCTCACCCGCGACAGGCCGGCCCGCGAGGCGCACTCGGCCGCCGACAGGTCGCCGTCGGTGTCGCGCAGGACGCGGCCGACCAGGGCGGCCGTCGGCGGCGTGAGGCCCTTGGGGAGGCTGACCCGGGCGGGCCGGAGCGCGCCGAACAGCCGGTCGACGTCGTCTTGGCCGACCTCGCCCGCGGCGGTCAGCTGGCGGTGGGCGGCCGTGTAGCGCTCCAGGTGCTCGCGGAGCGTGTCGAACGTGAACGGCTTGATCAGGTAGTGCACCACGCCGCCGCGGAGGGCGGTGCGGACCGTGTCGACGTCGCGGGCGGCGGTCACGGCCATCACGTCGGCGTCGACCGGGCCGTCGCGGAGGGCGCGGAGCACGTCGAGGCCGGACATGTCGGGCAGGTAGATGTCGAGCAGGACGAGGTCGGGCCGCAGCCGCTCGACCTCGGCGAGGGCCTCGGCGCCGGTGTGCGCGCTGCCGACCACCTCGAAGCCTGGCACGCGCGACACGAACCCGGCGTGCACCTTGGCCACCATGAAGTCGTCGTCGACGACGAACACGCGGATCATGACGCCACCGCCGCCGGCAGGGGGAGCCGCGCGGTGAACGTCGAGCCGTCGACCGACACCGAGCCGCCGCGCCGCGTGCACACGAGGTGGATGAGGGCCAGGCCCAGGCCGTGGTGCTCGGGCTTCGTGGTGTACCCCTGCGCGAACACCTCCAGCGCCAGCTCCGGCGCGATGCCCGGACCCGAGTCGTGGACGACGACGAGCACGTCGTCGCCGGCGGTCGAGAGGCCCACCTCGACGGACCCGCCCGCGCCGACCGCGTCGAACGCGTTGTCGACGAGGTTGCCCACCACCGTGACGAGGTCGGCGGAGAGCGCCTCGTCGACGTCGGGGAGGGCCGAACGTTCCGACACCGCGAGCCGGATGCCCTGCTCGGCGGCGAGGCTCGCCTTCGCGATGAGCAGCGCGGCGAGCGCCGGGTCGGGCACCCGCGAGGTGACGTCGCTGGTCAGCTCGGCCAGCGACCGGCTGGCCCGGCTGATGTACCGGGTGACCTCGTCGAACTCGCCCAGCTCGATCAGCCCCGCGATCGTGTGCAGCCGGTTGGTGAACTCGTGCGCCTGCGCCCGCAGCGTGTCGGTGGTGTGGCGGCTGAGGTCGAGCTCGCGGCGCAGCGCGGTCAGCTCCGTGCGGTCGCGCAGCGTCGTCACCGACCCGACCTGGCGGCCGCGCAGCATGACCGGCATGCGGTTGAGCACCAGCACCCGGCCGGCGCGCAGGCCGATCTGGTCGGCGCCGGCGGCCTTGCCGGTGAGCACGTCGACAAGGCGCGGCTCCAGCCTGAGCGCGTGCAGCGAGCGGCCGACCGCGTCGTCGGGCAGGTCGAGTAGCCGGATCGCCTCGTCGTTGACGAGCGTGACCCGGTCGGCGGCGTCGCTGCCGAGCACGCCCTCGCGGATGCCGTGCAGCATCGCCTCGCGCTGCTCGACCAGGCCGGTGATCTCGCGCGGCTCCAGGCCGAGCGTCTGCCGCTTGACCCGGCGGGCCAGCAGCCACGACCCGAGTACGCCGAGCGCCGCGCCGAGCAGCAGGTAGGTGAGCAGGTCGGTGGCCGCGTCGGCGAGCTGCTCGGGCCAGGTCGGGTACTCCTTGCCGACCACGACGAGACCCACCAGCCCGCGGCGTTCGTCGAGCACGGGCACGTGGGCGACGAGCGCGCTCCCGACCACACCCACCCAGGACTTCCCGGAACGGACGGTGCTGGCCCCCAGTGGCGCCGGGCGGCTGCGGTCGAGGCCGGTGAGCAGCGTGCCGGCTGAGTCGGCGATCAGCACGAACGAGGTGCCGGAGACGCTGCGCGCCGTCTCCGCCTCGGTGGAGAGGCGTTCGAAGTTGACTGACGGCTTGGACAGCTCCTGCCGTACCGTCGCGTTGACGGCCACGGTCTCCGCGACGGACCGCAACTGGCGCCCCTCGCCGGACCGGAAGCGGGCGTCGGCCTGTGCCACCGACACGGCCGCGACCGCGCCGACGACCAGGAGCACGATGCCGAGCTGGAGCAGCAGGAACTGCCGGGCGAGCGAAAGCCGCCACGGCCGGCGGAGCAGGCTGGTGCGCAACATGGTGGAAACAGCAAACTGCCAGTGAGGGCACGAGGGCAAGGGGGTGGCATGCGGCGCCGCACGATGCTCGCGGCCGCCGCCGCGCTGGCGGTGGGCGGCTGCGGCAGCCGTTGGTCCGGCCCGGCCGACCTGCGGATCATGGTGCCCAACGCGCCCGGCAGCGGGTACGACCTGACCGCCCGCACTGTCGCGCTGGCGCTCGACACCGCCGGGATCGTGCGCGACCCGGAGGTGTTCAACCTGCCCGGCGCGAGCGGCACGGTCGGCCTGCGGCGACTCGTGTACGAGCGGGGCAACGGGGCCCTCATGATGCTGATGGGGCTGGGCGTGGTCGGCGCGCAGCAGGCCGAGCGGGCGGAGGCGACGCTCGCCGAGACCACGCCGGTGGCCCGCCTGATCGAGGAGCCGGCGCTGGTGGTGGTGCCGCTGGCGGCGCCGTACCGCACGTTCGCCGACCTGGTCGCCGCCTGGCGGGCCGATCCGGCCGGCACGGTGGCGGGCGGCGGCTCCAGCCCGGCCGGCCCGGACCACCTGGCGCTGATGCTGACCGCGAAGGGCGTGGGCATCGCGCCGTCCCGCGTCCGCTACGAGGGCTTCGACGGCGGCGGTGACCTGCTGGCGGCGGTGTTCCGGAGCGACGTGGCGTTCGGCGTCTCGGGGCTGGGCGAGACCGCCGACCAGGTGCGGTCGGGGCAGTTGCGGGTGCTCGCCGTCACCAGCCCGGCCCGCGCACCCGGGGTCGACGCGCCCACGCTCCGCGAGTGCGGCGCCGACGTGGTGTTCGCCAACTGGCGCGGGCTCGTCGCCCCGCCCGCGCTGGCCGACCGGGCGCGGGCAACGCTGCGCGAGGCGGTCGAGCGGCTGCACGGCTCCCGGCCGTGGCGCGACGCGCTGGCCCGCAACGGCTGGGCGGACGCCTACCTGGCCGGCGACGCCTTCGGCGCGTTCATCCGGGCCGAGAACGCCCGGGTCGGCGACGTGCTGACCGACCTCGGCCTACCGATCGCCGGCTAGCGCCCGCAGGACGCGGGCCATGGGCCGGGAACGCCCGGGTCGGCGACGTGCTGGCCGACCTGGGTCTGCCGATCGCCGGCTAGCGCCCGCAGGACGCGGGCCATGGGCCGGGGGGATCGGGAGAGCA
>Ga0081539_10003945_pt1 | contig 17186 bp, 19 predicted proteins | sample TabmetS4T2R2_FD_71023 | JGI IMG/M metagenome (GOLD analysis project Ga0081539, IMG submission 71023) | Tabebuia heterophylla rhizosphere microbial communities from the University of Puerto Rico - S4T2R2 | ecosystem: Host-associated > Plants > Roots > Rhizosphere ...
GCGTCGTTAACACGCCAATACGTTTCGCACCGGTAAGGATTACCGAGCCGGAGACTATAAAAATACTCCATGCCACCGCCTTCGAGCGGTCTAGAACCTTGTGGCTGTCCCCACGACGACTTGAATGCTTCGAACTTGCTTCCCACCCAAGTGTTCATGGTTCCCTCGAAGAGACCCGTCGTCGCGCAAGCGGATAAGGAAATGAGGAAAGCGATGCCGGTCACCCTCCGCGGGTACGTAACCGGCATTTGTTTTTGCACCTTCCCGCTTAATCTCTCTTCCCGGGCACCAGCGGTACGAAGCGCACCGGGATGATGTCGCGCTCGTCGTAGCCGCCGTCGGCGCGCTTGGTGACGATTTTCAGCTGCTGCACCCAGCCCTCGCCGCCCACTGGAATCACCATGCGGCCGCCGGGCTTCAGCTGCGAGACCAGGGCCGGCGGCACTTTGGGCGCCGCCGCCGTGACGATGATGCCGTCGAACGGACCCTTCTCCGGCCAGCCGGCATAGCCGTCGCCGACGCGCACCTCCACGTTGCGATAGCCGAGCTCGGCGAGCCGCGCGGCCGCCGTGCGGCCAAGGTCTTCGATCAGCTCGATCGAATAGACCTGCTTTACCACCTCGGCGAGGACTGCGGCCTGGTAGCCGGAGCCGGTGCCCACCTCGAGCACGACGTCCTGCGGCTCCGGCCGCAGGAGATCGGTCGAAAGCGCGACGATGTAGGGCTGCGAGATGGTTTGGCCGTTACCGATCGGTAGCGGATGATTGCGGTACGCCATCGCCTGCTGCGCCGGCGGCACGAAACGATGACGCTCGACCTTGCCGAGGGCGGCGTGCACGGCGCCCGACATGGCGGCAAGCCCGGTCTCGCGCTTGGTCTCGGCGTACATCGCCTCGACCTCGGCGACCATGCGGCTTCTTTGCGCGGCGAAATCCTGGGCGTCGGTGGCGGTGCTCATGCCCAGCAGCGAGGCGACTAGCGCAAGCGCGCGCCGCAGTTACTTCCTCTTGTCTTTTTCGATCAGCGCGTAGGCGCTGTGGTTGTGGATCGACTCGAAGTTCTCGGACTCGACGACATAGGCGTCGACTCGCTCGTCGAGGTTGAGCACCGCGGCAACGTCGCGCACCAGGTCCTCGACGAACTTCGGATTGTCGTAGGCGCGCTCGGTGACGAACTTCTCGTCGGGCCGCTTGAGCAGGCCGTAGAGCTCGCTCGAGGCCTGCTTTTCCACCAGGTCGACCAGCTCCTCGATCCAGACGAAATCGTGAGTACGCGCGGTCACCGTCACGTGCGAGCGCTGGTTGTGCGCGCCGCGCTCGGAGATCTTCTTCGAGCACGGGCAGAGGCTCGTCACCGGCACCAGCACCTTCATGGTGAAGCGCTGCCGGCCCTTGCGGATTTCGCCCGTGAACGTGACGTCGTAATCCATCAAGCTCTTGACGCCGGAGATCGGCGCCTGCTTCTCGATGAAGTAGGGAAAGGACATCTCGATCTTGCCGTCCTCGGCCTCGAGCTTCTCGACCATCTCGCGCAGCATGCGCTGGAAGGTCTCGACCGTGATCTCGCGCTCGTGCGCCTCGAGGATCTCGACGAAGCGCGACATGTGCGTGCCCTTGAAGTGATGCGGCAGGCCGACGTACATGTTGAAGCTCGCGATCGTGTGTTGTGCCCCACCCGAGCGCTCGGTGATGCGCACCGGATGGCGGATGGCCTTGATCCCGACCTGGTCGATGGCGAGCTTGCGGGAATCCGGGCTCGCCTGGACGTCCGGAATGTTCTGCAGATCGCGGGCTTTCATGAGCATGATTTTAACATCCCGAGTAATTTACTCGGGCATTCCGGCCATTGCTCTTGTAATGGCGGTACGGATGCCCTCGGCGTCGAGACCGACGGAGGCGAGGAGCCGCGCCGGATCGCCGTGATCGACAAAGCGGTCTGGCAGCCCGAGGAGCAGCACGCGCTTTTCGCTACCGATCTGCGCGAGTGCCTCGCATACGGCGCTGCCGGCGCCGCCCATCACCTGATGTTCTTCCACGGACACGATTAGATGGTGCGTGTCGGCGAGATGTTTCACCAGCTCCACGTCGAGCGGCTTCACGAAGCGCATGTTCGCCACCGTGGCGTCCAGCGCTTCGGCGGCGTCGAGCGCCGGCTTGAGCATCGCGCCGAATGCGAGGATCGCTACGCGCTTGCCGTGACGGCGCACTTCGCCTTTGCCGACCGGCAGCGCGGCAAGCTCAGTGCCCGGCTCGCCGAGCGCGGCGCCGCGTGGATAACGCACCGCCGCAGGCGAGCTGAGTTGGAAGCCGGTGGTCAGCATGCGCCGGCATTCGGCGGCATCGGCCGGCGCCATCACCGTGAGGTTGGGCACCGTGCGCAGATAGGCGAAGTCGAACGCGCCGTTGTGCGTGGCGCCGTCGCCGCCCACCAGCCCGCCGCGATCGAGCGCGAAGAGCACCGGCAGATTTTGGATGGCGACGTCGTGGATCAGCTGGTCGTAGCCGCGCTGCAGGAAGGTCGAATAGATCGCCACCACCGGTTTCATTCCCTCGCACGCGAGGCCCGCGGCGAAGGTGACCGCGTGTTGCTCGGCGATGCCAACGTCGAAGTAACGCTCGGCGAAGCGCTCGGAGTACTCCACCATACCCGAGCCTTCGCGCATCGCCGGTGTGATGGCGACGAGGCGCGGCTCGCGCTGCGCCATGTCGCACAGCCACTGGCCGAACACCTGTGAATAGGTCGGGCGCGCCGCGACGCTCTTTGGCAGTCCTTCGGCGGGATTGAACTTGCCCGGGCCGTGGTACGCGATGGGATCGTCCTCGGCGAGCTTGTAGCCCTGCCCCTTGCGCGTGACCACGTGCAGGAACTGCGGGCCCTTGAGCTTCTTGATGTTGGCGAGGGTCGGCACGAGCGCATCGAGGTCGTGGCCGTCGATCGGTCCGATGTAGTTGAAGCCGAACTCTTCGAAAAGCGTCGAGGGCGTCACCATGCCCTTCACGTGCTCCTCGGCGCGGCGCGCGAGCTCCCAGACGCCGACGCGCTTCAGCAGATGCTCGCTCGCCCGCCGCGCGCTCGAGTACACGCGGCCAGAGAGCAGGCGCGCGAGGTAATTGGTGAGCGCGCCCACCGGCGGCGAGATCGACATCTCGTTGTCGTTGAGGATGACCAGCAGGTCGACGTCCATGGCGCCGGCGTTGTTCATCGCCTCGTACGCCATGCCCGCCGACATCGCCCCATCGCCGATCACCGCGATGCAATGGCGCTTCTCGCCCTTCGCTTTGGCGGCGACCGCCATGCCGAGCGCAGCCGAGATCGATGTCGAAGAGTGCGCCGTGCCGAAGGTGTCGTACTTGGATTCCGAGCGGCGCGGAAAACCGGAGATGCCATCGATCATGCGAAGGCGCGGCATCTGCTCGCGGCGGCCGGTGAGGATCTTGTGCGGATAGGTCTGGTGCCCGACGTCCCAGACGACGCGGTCCTCCGGCGTGTCGAAGACGTAGTGCAGCGCGATGGTCAGCTCGACCGTGCCGAGATTGGAAGAGAGGTGGCCGCCGGTCTTCGACACGGACTCGAGCACGAAAGCGCGCAGCTCGTCGGCGAGCTGGCGCAGCTGGCGGCGCTCGAGCGCGCGCAGCTGCGCCGGCTCGTCGATCGTCTTCAGCAGCTCGTACATCGCCGGATTGTAGGGGGCGGCGGTATTTGCGCCGCCCGTGGGGAGCTCGCCAGTAAGGGTTGCCATGGAACCTAGAATTTTCGCAGAACCACGAAGTCGGCGAGCGATGCGAGGCGCGCGCCGCGCACGCCGAGCGTAGCAAGCGCGGTATGGGCGTCCGTGCGCAGTTCCTCGGCGAGCTCGCGCGCGCGTGCCACGCCGATGGCCGAAACGTACGTCGGTTTGCCTTGTTTGGAATCTTTTCCCGCCGTTTTGCCAAGGGTCGCCGTGCTTCCCTCGTAGTCGAGCAGATCATCGACCACCTGAAAGGCGAGTCCCACGGCCTTGGCATAACGATCGAGGCCCGCGCGCTCGACCGCACCCAGCGAGTGGCCGCAGGCCGCACCGATCAGCACCGCGGCGCGAATCAGCGCGCCGGTCTTGTGGATGTGCATGAACTCGAGCTCGGGCAGCGTCAGCTCCTTGCCGGTCGCGCCGAGATCGATGCTCTGGCCGCCGGCCATGCCGCGCGAGCCCGCGGCCAGGGCGAGGAGCTTCACCATCTCGAGCTGCTCGCGCGGCTCGTCGGCGAGGCGGTGCTCGGCGAGGAGCTGGAAGGCGAGCGTCTGCAATGCGTCGCCCGCGAGGAGCGCGGTCGCCTCGTCGTACTCGACATGCACGGTCGGCTTGCCCCGCCGCAGTACATCGTCGTCCATGCACGGGAGATCGTCGTGCACGAGCGAATAGGCGTGAATCAGCTCGACCGCAGCCGCCGCAATCTCGAGCCGCTCGCTCTCGGCGTACGTCACCTCGCCAGCGGCGAAGGTGAGGAGCGGTCGCACGCGCTTGCCGCCGCCGAGCGCGGCGTAGCGCATCGCCTCGTGCAACGGCGCTGGCGCCACGTGCGCCGCCGGCATCACGCGCGCGAGCACAGCCTCCATGCGCGCCTGTACGTCGCCCATCCAGGTGTCGAAGCCTGCGTCAGTCACGAGTCACTGTTGCCGAGGTCGGTGAGCGGCTTCAGCACTTCGCCTTCGAGGACCTTCACCTGTTCGCGCGCCGCTTCGAGCTGCTGCTGGCAAAAGCGCGCGAGCTCGAGACCGCGCTTGTGCGTGGCGAGCGCCTGCTCGAGCGAAAGCTCGCCGCTTTCCATGCGGTTGACGATCTTTTCGAGCTCGGCAAGCGCGCTTTCGAACGTCAGTTCCGGCGGCGGCTTGCTCATCGCCGAACGTTAACGGAGCCGCCTCCCGGCGGTCAAACCCGCGTTCGGGTAAAATGCAGTGTTTTTAGTCCCTTAGAAGACGAATGTCCAACATCGCCCGCCTGCGCGAGCTCAGGCCCGCGCCCTGCCAGCTGCCGGTTTCCTGGTACTTCGATCCGGCCATTTATGAGCTGGAGAAGAAGCTCCTTTTCGACCCCGGCGCCAACTACATCGGCCACGAGCTGATGGTGCCGAACGTCGGTGACTACTACACCCTCGAGTGGATGGATCACGCCAAGATGCTGGTCCGCGACCCCTCGGGCGTGCAGCTGCTCTCCAACGTCTGCCGCCACCGCCAGGCGATCATGCTCGAAGGCCGCGGCAACACCGAGAACATCGTCTGCCCGCTGCATCGCTGGACCTACGACCTGAAGGGCGGGCTGCTCGGCGCGCCGCATTTCCCCGAAAGTCCGTGCGTCAAGCTTCATTCGACGCCGCTCACCAGCTGGAACGGGCTGCTGTTCGCCGGCCCGCGCGACCCGCGCAAGGACCTCGCGCGCGTGACGACGATGGCGGACTGGGATTTCAGCGGCTACGTGCTGGAGTCCGTGCGCGTCGACGAGTACGACATCAACTGGAAGACCTTTGTAGAAACTTACCTCGAGGTCTACCACGTGAATCCCTTCCATCCTGGCCTCGGCAACTTCACCGACTGCACCAACTTCACGGTCGACTACGGCGACGAGTACTCGGTGCAGATCGTATCGGCGAAAGCCGGACTGCAGCGCCCGGGTACGCCGGTGTACAAGCGCTGGCACGACGCGTGTCTGAAGCAGCTCGATGGCCGCGAGCCCAAGCACGGCGCGCTCTGGGCAAGTTACTTTCCCGGCCTCACCTTCGAGTGGTACCCGAACGTGCTCGTCGTCTCCAACCTGATTCCGCGCTCGCCGACGCGCACGACCAACGTGGTCGAGTTCTACTACCCCGAAGAGATCGCCTACTTCGAGCGCGATTTCGTCGAGGCGCAGCAGGCGGCGTACGTCGAGACCGCGCTCGAGGACAAGGAGATCTGCGAGCGACTGGATCGCGGCCGCCGCGCGCTCTACACGCAGGGGCTGGACGATGCGGGTCCCTACCAGTCGCCAATGGAAGACGCCGAGGTGCACTTCCACGAGTGGTTGCACAGCCGGCTTGGCCTTTAACACCTTAGTCTCGACCGCCGAGCTAGCGGCGCACGCGGGCGAGTGGCGCATCTTCGATTGCCGCCACGATCTCGCGCAGCCCGATGCTGGCGAGCGGCAGTATCGCGAGGCGCACATTCCCGGCGCGCTCTTCGCACGCCTCGAGCGCGACCTCTCCGGACCTAAGAACGGCAAGAACGGCCGCCATCCGCTGCCCGCGCCCGAGATCTTCGGCGCCTGGCTCGCCACGCAAGGCGTGCGCAACGGCGATCAGGTGGTGTGCTACGACGCCGCCAACGGCGCGATGGCGGCGCGGCTCTGGTGGCTGCTGCGCTGGGTCGGGCATGATGCCGTCGCCGTCCTCGATGGCGGCATCGCCCGGTGGACTTCCGAAGGCCGGCCGGTCACTGCCGAGATGCCGACGCCTCGCCCTGCACAATTCACCGTACGCCTGCGCCCGGAGATGTCGGTGCCGGTCGACGCGATCGCGAAGAGCTTGTGTAGCCGAGTGCTCCTCGACGCGCGTGCCCCGGCGCGCTACCGCGGCGAACAGGAACCGATCGATCCCGTCGCCGGCCGCATTCCGGGCGCGCTCAACCGCTTCAACATGGACAACGTGCGCGCCAACGGCCAGTTCAAGCGCGCTGAAGAACTGCGCGCCGCGTTCGAGCGGGTCCTCGCCGGTCACGCGCCGAACGAGGTGGTGAACTACTGCGGCTCCGGCGTCGCCGCGTGCCACAACCTGCTCGCCATGGAAGTGGCCGGCCTTCCGGGCGCGAAGCTCTTCGCCGGCTCCTGGAGTGAGTGGCTCGCCGATCCCGCGCGGCCGCGCGAAAAAGGCTAGAAGCCGAAGAGCCGCGCCGGAGTGTCGCTGAGAATTTTCCGGCGCGTCGCCGCGTCGGGCGCCCAGTCCTCAAGCAGCGCGTAAAGCTCGTCCGAGTCGGCCTGGTCGGCGAAGGACAGATGCGGATAGTCGCTGCCCCAGATGAGGCGATCGGGGACTTCGCGGATCAGCGCCTGCGCCATCGGCTTCGCGTCGCTGAAGTCCCGCGTCTTCGACATCCGGTAGACGCCGGTAAGCTTGGCGTAGCCGCGGCTCGACTTCAGCATCTCGATCATGCGCTTAAACCCAGGCTGCTGCGGTCCATGCTTGGCGAGGAACATGCCCATGTGCGCGAGCGTGAAGTCGACTTTCAGCTCGCCAAGGCGCGGCAGCATCTCTTCGGTGAGCCAGCCGGGGAGTAGGAAGTCCAATTGCCAGCCGAGCTCGGCGCAGTGGGCCTCGAGCCGGTCGATGCGCGGCGCGAGGCGCCCGGCGAGGCCCGCCTCCGGCGGATGCACCGGCGAGACGTTGATGCGCACGCCGCGCACGCCGACCTCGTGCATCTCGGCGAGCAAACGGTCCGGCGCATCCTCGTCGACATCGACGATGCCTCGGCACGGATGCCGAATAGCGCGCATCGCGTCGAGCAGGCACGAGTTGTCGCGCGCATAAGCGCTCGGCTGCACGAAGACGAAGCGCTCGAAGCCGCGCTTCTCCGCCCAGCCGAGGTATTCGTCGAGCGGCGCGTAAGGCGGCGCGTAGCGAAGCTTCGGATCCCGCGCCGGATAGCGCTCAGCCGGGCCGAAGACATGGAAATGCGTGTCGCAGGCGCCTTTCACATGAGCTTGCGCAGCGCCTGGACGTCGGCGCGCGCCGCGCCCGCGAGATAGGCGACGTCATTGCCGGCGATGATGAAGCGCGCGCCGAGATCGAGGAGCTGCTTCTGCAACTCGAGGTCGCCGCGGATGCCGCCGACACCGAGCGCCTTGCGATGGTTTTTGCACGCGCGCGCGACGGTCTCGTACGCTGCGCGCAGCTTCGGATGGCGCAGCTCCCCCGGGATGCCGAGCTCGGTGCACAGATCGTTCGAGCCGATGAGCAGCATGTCGATGCCGTCGAGCGCCGCGATTTCAGCGGCGAGCTCGACGCCTTCGGCCGTTTCGATCATCACGATAAGCAGCGTCTGCGCGTTCAGGGTCTTGTTGGTCTCGGCGAGCGGCATGCCCTTGTACGCCAAGGCCGGCGTGGCGCCCATCACCGAGCGGCGGCCGAGCGGCGGGAAGCGAGCCGCCGAGACCAGGTCGCTCGCCTCGGCGGGAGTGGATACATGCGGCACGATGAGCCCGTGCGCGCCGCCGTCCAGCGCGCGCGAGATCCAGTCCGCCGCGTGCGACGGCGGGCGCACCAGTGGCGTGATGCCGAGCCCGTGACAGGCGGCACAGATCGTCGACGTCGTCTCGAGCGAAATCGGGCTGTGCTCCATGTCGACGTAAACCGAGTCGAATCCCGCCTGCGCCGCGATCATGGCGATGTCGACCGTGCGCGCCTGGCGCAAGCCCATGCACAGCACGAGCTCGCCGCGGGCGAGCTTGTCCTTCGCGCTCATTCGACCTTCGGCGCGAGCGGCGCGGGCGCATTCCCGGGCAGCGGCAAGCCCGCGGTGTTGAGCACCATCGCCATCATCGAGTAGTAGCCGTTCAACGCGAGCAGATCGAGCGCTCCATCGCGGCCGTAGCGTTCGACCACCCGGTTGAACGCGACGTCGCCAATGCTGCCGCTGTCATGCGCGTCGCGGCAGAACGCGTACACGAGCGCATCGTCGCCTTTCAGCGGTGGATCGCGCTCTTCACGAATCGCATTGATCACGTCCTCCTCGAGGCCCGCCTTGCGCGCGAGCTCCGAATGGATCAACCACTCGTGCTGGCAGGTCCAGCGCCGCGCAGTCACGAGTACCGCCAGCTCGACGATCTTCGGCGGCAACTTGGTCTTCCAGCGCAAATATTCGCCGAGCGCCTGGATGCGGCGCGCGAGCTCCGCGTTGTGGATGAGCGCGATGAACGGCCCGCGCACCTCGCCGCGCGGGCCGGCGGTGATTTCCGACGCCACCTCGCGCTGTGCCGGCGTCATCTGTTCGCTCGTCAGCTTCGGAAAGCGAGTCATGCGGGACTCCTATGGTGCTTGCGGATCTATTATCCAGCGGCGCCTTTGATCGCTGACGCAATCCTCGTCGTTCATTTCGCGATCGTCGTCTTCATCGTCGGCGGTCTCGCCGCCGTCTGGCTCGGCGCGGCGCTCGGCTGGCGCTGGGTTCGTAACCCGTGGCTGCGCTACGCGCATCTCGCGGCGATCGCTTTCGTCGCGCTCGAGGCGCTGATCGGCATGGCGTGCCCGCTGACCGTCTGGGAGGACACGCTGCGTGGTGGGACGCGGCCCGGCTCATTCATCGGCCGCGTCGTACGGGCGGTACTGTTCTACGAGGCGCCGGAGTGGGTTTTCACCACGGCGTACGTCGCCTGGGCGCTCGCTACGCTGGTAACGCTACGGCTCGTTCCGCCCAAGCGAAGAGCGAGCTGAACACTTCCTCGCGGATATTGCCCGGCGAGAGCACGAGGTCGTGCCAACCGCCCGGGAACGCGAGCACCGTCACGTTCGGTCCGAGCAAGCGCGACCAGCGCGCAATGTGACGCCAGTCGAGGACGACGTCGGCCTGGTCCGAGTGCATCGACAGCACCGGGCACGCGATCGCGAGTCCGCGATGCACCTTTTCGAACGCATCGCTGATCGCGCCGAGCCAGCCGTAGTAAAGCGGGAAACCGTATTCCGGCTTCAGCGCCGGGTCGAATTCCCATTCGCTTCTCAGCGCGCGCGTGTAGTCGGGTCGAAACGCCTTGGGATCGTTGAGGAACGGGTAGTAGCGCCCGAGCGCTACCGCGAGGTGGACCTGCACTTTGCGCCACTCGGGCAGGTTCCAGTCCAAGAATGGGCTGTTGAGCCAGAGCGAGTTCACTTGCGAGCGGCGTTCGCCCTCGTGCGCGTAGAGCGAGCAGATGAGCCCGCCCATCGAGTGGCCGGCGAGCAGCACCGGCTCACCGATCGCCGCCAGCGCCGCATCGATGTCGGCGTAATGCTCGCTCAGGCTCTTGCAGAAGTTCGGATGCTGATGCGGCCGCAGCGATCGCCCGTACTTGCGCAGGTCGAGCGCATAGAAGGCATATCCTTCGGCGGCGAAACGCTCGGCCATGTGCCGCTGGAAGAAATAATCGCTGTACCCATGGACATAGAGCACGGCGCCCCGTTCGGCGCGCGCCGTCGGCAGGCGCACAAGCGTCGCGACGACCGGGCCGTCGTAATCGTCCGGGAACTCGAGCTCCAGGGCTTCAAAACCCGGGAGCAGGCGGTCAGGCTGCCAGCGCTTCATGGCGCGAGAGTGCCCACTGGACATGTTCCCTGACTAGCGCGGACGGATGGTCCGCCCGGGCGCGCAGCGCCGTGACGACCTCGGGATCGGAGGGCGCGTTGCCGAGTCCCACCGCCAAGTTGCGCAGCCACCGCTCATAGCCGATGCGGCGGATCGGCGAGCCGCGCAGGCGCTCATCGAACTGGGCTTCAGTCCAGCAGAAAAGATCGACCATCGTGGCGCGATCCAGCCCGTGCCGCGGCGCGAATTCCTCCTCAACCGTGGGCTGCGCGAAGCGGTTCCACGGACAGACGAGCTGGCAATCGTCGCAGCCATAGACGCGATTGCCGATCAGCGGACGCAGCTCCTCCGGAATGGCGCTTTTGTGCTCGATCGTGAGATACGAGATGCAGCGTCGCGCGTCGAGCTGGTACGGGCCGGTGATGGCCTGCGTCGGGCAGACATCGATGCAGCGCTGGCACGAGCCGCAGTGCTCGGCGATCGGTTCATCGGCGGGCAGCGGCAGATCGGTGTAGACCTCGCCCAAGAAGAACCAGGAGCCGGAGCGGGCGAGCGCAAGGGTGTGCTTGCCCCGCCAGCCGATGCCGGCGCGCACCGCGAGCTCGACCTCCATGACCGGCGCCGAGTCGGTGAACACACGATAGCCAAACGCACCCACCTCGCACTCGATGCGCTCGCACAGGCGCTGCAGCCGGGTGCGCAGCACCTTGTGGTAGTCGCGCCCGCGGGCGTAGCGCGCGACGTAGGCCTGCGCCCCTGCCCCCGGTGGCGCCTCGCCGCCGGCGGTGGCATAGCTCATGCGGCAGGAGATGACGCGCAGCGTCCCGGGCCTGAGGTCGGCCGGCCGCGCGCGGAGCGCGGCGTGGCGCGCCATATACTCCATCTCCCCATGGCGTCCCTGCGCGAGCCAGTCGAGAAGGCGCGGCTCGGCGGCCGAGAGATCGGCATCGGCGATGCCGACCGCCTCGAAGCCGAGCTCCCGCCCCCATTCGCGAATGCGCTCGACGAGCGCGCCGTAGTCCATGGCGACCGATCTTAAATTGCCGGATGCCGAAGCCACTGCGAACCTTGGCGCAGCGCTCGCCAGCGGCATCGCGCCCGGCCGTGTATTGCATCTCTCGGGCGAACTCGGCAGCGGCAAGACCACCCTGGTTCGAGGGCTACTTCGCACGCTCGGGATACCCGGTCCCATCAAGAGTCCGACCTATACCTGGGTTGAACCTTATGCGCTTTCGAGCTTAGACTTGTATCACTTTGATTTCTATCGTTTCGACGATCGTAGCGCTTGGTTGAGCTCAGGCCTTCGCGATTATTTCGGTCCGGACACGGCCTGCATCGTGGAGTGGCCGGAACGGGCGGGCGATCTCTTGCCGCCGCCGGATTTGAGCGTGCAGCTGGAGTACGAGGGCGAGGCGCGCCGGGCGCACCTCGAGGCGCATTCGGACGCTGGCACTGGCTGGCTGCGCTCGCTCTCCTTCATGTAGCGAGCGCGCAGGCGCAGGTCACATCGAGCCGCATCTGGCCGGCGCGCGACTACACGCGCCTCACGCTCGAATCGCAGGCCGCACTCAAATACCAGGTCTTTGCCGTCAAGGACCCGGAGCGCCTGGTGCTCGACCTCGAGACGGACATGACCCCCGCACTTGCGGAGCTCGACGGCAAGGTGATGGCCGACGATCCCTACATCAAGGGCCTGCGTGCCGCGCGCAACCGGCCCGGCGTGGTCCGCGTGGTGCTCGACCTGAAAAGCGAAGTGAAGCCGCAGCTGTTCACCCTCGCACCGGTGGCCGAATACGGCCATCGCCTGGTGCTCGATATCTATCCGACCGTGGCCGTCGATCCGCTCGCCGAGCTGATCGAGCAAGGCGCGAAGCGCGGCCGCCCGCCGCCGGACAAGGTGGCGCGCCTCGCCACTATCGTCATCGACGCGGGACATGGCGGCGAGGATCCCGGCGCGCTCGGCCGGCGCGGCTCGCGCGAGAAGGACGTTACGCTGATGATCGCGCGCCGGCTGAAGACGCTGGTCGACGCCGAGCCGAACATGCGCGCCTTCCTCACCCGCGACGGCGACTACTTCCTGCCACTGAACGTGCGCGTCGATAAGGCGCGGGACGTAAAGGCCGATCTGCTGGTATCGATCCACGCCGATTCTTACGCGCGGTCGAATGCCCGCGGCTCTTCGGTCTTCGCACTCTCCGAACGAAGAGCGACGTCGGAAATGGCCAAAGCTCTTGCCAAATCGCAGAACTATTCTGACGTGATCGGCGGCGTACAGCTCCAAGGAAAAAGCGACGCGTTCAAACGAACCATCATCGACCTTTCGCAGACTGGCACCATCGACTACAGCGTGCGGCTAGGGAATTCGGTGCTGGCGCGCCTCGGCACGGTCAATACGCTGCACAAGCCGCGCGTCGAGCAGGCGAGTTTTGCGGTGCTGAAGTCGCCGGACGTGCCGTCCATCCTGGTGGAGACCGCGTTCATCTCCAACCCGGAGGAAGAAAAGCGGCTGAATGACCGCGAGTACCAGGACAGCCTGGCGCGCGCGATCCTCGATGGCATCCGCGACTACGTCGCGCGGCATCCGCCGCGTCCCGCCTCGCCCCTGGCGCTGAACTGAGCGGGACGCCGACGAGCGGTTAGGCGTGCCTGATTGATGGCACGCCGGTTGGCAATACGACCTGCGAGCAAAAGGGCGACGAATGGTTTGATAGGCGTCGCTCTCCAGTCGTCAATAAAACCAAACGGGAGCCTCGGGCCCGGCGGGATCAGACCTTAGCCGGGCTCTTTATTTGCGCAGCGTGCTCTCGGATCCGAGCGCGTTGCGCAGGCGACCGATCGCTTGCTGCAGGACCCGCTCGTCGGCGTGGAGCGGCGGCCTTTCATGCTTGAAAAGCTCGAGGGCTCTCACGAGCTTCATGGCAGCCTCGATCACGGCCGTGCTACGCCCCGTTCTCGCGATGGAGAGCGAGAGCCTGATCGCGCGCTCGACATGCGAGCCGACGCTGGGAAAGCGCATGAGCTCTTCCACCTCCGTCAGCCTGGTTAGAAGGTCTTCGATATCCGACTTGCCCATTATCCTTGGCGCTGAACCAAGCGGCTCCTGAGCCAGGCGATCAGCGCGGGCGAGATGGACAGCAGCACGATGACGATGATGACCAGCGTCAGGTTGCTCTTCACGGCGGGCACGTTGCCGAAGAAGTAGCCGGCGGTGCAGAGCAACCCGACCCAGGCTACCGCGCCCACGACGCAGAAGGCGAGATAGCGCGCATACGGCATCGCGCCCAGCCCCGCGACGAAGGGCACGTAAGTGCGCACGATCGGCATGAAGCGCGCGATGATGATCGTCTTGCCGCCGTGCCGCTCGTAGAAATCGTGCGTGCGCTGCAGATGCGCTGGATTGATCCAGCGCTTTAGCCACCGCGTACCCGTCCAACGGCCGATCCAGTAGTTGACGTTGTCGCCGCAGAGCGCCGCGGCGATCAGCACCGCGATCACGAGCGCAATGTCCATGCCGCCGGCTGCGGCGAGCGCGCCAACGACGAAAAGGAGCGAGTCGCCCGGCAAAAATGGCGTGACGACCAGCCCCGTTTCGCAAAACACGATGAGGAATAGGAGCGCGTACACCCAGCGTCCGTGCTCGGCGACGAACGCCGCGAGATGCTGGTCGAGATGCAACGCAAGATCCCACGCGGCGGCGAGAAGCTCCACCGGGCGATTCTATAATTCTCCGGTGAGCGCCATTCGCGTGCTGCCGCAGCTCCTCGTGAGCCAGATCGCTGCCGGCGAAGTGGTGGAGCGTCCGGCCTCGGTGCTGAAGGAGCTCGTCGAGAACAGCATCGACGCGGGTGCGCGCACAATCAGCATCACGCTCGACGAAGGCGGCATGCGCCGCATCCAGGTCGAGGACGACGGCGAGGGCATCGCCCGCGACGAGCTCGCGCTCGCGCTGACGCGGCACGCCACGAGCAAGATCGCGAGCCTTACCGACCTCGAGGCCATCTCGACCATGGGCTTCCGTGGCGAAGCGCTCGCTTCCATCGCCGCGGTCTCGCGCCTTGCCATCAGCACGCGGCGCAAGGACGCGCCGCACGGCGCGCTCATTCGCGCCGAGGGCGCCGATGTCGGTGAAATCGAGCCGGCGGCGCGCGCGGCAGGCACAACGGTGACGGTGGCGGATCTCTATTTCAATACGCCGGCGCGGCGCAAGTTCCTGAAGAGCGAGCCGACCGAGTTCGGCCATTGCGACGAGGTGTTTCGGCGCCTCGCGCTGGCACAGCCCGCAATCGCTTTTTCCCTGCGTCATAACGGCCGGGCTACCCGCCATGTGCGCGGCGACACGCTGCGCGAGCGCACCCTCGCGCTCCTCGGGCGCGATCTCGCGGAGGCGGCCGTGCCGATCGAGACCGCGGCAGGCGGCATGCGCCTGCGTGGGCTCGCTGGCACGCCGCAGGCGGCGCAAGCGAGAAGCGACTGCCAGTACTTTTTCGTGAATGGCCGCTACGTGCGCGACCGCGTGCTGGCGCATGCAGTGCGCGAAGGCTATGCCGAGCTCCTGCACGGTGAGCGCCAGCCCGCCTATCTGCTGTTTCTCGATCTCGATCCGCGCGCGGTCGATGTGAACGTGCATCCCGCCAAGATCGAGGTGCGCTTTCGCGATTCGCGGGCCGTGCACCAGTTCGTGCGCCACGCACTTGAGCGCTCGCTCGCGCCGAGCGCCGCCGAGGCGCCCATCGCGTACGCCACGGTGGCGCCAGCCGTGGGCATTCAATCGGCGCTCGCGCTGGCTCAGCCCGCGGCGGCGTATCAGGCGTTCATGGCCGCTGCCACCGCGCCGCTGCCGTCGTCCGAGCGCGAGCAGGCGCCGCCGCTCGGCTTCGCGCTCGCACAGCTGCACGGCATCTACATCCTGGCGCAGAACGAAGCGGGGCTCGTGCTCGTCGACATGCATGCGGCGCACGAGCGCATCCTGATGGAGCGCCTGAAGCGGGCGCTCGACGCGGGCGACGTCTCGCGCCAGCGGCTGCTCGTGCCGGCCGTGCTGGCGGCGGAGGCGCTGGATATTGCTATGGCGGAGGAAAATCGCGACACGCTCGAGCGCCTGGGCCTGGAGGTGGCGGCCTCAGGCCCGAACGAGCTCACGGTGCGCGCGGCGCCGGCGCTCCTTGCGAGCGGCGACATCGCCGCGCTCACTCGCAGCCTGCTGAAGGAGATTCGCGACTACGGCGCGAGCGCCATGCTCGCCGCGCGACAAAACGAGCTCCTCGCCACCATGGCCTGCCATGCCGCCGTGCGGGCACATCGCGCGCTGAGCGTCACGGAGATGAATGCCCTATTGCGCGAGATGGAGGAGACCGAGCGCTCGGGCAGCTGCAACCACGGGCGTCCGACCTGGTACCAGCTCTCCATGGCCGATCTCGACAAACTCTTCATGCGGGGACGCTGATGGCGGGAGTGATGCTCATCACCGGCGGCAGCCGCGGCATCGGCGCCGCGACTGCGCGCCTTGCGGCCGCGCGAGGCTACAAGGTCGGCATCAACTATGTGCGCGATCGCGACGCCGCCGAGGCGCTGGCGCGAGAGACCGGCGGCATCGCGATTGCCGCCGACGTGGCGCGGGAAGCCGACGTCGTGCGCATGTTCGAAGAGGTGGATCGGCGCCTCGGGCCGCTCACGGTGCTGGTCAATAACGCCGGCGTCGTCGATCTCAGCATGCGGGTCGACGAAATGAGCGCGGCGCGCATCACGCGCATGTTCGCCATCAACGTCACCGGCAGCTTCCTCTGCGCGCGAGAGGCGCTGAAGCGCATGTCGACTCGCCACGGCGGCAAGGGCGGCGCGATCGTCAATATTTCGTCGGTGGCCGCGCGCATCGGCGCACCCGGCATGTACGTCGACTATGCCGCGGCCAAGGCCGCAATCGACACCTTCACGCTCGGGCTCTCGAAAGAGGTCGGCGGCGAAGGCGTGCGCGTGAACGCGATTCGTCCGGGCGTCGTGCGCACCGAGATCCATGCCTCCGGCGGCGATCCCGGCCGCGCCGAGCGCATCGGCGCCTCGGCCCCGCTCGGGCGCGCCGGCGAGGCCGAGGAGATCGCGCGCGCCATCCTCTGGCTTGCGTCGGACGAAGCCTCGTACGTCAGCGGCGCGATCCTCGACGTCGCAGGTGGCAGGTAAGGCGTTCGCACTCCTCGGGCCGACGGCGAGTGGCAAGTCCGAGCTCGCCCTGCAGATCGCCGAGCGCTTCCCGGTGGAAATCGTGTCGATGGATTCGGCGCAGGTCTACCGCGGGCTCGATATCGGCACCGCCAAGCCGAGCGTGGAAGAGCGCCGGCGCGTGCCGCATCACCTCGTCGATCTCGTCGACCCGGACAAGAGCTACTCGACTGGGCGCTGGCGCGCCGACGCCATTGCGGCCATCCGGCAAATCCTGGCAAAAGGCAGGGTGCCGCTCATCGTCGGCGGCACGATGCTCTATTACCGCGCGCTCGTCGGCGGACTCGATGTGCTGCCGCAGGCGGACTCCGCGGTGCGCGCCGAGATCGATGCCGAGGCCGCGGCGCGCGGCTGGCCCGCGCTGCACGCAGAGCTCGAGCGCGTCGATCCGAAGACCGCGCGGCGCGTTGCGCCGGGCGATACGCAGCGCATCCAGCGCGCGCTCGAGGTGTGGCGCCTCACCGGCAAGGCGCTCTCGGCGCTGCAGGGCGTCACGCGTGCCGAGCTGCCGTTCGCGCTCAAGCCGTTCGCACTCGTGCCGGCCGAGCGCGAGCTCTTGCACGAGCGGATCGCCGGGCGCTTCGACGCCATGCTGAAAGCCGGACTCGTGGAGGAGCTGAAAGCCCTGCGCGAGCGCTACCGGCTCACGCCGGGCATGCCGAGCATGCGCGCCGTCGGCTACCGCCAGGTGTGGCAAT
>Ga0081539_10003946_pt1 | contig 17185 bp, 24 predicted proteins | sample TabmetS4T2R2_FD_71023 | JGI IMG/M metagenome (GOLD analysis project Ga0081539, IMG submission 71023) | Tabebuia heterophylla rhizosphere microbial communities from the University of Puerto Rico - S4T2R2 | ecosystem: Host-associated > Plants > Roots > Rhizosphere ...
ATCTCCCGACGAAGGACCCCGACGAGCTCTCGGAGTGGATGAGCCGGGGTGCCTCGCGCCGGGACCTCGTCCTGTACCTCGAGACCTTCGCTCACACGGTCGGAGTGATGCAGACGTTCGACGCGCTCGTCCGGGTGGCCCGCGAATGCGCCGAGGACCTCGCCGCCGACGGCGTCGTCTACGCCGAGGTCCGGTTCGCGCCTGAGCAGCACCTCGAACAGGGGCTCGAGCTCGACGACGTCGTCGAGGCGGTCCAGGAGGGCTTCCGGGAGGGCGGCGAGACCACCGGGATCCGGATCGGCACCTTGCTCACCGCGATGCGGACGGCCGCTCGCTCGCTCGAGATCGCCGACCTCGCGATCCGCTGGCGGGACCGGGGCGTGGTCGGCTTCGACATCGCGGGCGCGGAGGCCGGGTTCCCGCCGACCCGGCACCTCGACGCGTTCGAGCGCGTCCGCCGCGAGAACTTCCATCTGACGATCCACGCCGGGGAGGCGTTCGGGCTGCCCTCGATCTGGGAGGCGCTCCAGCTCTGCGGGGCCGAGCGGCTGGGTCATGGGGTCCGGATCGTCGACGACATCGAGCTGACCGGCGACGGCGCGCGCCTCGGCCGGATCGCCCATATGGTTCGTGACCGTCGGGTGCCGCTCGAGCTGTGCCCGACGTCGAACGTCCACTCGGGGGCGGCGCGCTCGATCGAGGAACACCCGATCGGGCAGCTGATGGACCTGAAGTTCCGCGTGACCGTGAACACGGACAACCGGCTGATGTCGCGCACGTCCCTCTCGGAGGAGCTCGCGCAGCTCGTCGACGCGTTCGGGATCGGCTGGGACCGGATCCGCCGGCTGACGATCAACGCGATGAAGTCGACGTTCCTGCCGTTCGACGAGCGGGTGCGGTTCCTCGACGAGGTGATCCGTCCGGCGTACGCGCCGCTGGCCGGATGAACAGCGTCGAGGAGACAGCCGGCGCGCGGGCCGCGGCGTCGATGGGGATCACCTTCACGACGGTCCGGACCGAGCGCCCGTCCAGCGCCGAGGAGAGCGCGTCGCTCCAGGGGATCGAGGTCGGCCAGCTCGTGCGGACGATCGTCGTCCGACGGGGCGCCGACGACTACGTGTTCGTCCTGGTCCCCGGCGGACGACAGATCGACTGGCCGATGCTGCGATCGCACCTCGGCGCCCGCCGGTTGTCGCTGCCCGACGAGACCGAGGCGAAGGAGGCGACCGGATACGAGCGCGGCGCGATCACGCCCTTCGGCTCGACCCGGTCGTGGCCCGTGGTCGCCGATCCGTCGATCCTCGCACACGACGTCGTCGCGATCGGCGCCGGCGCACGGGGCGTGAACCTCCACGTCGCACCGCGCGAGCTCGTCCGCGCGCTGGCAGCCGATGTCGCCGCCGTCACGCGCGCCGCGGACTAGCTCCGGAGCTCCTCCACCTCGAGCGGGCCGTCGTCGGGTCGCGTGACGAGGATCCCCTCGAGCTCCGCGAACGGACGCGGCTCCCGACCGGTCAGCCCCTCGGCCGCGCGCTCCACGAACGGCGTGTGACTGATCGCCAGGGCCGTGCCGCCCTCGGGCACCCGGTCGAGCAGCGCGCGAACCCCACGGGCCATCGACTCCACGCTCCCGCCCTCGGCGTCACGTCCCGCGAGACCCGGCACGACCTCGTGATCGGGAAGCCGCGCCCCGGCGCCTCGGAGGATCCAGGCCGCCGTCTCGGCGGCGCGTTCGGCCGGCGACACGAACACCGCGTCGTACGGGACGGAGGAGCGACGTCCGACGTCCTCGGCCTCCGCGCGCCCGAGCGGTGAGAGCCGGTCCCCGTCGGGATCCCGCTTGGCATGCCGTCGCAGCTCGAGGCGTCGCATCCCCGGTCAGTGAGTACCAGCCGACGCTGCGTCCGGCACCATCCGGTCGTCGCGGAACCGGTCGAGGGCGAAGGGCGCGATCAGGTCGGGCACCCGACCGGTGGCGACGTGCTCGGCCATCGTGGCCCCGAACGCCGGGGCGCCCTTGAACCCCCAGGTGCCCATCCCGGTCATCACGCTGAACCCCTCCACCGGCGTCGGTCCCAGGATCGGCGAGGAGTCCGGCGACATGTCGCACAGGCCCGTCCACTGACGCATCGCCCGAGCCTTCGCCATGAACGGGAGGATCGATACGCAGCGCCTCGCCGCCTCGGACAGGAACTCGAACGTCGACCGCGTCGAGTACGTGGCGTAGGGGACGATCTCGGCGCCGGCAAGGAGCTCGCCCCTCGCCGTCTGCGACACGTAGATCGTGAGGTCCATCGAGGAGACGAGCCCGCGGAGCATCGGGCGGTACGGCTCCGTCACGAACGCCTGCAACGCGTGCGTGACGATCGGCAGTCGGACGCCGGCGGTCGCGGCCAGCCGTGAGGACCACCCGGCGACCGCGCTCACGACGTGGCCCGCTTCGATCGGACCCGCCGAGGTGTCGACCCCGGTGCACCGTCCCCACGACACGCGCACCCCGGTCACGTCGACCCCCTGGTGGATCTGGACGCCGCGCCGCTGGGCGGCCTGGGCGAACCCCCACACGACCGCGTCGTGTCGAGCGAACGATCCGGGCGGGTGGTACGAGGCCCCGAGCACCGGGAGCTCGTCACCGCCGGTGAGGTCGACGAGCGGACACACGTCGAGGACGGCGTCCGGACCGAGGACCTCGGTCCGGACGCCCAGCGCCCGGTTCAGCGCGGCCTTCTCCCGCTCCACCTGGAGCGAGTCCTCCGTGTGGCAGAGGTCCAGTTCGCCTTGGTTCGTGAACAGGACGTTGAAGTCCAGCTCCTGCGAGAGGTGCCGGTAGCGATCGAGGCTCTCGCGATAGAGCGGCACGGCCTCGGACGTGTTGTAGTTCGCGCGGAGCACCTGGGTGTTCCGGCCGCTCGCCCCCGCGCCGAGGTACGAGCGCTCGAGGACCGCCACGTCCCGGATCCCGTGCCGCTCGGCGAGGTGGTACGCGAGCGACAGGCCGTTCACGCCGCCGCCCACGATCACCACGTCGTAGCGCGAGCCGAGCGGCGCCGATCGAAGGAAGCGCCGGGGCCGGAACAACCCGGTCACCCTCGCTCGACCTCGATCCGCCGGCGGACGTGGGCGGCGACCGTCGGCCGGACGAACAGTGACACCGCGTCCGCGCCGGCGAAGACACGGACGCCGAGCCCCGCGAACGCACCCTGGAGGTAGCCCGACGCCGGGAGCTCCAGCTCCGAGAGCCTCGGCCAGACGCGCTCGGCCTCCTCGCGCTCGAGACGGATCTCCTCCCACCCATCGTCCGCCGCTCGGATCAGCGCGTCGGGATCGACCCTCCCGATCGCGGTCCGGATGTCCGGTGGGATCCGTCCGGCGACGAAGACCTCGTCCGCCGCGACCCGGCCGGATCGGGAGGCACGCATCGCGATCCCGCACGCGTCCTCGGTCGCGTGGACGCTCCAGAGCTCAGGCACGCAGACGCTCCCCCGTCGGGTCGTAGAACGGGGTGGCGACGACCTCCGCGGCGACGCGACCGGCCCGGAGGTGGGACGGCGCTCCCTCGCCGTCCCCCACGAGCCACCCGAGACCGATCGTCGATCCGACCGCCGGGCTCGCCGCGGCGGACGTGACGCGGCCGATGATCCGCCGCCCTTCGTGCAGCGCCATCCCCCGCAGCTCCGGCCCCCCGCGCTCGAAGCGGAGACCGACGAGCCGGCGACGACGTGGGATCCGCTCCAGCCGCTCGATCGCCCGCCGCCCCGCGAAGCGCTCGGTCGGCTCCGCCGCCCATCCGAGTCCGAGCTTGGCGGGGGTGTCGTCCGGCAGGGTGTCCTGGCCGATGTAGACGTGCCCCTTCTCGAGTCGAAGCAGCTCCAGGGCGTCGAGGCCGTGTGGGAGGAGTGCGAGGTCCGATCCGGCCTCCATCAGCGCGCGCCACAGCTCCGGGCCGCGGCTCCGCGGGTGATGCAGCTCGAACGTCACCTCGCCCACGAAGCCGGTCCGGATCGCGCCGCACGGGATCCCGGCGACCGTGAGCTCGCGGACGCCCAGGGGCGGGAGCGACGATGCGTCGAGCGGGTCGTCGGTCAGCCTCGAGAGGAGCTCGCGGGACCGCGGGCCGGCGACCGCGATCGCGCCGCGCTCGGGCGTCAGGTCGATCACGTGCGCCCGCAACCCGAGCCGGTCCACGCGATCGCGCAGCCACGCCTCGATCCGCTCGGCGCCGCCCGAGGTCGACGTGAGGTACCAGCCCTCCTCCCCGAGCGAGCAGAGCAGTCCGTCGTCGAACACGTGTCCGGCCTCGTCGACCGCGAGGAGGTACCGAGCGCGCCCCACGGACACGGTGGCCGCCCGGACCGGGAACGAGGCCTCGACGAGCGGATCGGCGTCCGGGCCGGTCAGGAGGAACTTGCCCAGCGTGCCGACGTCCATGATCGAAACCCGCTCTCGGACCGCGCGGTACTCGGCCTGCGGATCGCTGTAGTGGAACGGCCGGATCCACGATCCCGACCACGACATCCTCGCTCCCGCGGCGACGTGGAGGTCGTGCAACGCGGTCCGCTGTTCGATCACCTCGTGCACGGGCGCCGCGAGCAGCTCGAGGGCAACGGGCCGGGCCGGAGGCCGAGCCGTCGTCCGGGCGGCGGCGTTCGCGGCGGCCCCTCGCGCTCTCGCGAACGTTGCGAGATGCCGACCGCACATCGCGCCCTGGCACGGACCCATCGTGGCGGTCGTGTACCGCTTCAGGAGCTCGGAGGAGCGGAAGCCCTCCGACCATGCGCGTCGCAGGTCCGCCACCGTGACGTCCTCACAGGGACAGACGATCCCCGCGCGGGCCGTCGTGGGCGACGCCGCTCCGGCGGCTTCGCCCACGACCTCCACCTCGCCGGGTCCCGCCATCCGCGCCAACCCGTCGCGGGGCTGCATCCCCAACGCGAGCACGAGCGCGTCGCAGCCGATCCCTCGCGAGACCCCGTCGGCGCCGCGGAGCACCGCGACGTGCACACGACGTCGCCCTTCCGCGCGGACGACCTCCGCGCCGACCAGCGTCTGGATCCCGTCGGGGACCTCGGTGGCGAGCTCGTCGGACACGACCGCGGCGGCGATCCGAACGCCGCTCTCCCGGATCACTCGGAGATGCTCGAGGCCTTCGCGATGTCTCACGACCACGACGGCACGATCGCCGATCCGAACGCCGCCGCTCGCGAGGCGAGCGGCGGCTCTCCCGAGCATCACGCCGGGAAGGTCGTTCCCGGGGAAGACCGGATGCGACTCGACGGCCCCGGTCGCGATCACGACGCGCGCCGGGTGCACCTGCACGACCTCGTCCACCCCGGCCAGCGGTACCAGCGGACCTTCGTAGACACCGATCGCCGCATGGCGCTCGAGGACCTCGACGTCGACGGGGGGCTCGTGGATCCATCCTTCGTCGCACAGCACCACCGACGCGCCGGCCGCCGCCGCGCCGGCGGCGGCCGCACGACCCGACGGCCCGGCGCCCACCACCAGGACGTCGCACATCACGTGCCGCGAAGCGGCACGTGACGGCGCCCCCACCGGCAGCCGGCCGAGCCCGGCGACGCGACGGATCACCCGCTCGGCGATCGGCCACGCCCAACGCGGGTGGATGAAGGTCTTGTAGTAGAAGCCGACCGGAAGCAGTAGGTGCAGCCGATCCGCGATCGCGAGCGCGTCGTGCTCCACCGACGGCCAGCCGCCTTCGCGCCGCACGCGCATCCCGTCGCGCGCCTCCGTCGTGCACGACCGGACCCCGGGGACACCGTCGACCGTCACCAGGCAGCTGGCGCATTCCCCGCTGCCGCAGTAGAGGCCCCGCCGGCGATGCAGCTTGATCGAGCGCGTCAACGTCAGCACCCCCGCGCGGTAGAGCGCCATCGCGATCGTGTCACCGGCCTCGATCGGGATCCGCCGGCGGCCGAGCCGGAGCCGCCCGGCCACCTACCCGACCTCGTTCGTCGTCGTGTCCCGGCGCACCGTCACCCAGCGCCGGCAGCCGAGCAGATGGAACCACCGCTCGTTTTGCGGGCCCGCCTCGTTCGCCGGGAGGAGGACCCGCTCGAAGTCGGCCTCGGGATCCGGCGCGTCGAGCGGCCGGAGCTCACCACCCCACCGGAACTCCGTCGCCGATCGCCACCCGCAGTTCGGGCAGGGGACGCGGATCGCCACTCACGCCCTCCGGCGGCGACGCAGATCCCGGAGGACCGCGTGCGAGGCGCCGTAACCCGGCGCCCCGGTCACGCCACCGCCCGGATGCGCGCCGGCGCCGCCGAGATAGAGGCCGGGGATCGGCGTCCGGTACCGCGACCACGCCGGCACCGGTCGCATCGAGAAGAGCTGCCCGATCTGGAGGTCGCCGTGGAAGATGTTGCCTTCGGTGAGGCCGTAGGTCCGCTCGAGATCGAGCGGCGTCAGGACGTGCGCCGTCTGGATCGTCGAGGAGAAGCCGGGGGCGTACCCCTCGATCGTGGACACCACGCGCCGGAACAGGTCGTCGCGACGCTCGTCCCACGTGCCGGACCGCAGCACGAACGGCACGTACTGGACGAACGCCGTCATCACGTGGACGCCGGCCGGCGCAAGCGTGTCGTCGACGTTCGACGCCGTGACGCAGTCGACCCACAGCCGGTCGGGGATCTCGCCCGTGCGGTGCTGGTCGTAGATCCGCTGCGCCTCGTCGAGCGTCGGGACCAGCGTGGCCAGCGACCGCCGGTTCGGATCCGCGTCGGTGGGCATCCCTCTCCACCGCGGCTCCGCCGACAGCGCGAAGTTCACCTTCGCGCTGGGACCCGCCATCCGGATCGCGGCGACGTCTCGCCGGAAGTCCTCCGGGAGCTCGGCGGCGTCGACGAGCCCGAGGAACGTGCGCTTGGGATCCGCGTTGGACAGGATCGCGCGGCCGGCGATCTCCGTCCCGTCGTCCAGGACCACGCCCGCGGCGCGCCCGGACCGGACGTCGATCCGCGTGACGGCGGAGGAGACACGGAGCTCCGCGCCGGCATCGCGCGCCGCCGCGGCGAGCGCCTGGGTGATCGAGCCCATCCCGCCGATCACGTGACCGTAGAAGCCCTGCGCGCCGTCGAGGCCGCCGGACAGGAGATGGAACAGGAGGCCGACGGCGGTGCCGGGCATGTACGGCGGCGCGTGCATCCCGTAGACGTTGTTCGCGAGGTACATCCGCTTCATCCGGTCGTCGGCGAAGTGCCGGTCGACGAGGTCGCCGAGGGATCCGGTCGTGAACCGGACCAGGTCGGACAGCTCGTCGCCCGTGATCTTCCGGAACCGACGCCACGCCCGGCTCCCCTCGCGCACCTTCGCCCATCCGCGCGCGTAGAGGTCGGGAGGCTCCTCGAGGAAGAACGGCTGCAGGTAGCGCGCCAAGGCTTGGAGCCGGCGATGGAGGTCGTCGAAGGACGCCGCATCGGCCGCCGAGATCGACGAGGCGAACTCCGCTCGGGCGTGATCGTGATCGCCCCACCACGGGATCACCTGCCCGTCCTCGAACGCGACCTGGAGACCGGGCTGACACGGCACCATCCGCAGCCCGTGCCTCGGCAGCGCGAGGTCGCGGATCACCTCGGGGCGGAGCATCGAGGAGATGTACGAGGTCGTCGAGGCCCGCACACCGGGAGCGATCTCCTCCGTGACGCACGCGCCGCCAAGGATGTCGCGACGCTCGAGGACGAGGGTTCGGAGGCCCGCTCGAGCGAGGTAACAGGCGGCGGTCAGCCCGTTGTGGCCACCCCCGACCACGATCGCGTCGTACGTCTCCAGCGCGCCCTCCGCGCGCGGACCCTACAGACGGGTCAGGCGGCCGCACCGCGGCCGCCTGACCTCCGGTTCCGACGGACGGCCCCTCCCGTTCCGGGGGCGCGCCGCCCGTCAGCGCCGCGGGTACGTCAGTCGTTCATCTTGTCGCGAGCGGCGTCGACGCCCTCTTCGACCTTGTCCTTGGCGTCGTTGGCCCAGCCCTTGACCTCACCGCTGGCCTGATCGACCTTGCCCTCGCGCTCGAGGCGCTCGTTGTCGGTCATGTCACCGACGGCTTCCTTCGCGTGGCCCTTGGCCTTGTCCATCTGCTCGCCCATCGGGGCACCTCCTCCGCTCTCTTGACGGTTCTACCCGCGCTCTCCAGGCGCGAAACCGAGCTCGAACCACACCGTCGTCGTCGCTCGATCCTCTTCCACGCCCCACGCACTCGCGAGGCGATCCAGGACCCGGAGCCCCCATCCTCCGTGTCCATTCGGCGGGTCGATCGCGCTCACGTCGAACCCCTCGCCCGGATCCGTCACCGCCACGCGCAACGACCGATCACCGACGGCGGCTCGTACCCGGATCGGCTGATCCCATGCCAAGCCGCCGTGCCGGACGCTGTTCGTCACGAGCTCGCTCACCAGCAGGGTCGTTTCGTCGAACGTAGCCGGGAGTAGGTCGGCGCGGAGCCGCTCGATGCTCCGTCGCGCCGCCTCCGGCGCCCCCGCATCTGCGGGGAACTGCACGTCGAGGTCGGCGTGCATGTCCTGACGGTACCCCCCGTTCTTCGGGCGAAACACTCCCGCAAGAGCGACGCTCAGGCCACGCCTGTCGGAGGCGGAGGTGACGGATCCGGTTGCGGCGACGGATCGGGCTGCGGCACCGGCGAGGGTGGCTCCGGGCCGGGCGATGGCGGGTTCGGGGGCGGCATCGGTGACGGGTCCGGCGGGTTCGGGGGTTGCGGCTCGGGCTCCGGCTCCCGGCGAACGGCTTCGGGGCGTGTGCTCACGACGTCCATCGCAGATCACCTCCCGCGGGACGAGCTCGTCCCGCGACTCCACTACGTACCCTCGACCGATCGACGTCACACCCACGGTTGAAGAGCGAGCGAGACGGGTACCAGCCCGCCGCCATGGTCGCGATCGAGCCGGCCCGGGTCACGACCCTCACGTACGTCCACGAAAACGGCCATGAGGTGTTCAGCGGGATCGTGGACACCACGAACCTCGAGATCTTCCGGGACTTCCTCACCCTCCTCCCGGTGGACCGAGACCTGGTGGTATCGATCGCGGCCCTCGAGATCCGCGTGCCGGAGGCGGCCATGCTGCTCGTCGAGCGCTGTCGCTCGCTCCGGTGGGGTCGGCTCATCCTCTCGGCCGGCTGATCCTCCGGCCGTCAGAGCAACCGACGGCCGAGACCTGCGCGACGGGGACCGCTCGCCCCGAACGCGTTTGGCCTGCGTGCAACCGGGGTATCCCGACGCCGTCGAACAAGGAGGCCAGGAGATGCAACTGTCCGTCGAGCTGGACGCCCAGTCGGTACGGACCGAGCCGATCCAGGACGGACCTCCGGTCCCTCACTTCGATGAGGGCCGGACCTGCGGTGAGCTGGAGTGCGCGACGGTCCTGTCGATCTACAACGACGGGGACCGCTGCTGGGCGCACCGTCCGATGGAGCGCGTCACCCCTCTGCGCAACCATCGCCGCTGACCCGGCGCCGGGTCGCCGGGCTCCGGATCACCCGACGACGTCGTCGTGGATCGTCCAGAGCAGCCGGCGCGTGCCCTTGAGCGACCCCGGCGCCTGGAAGACGATGCCGACGTTGCCGTCGTCCCGCCACATGCACGCCACGGCCGAGGTGCCGTCCGCGGACGCCGACACGCAGCGGTAGTCGCTGCGTTCGCGTCGCCCGCTCGCCGCCCCAGCCTCGTCGACGGTCGCGCCCGCCTGTGAGAAGCCCGACACCAGCGCGTCGAACAGCTGGTCCGTCGTTTCCACCGCGGTCGCGTCGACGAGGATCACGAAGAACTCCGGCCCGGCCGACGACCCGTACACGCCACCCTCGGCGTCGATCCCGTAGCGATCGCCTTGCTCCGCGGTGTATCCCTCGAAGCGCTTCGACTCCGGATCCGTCATCCGCTCGGCGCCGGCGAGGGTGTCCGGGAGCGAGAGGTTCGAGCCGAACAGCGCCTGGACGCCGAGGTACCCGCCGACGGCCGCGACGACGGTGATCACGGCCCTCAGCGCCTTCGACGGTCGCGAGCGTGCCTTCGTCGGTGTGCTCGCGGTCGGCCACGGCGTCCGAACGAGCGAGGGCGCATCTCGCCGCACGTCCGGCGGCGGCGGGAGCTGCGCGAACGGTCGCAGGCAACGCCAGCAGAAGGACGCGTCCGGCGCGCTCGTGGATCCGCACTCCGCGCAGATCCGTTCCTGTTCGACCTGCATCGCCGCACCTCCAGCACGGGACGACGCAGGAGGTATCGGGCGGCTCGGGTGCCGACATGAGCTTCGGGACGCGGCCGAGTGCCGGGTCGTCCGCCCCCGAGGGTTGCCGATGGAGCGTCGGCAGCGCGACGATGGCGGGAAGCGATGGAACGGCGCGTCATGTTGACATCGGAACCGGAGGCGCCGTCTCAGGCGCGGGCCCTGGTCGACCGCGAGCTCAGCCCGCTCTCCCAGAAGGTCCGCGAGGACGCGACCCTCCTCGTCAGTGAGCTCGTGACGAACGCCGTCCGCCATGCATCCGGCGGCAACGGCCCTCGGAAGATCGAGGTGCGGATCCGAACCGAGCCCGCGCGGATCCGCGTCGCGGTGTCCGACCGAGGTGGAGGCTTCGAGCCGAGCCCTCGATCCCCCACGGCGGCGGAGGGGTCCGGTTGGGGGCTCTACCTCGTGGATCGGATCGCGGACCGCTGGGGCGTCGTCTCCGAGGATCGCAACGAGGTGTGGTTCGAGATCGACGTCAGCACGGACACGGGCTCGTCGTGAGTCCACGACGACCGAGGTCGCTCCGACACCCGATCGCCGGATCGTGGTCGCGGTGGATCTGGAATGTCCGCTCGATCCTCCTCCTCGTGTTCGTCCAGACGGGCGGCATGATGATCTTCAGCGAGAAGCCGGAGGGACGCTTCGAAGGGGTCCCCGGAGGGCTCGGCGTGTTGCTCTCCGTCGCGGCGGGCCTGGAGTCCGGGCCGATCGGAGGTGCGCTCGTCGCGCTGGTCGGGAGCGGTCTGTTCGTGGCGTTCGTCACGGACTTCCGTCCGGGGAGCCAGCTGGTCCTCATCCTCTGGACCGGGGCCGCGGTCGTCGCCGGGGTGATCGCGGGTCGGCTCCGGGAGGCCGACCGGGCTCGATCGGAGGCCGCGGCGCGCGAGCGCCTGGCCGCCGCCCGTCTCCACCGCCTCCAGGCCGTGACGGGCGCGCTGGCGAGCGCCACGACGGCCGAGGAGGTCGCGGCGGCCACGGTCCGAGCCGCGATGTCTGCGCTCGCCGCCGACGGCGCCCGGCTGATCGTCAGATCGGAGGACGATCCGGAGACCGTGCGGGTGCTCTCGGACTCGGCGGTCGGCGACCCTCCGAACGGCTGGCAGGATCACCGCGCCGACCGGCCGACCCCGGGCGTCCAGGTCCTGATGACGGGTCGTCCCGTGTTCGTCGAGACCCGTGCGGAGCTGCTCACCCGATACCCGATCGTGGCCCGGATCGGGCGCGGCGACTTCGGCGCGTTCGCGGGCGTTCCCGTGGCCATGGGTGCGGAGGTGCTGGGGGCGCTCGCGGTGTCGTTCGTCCGCGAGCACATGGTGCCGCCGGAGGAGCGCGGCTTGCTCGTGGCGATCGCCCATCAGGCCGCGGTGGCCCTCGATCGCGTCCGGGCCGAGGATCGGGAGCGTCGAGCGCGCGCCGCGGCCGAGGCTGCCGGCGACCGGCTCCGGAAGCTCCAGCGGGTGAGCGACGCGGCCAACGCCGCATCCGGGCTGGAGGAGATGCTGGCCGGCGTGCTCCCCTTGGTCCGCGAGGCGGTGCGGGCCGACGGCACGTCCTTCCTGCTCTTGTCCGACGACCGGCGCGGGCTGCATGCGGTCGCCGCCGAGGGCGTCGAGGAGCACGCCGGCCGGCCAACGGTCGTCCCCTTCGGCGCTGGCGCCTCCGGGCGCATCGCGGCGACGGGTCGACCGATGGTGATCGGCGAACTCTCCGACGCCGACGTGATCAGCGCGGCGCTGCGGACGCGACGCAGCTACGTGGGCGTTCCCGTCCGGGTGCGCGGACGCGTGGTGGGCGTGCTCCACGCCTCCTCGGTCCGGCCCGACGCCTTCGAGGACGCCGACGCCGACTTCCTCCAGAGCATCGCCGACTCGCTCGCGGTGACGATCGACCGGACGCGGTTGTTCGACCAGCGGGACCAGATGGCGAGCGCGCTGGAACGCGCGCTCCTGCCGATGTCGTTGCCGCAGGTGCCGGGCTTCGAGATCGCGACGATGTACCGGCCCTCGCATCTCGGCACCGAGGTGGGCGGCGACTTCTACGACGTCTTCGGCGACGGGCGTATCTGGTACGTGGCGATCGGCGACGTCTGCGGTAAAGGCCCGGAGGCCGCCGCGATCATGGGGATGACACGCGTGGCGCTGCGGAGCCTCGCTCGCGAGAACGATACGCGATCGCTCGCCGAGGTGCTGCGGCTCTTGAACGGCTTCCTCCTGGACAGCGAGCTGATGGGCGATCGCTTCTGCACGGTGTGCCTCGCGCGCTTGGAGTCCACCGGCGGCGGAACCGCCCTCACCGTCTGCCTGGGTGGCCACCCGCCCCCGCTGTTGGTCCGGGCCGGCCGGTTGGAGCCGGTGGGCACGCCGGGGTCGCTCCTAGGGCTGTTCGAAGACGTCGCTCTCCACGAGGTGAGCGTGCCGATGACCCCCGGCGACACGCTCGCGCTCTTCACCGACGGTGTGACCGAGGCGTCGATCGACGATCCGATCGAAGGGGAGCGTCTCCTGCGGTCGGCGCTCCTCGCGACGGCCGGGGAGGAGGCGGCGGCCGTCGTCAAGCACGTGGAACGCTCGATCCTGGATCCCCGGGAGCAACGGGACGATGCCGCCATCATCGTCGCGAAGCACCTCTGAGGCACCCTCATCTCCTCCGCATGAACCCGGGGGCCACGGGGTAACCGACCGGTGAGCCCCGGGACCATGCGGAGGAGGAGACCGATGAAGGTGAAGCAACCTGCAACGATGCGTGAAGCCGGCTCGATGCTGAAGGAGCGGTGGTTGGACCGCCGCGTCGACAAGCTGGCACACGAGAACGACGAGCTGAAGGAGCGGGTCGAGGAGCTCCGGCACGACCTCGACGCGGAGCAGGATCGCCGGAAGGAGACGCTGGATGCGCTGTCCAAGGCGCGGCGTCCCGGTCGTCTCAAGTGGTTGGTCCTCGCCGGTGGCGCGTACGTGATGGGCGCCAAGGCCGGCCGCGCGCGGTACGAGCAGATGCGGACGTGGGCCCGCTCGATGACCCAGCGCGACACCGATCGTGAGATCGGCGGCACCACGACCACCACGCCGACCACCCCCACCGCCTAGCGGCGTTTGCGCCCCTCTGGCGGAGGGAAGGATGAGCACCGTGATGGAGATGTGGCTGGAAGCGACGGGGTCAGTCGTGTCCGACGTCCCCGACGAGGATCTCCGCGACGCGTCGACCACGACCGCGCGACGCCCGCTGTGGTACGCGGCGGTCGTGGGCCTCGACGCGCTGGCGATCGCCGCCTTCATCACGTGGGTCGTGATCCCACGACTCACCTGAGGAAAGGAGCTCCGATATGGCAGCGATGCTCGCGCTCACTGGAGGTGCCGCCACGCTGCTGTGGATCCTCGCCGTGATCCTGGTGATCGCCGGGATCGTCACGATCATCCGCGGCGGTGTCCTGGCCGGCATCGTGATGATCATCGTCGGGCTGTTGATCGGTCCCGGCGGGGTCAGCATCTTCACGTAAGAGCCAGCCGGGCCCGCTCGCTCCTCCGTTGCGAGCGGGCCCGGCTCACCTCCATGTCGGACCCTCACCAACTCCACGAAGACTTCGAGCCGCGCCTGAAGGCGCGACTCACTGCCGGCTCGATCGTCGGCATCCTGATCGGCGCTGCGATCGGCGTCGTCGTCGGCCTCGTGGCATTCGACGCGCGGCTCGGCGCCGTGATCGCGAGCGGCCTGGCCGGCGCGATCGCGGGCGTGCTCTACGGAGCACTGGTCGGCTCATTCGCCGGGCTGGAGTCCACGGATCCGGGCGCCGAGCCCACGGAGACCGCGCATCCTCTCGAGGACCCTTCGGTGGAAGAGCAGCGGGAGCGCGAGCGCTAAGGGTGCTGCTCCCGCTCGTCGCGGAGCTTCCGCCAGAGCGGCACCGCGAACCACGTCCCCCCGAGCAGCGCGAGCACGCCGATCGACACGGGCACGGCGACGGCCATGCCGTACAGCACATCGGTGACGAGGAGGACGACCATCGAGGTGGCGACGGCGAGGAGGCCGAGACCGGCCACGGCGAAGACGTTCGAGAGCAGCAGCATCCGCTCCTTGTCCCCTTCCCGGAAGCGGATCCGGTGATACGCCGCCGGCATCGTGAGGGCCGCGATCGCCCCGACCGTGGCGAGGACCGTGACGAAGAACAGCAGGCGCTGCGTCGAGGTCGATTTGGCGTATCCGCTCGAGAACGGCACCGTCAGCAGGAAGGCCAGCAGCACCTGCACCCCGGGCAGGATCACCCGGAGGCCGTTCAGGAGCTCGATCAGCTCGCGGTCGACGCGCTCCTTCGGTGACTCGCCGGGCTCGGGACCCGCGGTGCCGCGTTCCGACCCGTCCTCCTTCACTCAGCCCTCGTTCGTGTTCCGCAGCTTCTCGAGCGATTGCGACACGAGCCGCGAGACGTGCATCTGCGAGATCCCGAGCTGCTCCGCGATCTCGGTCTGCGTCAGCCCTTCGAAGAAACGGAGGTAGAGGATCGCGCGCTCGCGCTCCGGAAGATCCCGCAGCGCCGGCGCGATGCTGAGCCACTCCTCCGACACCTCGAAGCTCCGATCCTCGATGCCGATCGACTCCGCGGCCGTCGACGAGGCGTCACCGATCGGCGCGTCGAGGGAATCCGTCGTGTACGCCTGCAGCGCGTCCAGCGCCTGGAGGACGTCGTCTTCGCCGATGTCGGCGGTGACGGCGATCTCCTGCACGGTCGGAGCGCGGCCCTTCTCCTGCCACAGGCTCGAGACGGTGCGGTTGACGAGGATCGCCGTTTCCTGCACGTTCCGCGGCACCCGGAGCGCCCACCCGCGATCCCGGAAATGGCGCTTCAGCTCCCCGACGATCGTCGCGGCTGCGTAGGTGGAGAAGGGAACACCGCGCTCGGGATCGAACCGGTCGATCGCGTTCAACAACCCGAGCGACGCCGTCTGGGTCAGGTCGTCGACCGGCTCCCCGCGTCCGGCGAACCGGCGGGCGAAGTACTCCGCGAGCGGGAGGAACTCCTTGGCGAGCTCCTCGCGGGCGTCCGGATCGGGACGGCGCGCGAAGAGCTCCGCGATCTCCGAGTCCGGGCGCGTGGCGCGCGTCTCGCCGGTCACCGCGCGACACGTCCGGTGTGCTTCGAGAACGCCACCGACGGCGAGCCGTCATCGTCGCGCTCGAGTGCGACGGCGTCCGTGAGTCCCTTGACGACCATCCAGGGCCAGGAACCGAGCGCCCGCTCCGACGGCCACGGATCGACCATCCCGTCCGAGCTGATCCGCACACCGACGCCGTTCGCCCGTCGGGCGACCGAGAGACGGAGGGACGCAGGCGTCGACTCATCGATCAAGAGCGACGCGGCCTCCGTGACGGCGAGGCGCAATTCCTCGATCTCGTCGATCGGCATGTCCAACCGCGCCGCCACGCCGGCTGCCACGTTGCGCAGCACCTGGATGAACGGTGGGGTGGCCGGAACCTGGGCTGAGACGGCAGGGGGATCGGGCACCTGGCTGCCTATACTACCGACGTCGCTCCGGCTGGGATCAGTCGCCGAGGAGGAACGCCCATCGTGGATCTGTCGCTCGATCGACGAACGCACGGGTCGTGGGTCGTCGTAGAGGTCGGAGGAGAGCTCGATCTCTACACCGCGCCGAGCTTCCGCGACTCGGTGCTCGAGGCGACGTCGGATCAGGATCCTCCTCGCGTGGTCGTCGACTTCGAACGTCTCGCCTTCATCGACTCGTCCGGGCTGGGTGCGATCGTCGCGTGCCTCAAGCATCTGCGCGAGCGCGGCGGAGATCTCACGCTCGTCGCGCCGTCCGGCTCGGGGTTGCGCCGGCTGCTCGACCTCACCGGGCTCGACCGTGTCCTCACCGTCCACGAGACGGTCGACGACGTGCCGTCGAACTGAGCGTGTCGACCGCAGAGCTCCGCGTCGCGCGCGATCCGGCGCTGGCGCTGGTCGTCCGCATCTTCATCGGAGCCGTCGCCGATCGATGGAGCGTTCCGCAGGCGGCGCGCGACGATCTCCGTCTGGCCGCGTCGGAGCTCTTCGCCGGCGCCATCGAAAGTGGCGCCGGCGACGACGTCACGTTCACGATCACGTTCGAGGGTGATCGCGTGAACCTCTCGGCGTCGGGGGTGGACGGGCTCGCGATGGACGACTCGGACGAGTTCGGCGGACGCCTCGAGCTGATCCGCGCGTTGTTCCCCACCGCCGAGGTGGGCGATTCCCTCTCGATCAGCGTCGCGACGGAGGGAGCGCCGGCTCCCTGACGGGCGTCTGCGAAGTCCCTCCTCCACTGCAGCGCAACCGCGATTGCTCGGGCGTGCGTCTGGGTATACCCGTCGGGACGGAGGCCTGAAAGGAGGCCAGGACATGCGCGTCTATCACGACACCGACACCACGATGGCGGGCTCGAGGGCCGTCGACACGGCGCCGTCGCCGTGGCTGGCGGTTCGCGTGATCCTGACGGTCGCGGCAGCCGTGCTGCTGCTGGTCGGGAGCTTCCTCGAGTGGACGAACGGGTCCGACGGATCCGCGCTCGCGATCCAGAACTATTGGGATCCGAACGCGGGCACGGCCGGGTTCCTGGCGTCCGCCGGACTCGTGACGGCGATCGCCGGCGCGGTGGTGATCCTGGGTCTGGCGTTCACCGGCGGATGGCTCCAGCGGTTCGCCGGGGCCGTGGCGCTCGTCGCGTTCACGATGATCCTCGTGCAGATGGGCCGTGCCGGGAACCTGAACGACGTCCAGGACGTGGGGACGGGCCTCTGGCTCGTGCTGGCCGGCGGCGCGCTCGCGCTGATCGGCGGGTTCTTCCCCGCCACACGCACGGTGGCGGCGACCACGACCACCGTCGACGAGGACGTCGATCACGACCACGACCACGATCACGACCACGATCACGACTGATCCTGTCGCGATCCTTCAAACGAGATGC
>Ga0081539_10003947_pt1 | contig 17183 bp, 17 predicted proteins | sample TabmetS4T2R2_FD_71023 | JGI IMG/M metagenome (GOLD analysis project Ga0081539, IMG submission 71023) | Tabebuia heterophylla rhizosphere microbial communities from the University of Puerto Rico - S4T2R2 | ecosystem: Host-associated > Plants > Roots > Rhizosphere ...
TCCAGCTCGAGAGCTTCGCGCCGTCCTCCCCCGCGACGCGGACCCCGCCGCGGGTCCCCCGCTCCTCCTTGAGCACGAGCCGCAGGAACGTCGACTTGCCGGAGCCGGACGCACCCACGAGGAAGACGAACTGCCCCTTCGGGATCTCCAGGGAAAGCTGGTTCAGGGCGGGCCGGGACGTTCCCGGGTAAACCTTGGTGACGTTCTCGAAACGGATCACGAATGGGTCCTCGGCCGCTGGTCGCCAGCGGATCGGTGCGATTGAACCTGGGTCGCAACCGAGTGTAGACACGCGGTCACGGCCCGTCGCGAACCTCGCGCGGGCCGGAGCGGCGCCGCCGCGGGACCGGGTGCCGGAACTGGTGCCGCCCGGCCCTGCGCGCGACGCCGCGCCCGACGTCCTCCCGACCCGGCGGTCAGCTGAACAGGTTGCCGATCCCGCCGCCGCTGCTGCCGCCGCCCTGCTGCCCGCCCATCGGCATGCCCTCGCTCGGTTGGACGACGACGAAGCCGGGGCCGTGGAACGCGTACTGGAACGCCTCGCCCGAGCCGCCGCGCAGCAGGGACTTGACGTTCATGCTGGAGACGACCTGCGGGCTGAGGTTCGCGGACCACGCGACCGCGGCCTGGATGTCGACGTACGTCGGCTGCTGCGAGCAGTCGAGCAGCGCGGGCGGACCGTCGGAGCTGAGCGCGACCGTGCCGTTGCCCTGGACGACGGTGTTGAACATGCCGCCGGTCATCATCCCCGCACCCTGGACGCGGTGGACGTCCCACTGCAGCTCGGCGTCGAAGGCGAGCAGGTTCGTGCCGTTGACGCTGATGCCGTCGCCGGTGAGCTCGACGAAGAACACGTCCTGCGCGAGGCGGGCGAAGAAGACCTCACCCTGCCCGCTGACCCGCATGAGCGGTGTGTCCTCGTTCGTGAGCGCCCGGCGGATGAACTTGCCGACGCTGCCGGAGCCCTCGTGGTTGAACGTGATCTGGCCCTGGTAGGCGACCATCACGCCCTTCACCGCGAGCACGTCCGGGCCGAACGACGTCCTCACCATCTTGCCGTTCTGCTTCACCCACCGCTCGCCGGTCTGGACCTCGGCGTTCGCGGCGTCGAACAAGTGGCTGCGCACGGTCTTCTCCCCTACTGGCGGCTGTGCCGGTGCGGACCACGGTGGCCCCCGCGGGGAGAATGACGAGTCATCGGCTCGGGTGGTTCCGGCGTTCTCCTCGGCGTCCTGCTCCCGCGGCGCTCAGGAAGCGTCGCGGACGCCCGGCGGGAACTGGAGGCGCTGCGCCGTCGCGCTCAGCACGAACTCCGCGGCCGCCTCGACCGCGCGCCGCGACCGCTTCATCGTGCCGGGCAGCAGGGCGATGACGTGGAACGCGCCGGGGTCGACGCGCACGTCCGGTGTGGCGCCCGCGGCGCGGAGCTCGTCGACGAACTGGCGGGAGTCGCCGGCGAGCAGCTCGTCGTCGCTGTACTGGAGGTGGACCGGCGGCAGGCCGGAGAGGTCGCTGCCCAGGATGGCGTGCTCGACGCCGCCCGGGCGGGCGTAGGCGGCGGTGGCCTGGTGGGCCCAGCCCTGGGTGACGAAGGTGTCCCTGGCGCCGACGCCGGCCGGGCGCTCGGCGTCCAGCGCGAAGGCGGCCGACAGCAGCACGAGGCCGGCGGGGACCGGTCCCGCGCCGCGCGCCAGGTCGAGGCCCAGGTCCGCGGCCATGACGCCGCCCGCGGAGTCGCCGGCCACGACGATCCGGCCCGGGTCGACGCCGAGGTCGAGGAGCCCGCGGTAGGCGGCGAGCGCGTCCTCACGGCCCGCGGGGTACGGGTGCTCGGGCGCCAGCCGGTAGTCGACGACGTGCACCGGGCCGCCGACGGCGCGCGCGAGGTAGCCGACGAGGGCCTGGTGGGTCCGCGGGCCGCCGAGGACGAACGCGCCGCCGTGCAGGTAGAGGACGACCGGGCGGTCGGGGGCGCCGTCCAGCGCGACGTCCTTCGGCGAGAAGACCACCGTGGGGACGCCGCCGAGCGTGACGGCCGAGCGCCGGGTGCCGAGAGGCGGCAGGCTGAGCACGGACGTGCCGTTCAGCCAGCGGCGCTGGAAGCTCACCGCGAACCGGGGGCCGAGGACCGGCTTGACGAACGTGCGGAGGAACCAGCCGACGAGGGCCTCGGGCAGCGACAGCGCGATCATGGCGGCCTCCCGGGGCACGACGGGTCCGGAGACCGTACCCGCCGGCCGGTTGCCGCGGGTATGCGGCGAACGAGACGCAGCTCACGCCCACCGCGCGCCGCCTGTTCCGCGGCACGTCCGGGCGGCCACGGCGGGGCGGGCGTCGGCGGACGCCCGGCCTCAGTCGCCGGGCTTCTCGGTGCGGCGCCAGCGGATGCCGGACTCGAGGAAGTCGTCGATCTCGCCGTCGAAGACGGCCGTCGGGTTGCCGGACTCGTACTCCGTGCGGAGGTCTTTCACCATCTGGTACGGGTGCAGGACGTAGGAGCGCATCTGGCTGCCCCAGCTGCGGCCGCCGTCGCCTTTGAGCGCGTCGAGCTCCGCCTGGCGCTCCTGGCGGGCGCGCTCGAGGAGCTTGGCCTGGAGGACGCGCAGGGCCGAGGCCTTGTTCTGGAGCTGGGACTTCTCGTTCTGGCAGGTCACGACGATGCCGGTGGGCAGGTGCGTGATGCGGACCGCGGAGTCGGTGGTGTTGACGCTCTGGCCGCCGGGGCCCGAGGACCGGTAGACGTCGACCCGGATGTCGTTCTCCGGGATGTCGATGTGGTCGGTCTCCTCGACGACAGGGAGCACCTCCACGCCGGCGAACGACGTCTGGCGGCGGCCCTGGTTGTCGAACGGGCTGATGCGCACCAGGCGATGGGTGCCCTGCTCGACGGAGAGCGTGCCGTAGGCGTACGGCGCGCCGACCTTGAAGGTGGCCGACTTGATGCCCGCCTCCTCGGCGTACGAGGTGTCGTACACCTCGGTCTTGTAACTGTGGCGCTCGGCCCAGCGCAGGTACATGCGCATGAGCATCTCGGCGAAGTCCGCGGCGTCGACGCCGCCGGCCTCGGCGCGGATCGTCATCAGGGCCTCGCGCTCGTCGTACTCGCCCGCGAGCAGCGTCCGGACCTCCAGCTCGCCCAGCGCGGCGCGGACGGCGACCAGCTCGCGCTCGGCCTCGGCGAGCGCCTCGGCGTCGTCCTCGGACTCCGCGAGCTCGACGAGGACCTCGAGGTCGTCGATGCGGCCGGTCATCTTCTCCAGGCGGTCGACCTCGGCCTGGAGGTGGGAGAGGCGGCTGGTGACGCCCTGCGCCCGTTCGGGGTCGTCCCAGAGGTCGGGCGCGGCCGCCTGCTCGGAGAGCTCGTCGATCTGCTTCCGGAGCCCCTCGAGGTCGCTCACCGCCAGGATCGACTCCAGGGTGTTGCGCAGGGCACGGATCTCAGCGGGAAAGTCGAAGGCGGCCACGTCATACGAGCTTACGCGGCGACCAACAATGCCCAGCCCGGCAGCCACGCCGGCCCAGAGCCCGGACCGGCGGGTACCCGCAGGTAACCATGTGTTCAGGTCCACCGCCGGCGACCACTTACCCGGCCGCGCGTCGTCCGCGATCCCCAGCTCCCGTGACGACGCGCGGCCGGCACCTCTCCGGGCGCACCGCACTCTGTCGACTCTCCGCGCGTGTCCAGCGAATTCCCAGCCCCGTGCGGCCACACTGCGGGAATGCAGGAGCAAGAGGCCGAACGCATCGCCCACGCACTCCGCGCCCGCGGCGTCATCGCCCGGGTCGCGAGGCCGGCGACCTTCAGGTTCGGCATCCGCGTACCCATCGGTGACGGCCGTGAGGCGCTGTGGGACGTCGACGGCGCGTCGGGCCTCGAGGCCCAGATCCTTCGCAACGGCGTGCTCGTGGGTTTCGTACCGCAGATCTCCGGCTCGTCGGACTTCGACGAGGCACAGGTGATCCAGGCGATCGCCACCGCCGACTACGGATCCAACTGACCACCTCCCCGGCTGAGACTTTCCGCTACGGCACGGACCGCGCCCGCGCATGTGAGGTGACCCGCAGCGGTACGCCGTCGCGCCATCCCCCCACCACGAACGCCACCAACGGGACACGCCCGTCCGCGACCAGCGTCACCTCCACCGAGACGCCGTCCGGGGTGCCCGTCGGCCGACCGATCGCGGGACGGTGGACCCGCGCGTGTGGCGCCGCGACCGCCAGGTACTCCTCGACGCTGTCGCGGACGGTCGCGTCCGACACCGGCACCACCGCGTCAGGGGCACCGTCGCCCGGCCCGCCACCGGCTGCCCCCTCGGTGTAGAACCGCGTCCTGTCGAGAGCGTCTGCGGCATCCAGCGCCGCGGCGTCGGCCAGTGCGCTCAGGCGCGCCCGCTGAAGATGGATCGCGGAGATGTCGACGACGACCACGATCACCAGCAAGGCGATCACCGAGTAGCCAAGGAGCAGCAGCAACACCTGCCCGTCGTCGTTGCACGCTCCTGGTCGCCTGCTGGGGCATCGGGTGGGCACGCGCGCGGGGCTCGAACGGCTCCGGTGATCCTCCGTTGCCATGGTTCGCACGATCCGGCTCACGGCAGCACCGGCCGGAACTGGTCCACGGTCGCGACCTGTGTCGCCCTGACAGTCACGTGTGCGGGAACCGCCCCGTCGACCACTTTCGGCACGCCGGGCAGGATCACCTCCACGGTCACCGTGACCATGACTCGGGCGCCGGGCGACAGGCAGGGATCGTCGGCGCAACGGAGTTCCATCGATCCTGCAGACGCGGCGTCGAAGCCCTGGTCCCGTAGCCCGAGCCGGACGGCGGCGCGTGCCCGCGCGTGGCCCTCCTGCTCGCTGGGCGCGGCGACGAACGCCCGGGCCGCCGCCCTCGCCGAGCCGTCGGCGGCGAACGACGCCGCCTGCACACGCCCCATCGCGACGACCAGATACACCAGCGGCACCAGCATGAGGAGCCCGAGCGTCACGAACTCCACGACGGCGCTCCCGGCATCCACCGCCGCACTCGGTGACGTGCCGGCCCGCCGATGCCCGGACGGTCGTCGCGATCTCACGGCGGCTCCGCGACGGCGTGACCAGTCACCGTGATGACACGGCCGACGCCGAACAGTCCCGCCACGGGCAGCGGCGCCCGCACACGGATCTCCACGGTGTCGAGCCCGTCCACCCGTGCCCGCCTCGCCACGACGTCCTCCGCATACGTGGGGGACAGGTCGGCCTCGATGAGCTCCCTGGTCCGTTCCACGCCCGAGGCCGGATCGTTGTCGGCCAAGGCACCGAATCGGGCGCCCTCGGTGGCGCAGTCGACCAGCGTGTTACGGACGTGCAGGACGGTCGCGAGCTGCACGACGCCCAAGAAGAGCAACGTGACGAGCGTTCCCACCAGGACGAAGTCCACGATCGCCGCGCCGGCATCCGCCCGGACCACCCCGCCCCGCGACGTCAAGGACCGCCGACCACACTGTCCATGGCGTCACCGAAGGTCGCCTCGAGCCGTGGACCGGCGACCGCCCACAGACTCAGGACGAGGCCCGCGGTCATCACGGTGATGAGCACCCAACCCGGAACGTCACCTCGGTCGTCCGACCGGGCGGCCCGGCGAACGGCTTCGACGCCGCAACGGGTCAGACGCCCGAGGCGACGCACAGAACGTTTCATCGGTCTCCTTCTCTCGTGCGCTCACGCTCTGTCCCTCAGAGCGCAAGATCTAGAACGGTCAGGCCCGGATAGACGGCGAACAGGACCGAGACGGGCAACACGAGGAAGATCACCGGAACCATCATGGCGATTTCCTTCTTGCCACCCGCCTCGAGTAATCGGCGGCGTGACAGCTCGCGGGCGTCCTGGGCCTGTGCTCGCAGCACGTCTGCGAGCGGCGTCCCGCGTTCCACCGCGATCGCCACGCCGTCCACGAAGCGCGCAACGCTCGGCAACGACGTCCTGGCCGCCATCCCTTCGAGCGCCTCGACGAGCGAGGCGCCGGTGCGGGCGTCCGCCAGGGTTCGCCGCAACTCGGACGACAGCTCGCCGCGGCAGGTCCGCGAGACGCGGTCCAACGCACCCACCGCTCCCTCGCCCGCCGCCACGGACAACGCCAGAAGCTCCGCGACGGTCGGGAACTCGGCCAGCATCCGTTGCTCGCGCCGGCCGACCTGTGCCGACAGCACGCGATCCCGCCCGAGAACGCCCAGCAGGCCACCGACGACGAGAAGCCCGAGCACCGGCACCAGGACCACGCCGCGACCGGCACCGAGGATCAGGCCGAGGATTCCGCCCGACACGGCGCCCAGGACTCCCCACACCACCTGCTGGGCACGGAACTGCTCGACGCCGATCGGCGCTCCCAGCTGGTCGAGGCGGCGGCGTGCCGTCCCGGGACCGCCGCTGATCGCCTCGGCCCACCGCATGCCGCCGGACATCACGGGCGCGAGGAGCCGCTCCACCACCCCCAACGGGGTCGTGGCGGCCCACGCCGTCCGCCGCCCGGGCGGGGCTGCGTCCCGGACGTAGGGCGCAAGACGCTCTTCCAGGGTGGGCGTCCGCCGCCACGGCAGGCGCCCGACGACGATCATGAGCCCGACGGCGGCCATCAACCCCGCCAGCCCACCGGCCGCCGACCATCGACCGCCGCTCACCGCCGTCCACAGCTCAGCCGCCACCCCGCTCATCGCAGCACCCGCGTCTCTTCCGGAAGCCGGCCGATGCGCACCATCAGGCGGTACGCCACGAGCGTGGACGCCGCACCGACGCCGAGGACGACGGCACCTGCCGGTCGCGCGTACGCGGCCACCGACTCCGGCCTCGTCGCCAGCAGAGCGAGCACGAGCCAGGGGGCGGCGACCGCCAGCCGCGCGGCGTAGACCGTCCAGCTCTGCCGGCCCTCCAACTCCGAGCGAGTGCGCGCGTCCTCCCGGAGGAACGCCGAGAGACTGCGTAGCAGCCGGCCGAGATCCGTGCCGCCGACCTCGCGCGTGATCCGCAGTGCCTCGCAGATCCGGTCGGCGACGGGGTCGGCGAGACGCTCCTTCAGCGCGTCGAGCGCCTCGCCGAAGCGACCCGTCGTCCGGTAGTCGGCCGCGAACGACGCGAACGCGGGTCGCAGCGGCTCCGGACCGCGGTCGGCGATCTGCGCGAGCGCTTCCGGAAGCGAGAGGCCGGCGCGCACGCCCGAGCTCAGGTTGTCGACGACCTCGGGCCAGACGTCGCGCAGCTGCTGCCGCCGCTGGCGTGCACGACCCTGGATGATCGCCACGGGAGCCCACGACGCCATGCCACCGAAGCACACGGCGATGGCCGGAACGTCCGAGACGGCGAGGGTTGCCGCAAATCCGGTGACGCCGAACCCGGTGCATGTCACCGCCAAGGTCCGCAGCGTGACGGACTCCATCCCCGCCTGCCGCAACGTGTCCATCGCCCGGTCGTGCCAGCCGCCCGGTCTCCGCGATGACCGCGGCGTGGGCACCCACCACGACCACCAGATGCAGAAGAGGCCCATCCCCAGAATGAGACCCACGACGACACCCATCCCGTCTCCCTCCCTCTACCGCCGCGCCCGGTCCGCCGACAGCAGGGCCGCGACGTCGATGCCACGGCGCCTGAATCGGTCCTCGTGCGGCGGATAGCCGTCCGCCCGCACCAACCGGTCCGCCTGTTGCGTGAAGACGTCGGCGGTCTCGACGACGTCGTGCTCGACACGACCGGGCACGGCGACGATCTCGCGCACCCGGCGGACGCCGTCCCCGTCGAGGCCGAGGTGGACGACGAGGTCGACGCTCGCCGCCACGGTCGGGACGACGAACCCGGCGCTCACGTTCTCGCCGGCCAGCAAGGGGAGCGTGCAGATCTTGGTCACCGCCTCGCGGGCGGTGTTGGCATGCACCGAGCACATGCCGGGGATCCCGCTGTTCAAGGCGATCAGCAGATCGAGGCACTCGTCCTGTCGGACCTCGCCCACCACCAGCCGGTCGGGGCGCATCCGTAGTGCCTCCTTGACCAGCCGGCGCAACGGCACCTCGCCGGTGCCCTCCAGGCTGGGTTGGCGGCACTGCATCGCCACGGTGTCCCTGAGGCTCGGGCGAAGCTCGAACACCTCTTCGCAGGTGATGAGCCGTTCCCTCGGCGGCACGGCGGCGATGAGGCAGTTGAGCAGCGTCGTCTTGCCGGCCTGCGTGCCGCCGGAGACCAGGATGTTCAGGCCGACGGAGACGGCTGCCTCGAGAAACTCGGCGGCCTGGCGCGTCAGCGTCCCGAGGTCGACGAGCTCCGCGAGACCCGCGGCGCGCACGACGAACTTGCGAATGTTGACTGCCATGTGCGTTCGCGTGATGTCGGGGATGACGACGTGCAACCGCGAGCCGTCGGGCAGCGTGGCGTCCACGAACGGGCTCGACATGTCGACGCGGCGCCCTGACGTCTTGAGCATGCGCTCCACGAGGTCGCGGACGTCGTCGGCGGTGAGGATCGTCGTCGTCAGCTCGCTCCCCCCGGAGCGCGCGACGAACACCTTGCCCGGCTCGTTGATCCAGATCTCCTCCACCGCCGGATCGTCGAGGAACTGCTGGAGCGGGCCGAACCCGACCACGGCGTCGAGCACCTGCTTGACCGCGCTCTCGGTGTCCACGAGCGGCGGTAGTGCACGCGTCAGAGTGCGCTCGTCGTACCCGGCGACGGCGTCCTCCACCAGGCGGCGGACGTCTTTCGCGTCGCGCCCTGGGTCGATTCCGCGGCGCCGGATGATCTCGCGCACCTCGTCCGACACGATTGCCACCGCGTCCATGACGACCTCCCCCGTGCCCGGTGACGTGAATGCGCCGGATGAGATCACCGGACGCGATCGGCAGCATGGCACATCGGACAGATCGGGACGTAGTTATCCACAGCTTCTTCGCGAAAACACCCATTGTGGAAAACTGCGAAGACAAGTCGTTCGGTACTCGCAAATTATCCACAAGCGGCTTGACCTGGGCTTTTCCCAGTTGTCCACAGAGGCGGCCGAGCGCCCTTTTCGACCCGGCACAATCGGCGCCATGGAACTCCGATGGACCGTCCTCGACACCGGCCGCACCGGCGCGTCCACCGACGTGTCGGTCAGGGCGGCCACGGGCACGACCTTCGACGCGCTGCTCGCCGCGCTCCGGTCGGCGACCGGGTTGACCGCCGAGGATCGCGGCGTCTTCCGCATCGGCGGCGCGATGGTGGGGGCAGAGCTCGTCGTCGGGCTTCCGCCACTCCTCGACGGCGCGGTGCTGCTCTTCGACCGTTCCCCCGGCCCGGCGGCCGAGGCCGAGCGGCGGGCGCGACCGCTGCTGGAGCTTCACGTCGTGGCCGGCCCGGACGCCGGCGTCGTCGCGGCGCTGCCGCCCGGCGTGACCACGATCGGCAGGTCCGCCGAGGCGGGTCTGCGACTGCGCGACCCCGAGCTGTCCCGCGTCCACGCGCAGATCGACGTCCGGCCGGACGGCGTGTGGGTCGCCGACCTCGGCTCCACGAACGGGACCCTCGTCGGCGGGAGGCCGTCGATCGGCTCGGCCCTGCAGCTCGCCGCCGGCGGGACGATCTCGCTGGGGCGCAGCACCCTGGAGGTCCGCTCCCCGAACGACGCGCCGGCGACTCGGAGGCCGGACGGGGTCGGCCATCTCCTCGTCAACCGGACGCCGTCGTTCCGGCCGCCCGTCGCCACGCCGGAGATCCGCTACCCGACGCCGCCCGGCGCCGGTGCCCGCCGGCTCAGGCTGCCATGGCCGGCCATGTTCCTGCCGTTGCTGATCTGCGTGCCGATGGCGCTGATCTGGCGTCAGGCGACCTTCCTGCTGTTCGCTGCGACGACGCCGCTCCTGCTGCTCGGGCAGTACGCCGCCGACCGGCGCTCCGGCCGCAGGGAGCACCTGGCCGAGCAGGCGGCGTACGAACTCGACGTCCGGGCCGCGGACGACGCGGTGCGAAGCGCGCTGGCCGGCGAGCTCGTGCGCTGGGAGGCGGACGCCCCGGACCTGGCCGCCCTCCGGCTCGTGGCGCGGGGCCCGACCGGCGAGCTGTGGCGCCGGCGTCCGGGCGGGACCGGCTTTCTCCGGACGAGGCTCGGGCGCGGGCAACGCCCGTCGGACGTCGTCGTCCGGCGTCCGGCCGGCGAGGCCGATCGGCGACGCGGCGTGGGTGCGGCGGACGGGCGGGAGATCGTCCACCATCCCGACGCGCCCGTCCTGGTGGACCTGGGCTCCGTCCGCGGCCTCGGCATCGCGGGCCCACGGCGGACCGGCCTCCCCCTTGTGCGATCCATCGTTGGTCAGCTCGCCGTCGGTTGCTCACCGCACGAGCTGAGGATCGAGGTTCTCGCGCCGGACGCCGCCCGCCGCGGCGACTGGGACTGGGCGGCGCTGCTGCCTCATGCCGGGCGCGACCCATCGCCGCCGATGCCCGGCGACGGCCGTTCGCGGGCCGGAGAGGCGCACACGATCGTCGTCGTGGACGGCGGCGGCAGTGTCCGAGAACGGGCGGCGATGACGCAACTGCTGAGCCGCGAGGACCACGTCGTCGTGTGGCTGGAGGACGATCCGGGGATGCTGCCGCTGGCGTGCGGAGCAGCGGTGATCTGCGCCGACGACGGCTCGAACCTCGCGACGTACCGGCGGGAGGACGCGGACGCCGTCACCGTGCGCCTGGACCTGCCCGGCACCCCGTGGGCCCACGACGTCGCCCGGTCGTTGGCCCCGCTCCGCGATGCCGGCCCGGGGGCCGAGGAGCGGCTTCCCGTGGTCGTGTCGTTCGTCGAGCTGATGCGACGTCGCGGCCTGGACGTCACGGATCCCCGTGCGATCGACGCCCACTGGTCTGCGTCGCGGCGGACGGGGCGGACGACGGCGACCATCGGCGTCGGGCGCTCCGGCCCCTGCACGCTGGACCTGGCACTCGACGGACCACACGCACTGGTCGGGGGCACGACGGGATCGGGCAAGTCCGAGCTGCTGCGGACGTTCGTCTTCGGGCTCGCCGTGGAGCACCCGCCGGAGGCCGTGTCCTTCGTCCTCGTCGACTACAAGGGCGGCGCGGCGTTCCGCGGATGCGAACGGCTGCCCCACGTCGCCGGCCTGGTGACCGATCTCGACAACGGGCTGGCCGCCCGTGCGTTGACGTCGTTGCGCGCCGAGCTGCGCCGACGCGAACGCCTGCTCGCGGCGGCCGGGGTCGCAGACCTCGCGCAGTACGCGGCCGCCTCGCGGGCCGACCCGGCGTCCGGGCTCGGTGCGGATGCAGACGAGGCGAGCCGTCCGCCGCTTCCCCGGCTCGTCATCGTGGTGGACGAGTTCCGTGTCCTGGCGGAGGAACTGCCCGACTTCGTGAGCGGGTTGGTCCGAATCGCCACCGTCGGCCGGTCGCTGGGCGTCCACCTGGTGCTGGCCACGCAGCGGCCCGCCGGCGTCGTCTCGGCCGAGATACGCGCCAACGCCAACCTCCGCATCGCCCTCCGCGTCCGTGAGCGGGCGGACTCGGACGACATCGTCGACAGCCCGCTTGCCTCGGCACTGCCGGTCCATCGGCCCGGCCGCGCCATCCTGAGATCCGGGGGCGGCGAGCTCGTCGAGATCCAGGTCGCCCGGCTCTCCGACGTGGTGGCCGTCGACGAGGCGCCGACGGTCGTGGCGCTCACGACGACGCAGGGTCCGGCCGCAGTGGCCGCCGAGGAACGGACGGCGCCACGCCGGACCGAGGCCGAGGTGGTGGCCACCGCCGTCCGGGAGGCGGCCCGTGCTCGAGGCGCGACTCCGACGGCCGCTCCATGGCTGCCGCCGCTGCCCGCCCACGTGCCGCGGTCGGAGCTCGGCGACGACGATGGTCCGGGGCTGGTCTTCGGTCTCGCCGACGATCCCGACGACCAGCGCCGGATCCTCGCCCGGTGGACCTGGCGCGGCCAGCTCGCCATCGCCGGAGGGCCGCGGTCGGGTCGCAGCACCTGCCTTCGGAGCCTCGTCGCCGCCGCGCTCCACCGGACCCCGGAGACCCACGTCTATGCCGTTGCGCCGGCCGCAACGCTCCGGGACATCGCGCGCTGGCCCCACGTGGGCGGCGTCGTCGCCATGGACGACGTCGAGCGCGTGGACCGGCTGTTCCGGCGGCTCGCGGTCGAGCTCGACGCTCCAGGGCGACGCGGCCACCACGCCGAGCCCCGAGCCGAGCGGACCCACGACGTCGTCCTCGCCGTGGACGGTTGGGAGGACGCCTCCGGCGCGTGGGCGACCTACCGTCACGGACGCCTGGTGGACGCCCTGCTCGACGTCATGCGCCGCGGCGGTCCCGCGGGCGTCCACGTGGTCGTCACCGGTGAGCGCGCACTGCTGACCGGGCAGCCGGCGGCCCTCCTGACGGAACGACTGCTCCTGCGCTTCGCCGACCCCCTAACGGCCACGCTGGCCGGCGTACCGGCGTCGCGGGTCCCGGCCGACCAGCCACCGGGACGAGGACTCTGGCTGACCGAGGCCGGGACGGTGCTCGACGTCCAGGTCGCCGCGCCGGACGAGCGAGTGGACGAGACCACCAAGGCCGTTCCCGGGTTCACGCGGCCGTGGCCGGTGCCGGAACTGCCGGTCTCGCTCACGCGCGGCGAACTGCTCGCGGACCACGCCGGTGATCAGGTCGGCGACGGCGACACCCTGCTGCTCGGTGTCGCGGCGGACGCTTCCTCGGCGGTTTCCGACGCGCCGAGGCTGACGCCCGCCGGACCGGAGGTGCGCCCGGGCACGGTGGCCTCGGTCCTCGGCCCTCCGGGCAGCGGCCGGAGCACGGCCCTCGCGACCCTCGCCGCGGCCGCGCGGGCCGCAGGCCGGCGGGCCATCCTCGTCCGGGGCGGCGGCCGGGGCGATCGCCGACCGGCTGTCGCACCCGGCGTCGTCGTGATCGACCCCCTGCGGGTGGACGCGACGACATGTCTCGCGGCGGCAGTCGAGTCGGCTCCGAGGCCGGTGATCCTCGTCGACGATGCCGGCGAGGTGGACGACGCGCTCGGCCTGGCGGTGCTGGACGCCCGGTCGCGCGCCTCGGTGGTGGTGGCGACCACGGCCGCGGACGTCCTGGGCAGCTACGGCGGTCTGCTCGGAGCCGCCAGGAAGGCGCGGAACGGCGTCCTGCTCGGCGCCGTGGGACCGGCCGACGGCGATGCGCTCGGTGTCCGGCTCGGGCCGTGGTCCGGCGGCCCGCCGGGCCGAGGCTGGCTGGTACGCCGGGGCAGTACGGTCGCCCTGCAGGTGGCGACGCCGGACGCCGGCTCGTCAGGCTCGGTCGGGGCACCGGGACGTCACGCCACTCGGCGCGACGGCATCCGAGGCAGAGCTCGACACGCCCCCTCCGCGGGCGAAGGGTCCGCGCGCGAGGAGGTGGCGGCGCGGTGAGAAGGTGGGCTCATGGACGCCCCTGCTTCCGCGGACACCCCTGCCGTTCCGACGCCCGACGCATCCGCGCCCATCGAGGCAGGCACACCGTGGCGAGTCCGTCCTGCGGTGCCGGACGACGCCGAGCGGATCAACGCGCTGGTCAGGGAGCTGGCGACATACGAGCGAGAGCTCGACGCCGTCCGCGCGACCGCGGACGACTTCCGCGCCGCGCTCTTCGGCGCCAACCCCCGGGTGCACTGCCACGTGGCCGAGGTCAGCGGTCGCGAGGGTCCGCTGGTGGTCGGGATGGCGCTCTGGTTCGTCAGCTTCTCCACGTGGCAGGGCCGCCACGGCCTCTGGCTGGAGGACCTCTTCGTGGAGCCGGAGTACCGCCGCCTCGGGCTCGGCCGCGCCCTGCTGGAGGCTCTGGCGAAGGTGTGCGTGGAGCGCGGCTACCGGCGGCTGGAGTGGTGGGTCCTGGACTGGAACACGCCGGCCCACGACTTCTACCGGTCGCTCGGCGCCGTCCCTCAGCCCGACTGGACGACATGGCGCATCGACGACGAGGCCCTCAGCCGACTGGGACGCTCCGCGAGCTAGCCACGCCGCGGCGTCGTCGCCACCACGCGGCCGCGGCTCGAGCGGCTCGTAACGCCGCACCCGGACTCGGAGCTCGAGACGACGCACGGTTACGGCGTCCTGGGGAAACGACGTCGGCGGTCACGCACGATCACGAGCGGCAACGAGTCATCACGGAAATCGCCTCTAGTTGTTGCCCAGAACCTCGACAGTCACCACTGAACGTGTTCTATTCTCTTCCGATGGTGACCACGGTCTCGTTGCGTAACGGGGGCACCGCGCACCGCGATCCTCTGTGCGACACCGCATCCGCGAGGAGGCGAGCCATGGCGACTGCGTGGCACAGCGAGACCGTCCGCACCGACACCGTCGAGCTCGACGTCCCGGCGAGCCCCGCCTACCTCGCCGTCGTGCGGACGGCCACCGCGGGCCTGGCGGCGCGACTGGGCCTCACCCTCGACCAGATCGAAGACCTGCGCATCGCCGTCGACGAGGCGTGCGCACTGCTGCTCGGCGGCCGCGGTCACGCGGGCGAGACGCTGAGCACCTCGTTCACCATCGGAGACGGCTTTCTCGACGTCTTCATCACCGGCCCCAACGCCGATCCCCCCGACGAGTCGAGCTTCGCCTGGTCGGTGCTCAACGCACTCGTCGGCGCGGTCGAGACGGGGTCCGGTGCCGCCGGTAGCTGGATCAGGCTGACGCACCTCGGGGGTCGATGAGCGCCGTGACACCTGACGAGACGGGAGATCCCCGCGTGGCAGTCCTCACGCGGCCGCCGCAGCAGCGGCGTCACGACACCCGCGACGCCATCGACCCTCGCTTCTCCACCCTCGCGGCGATGGACCCGTCGGACCCGGCCCGCGCCGCCCTGCGCCGGGCGGTCGTCGAGGCGCACCTGCCGCTGGTCCACCACTTGGCGCAGCGCTTCCGTGGCCGCGGTGAGCCGTACGACGACCTGGTGCAGGTCGGCACCATCGGCCTCCTGCATGCCGTCGACCGCTTCGACCCGGCGCGCGGCTCGTTCACCGGTTTCGCGGTCCCCACGATCCTCGGCGAGATCCGTCGGCACTTCCGCGACCGTAGCTGGGCGATGCGTGTGCCACGCCGGATCCAGGACATGGGACGACGCGTCTCCGAGGCTCGCGAGACGCTCACGCATCGGCTCGACCGGTCGCCGACGGCGCAGGAGATCTCGTCGTATCTGGACGCCGACCTCGACCTCGTCCTCGAAGCGCTGGAGACGGCGACGGCGTACACGACCGTGCCCCTGCCGACGGCCCCCGACGAGGCCGACCGGCTCCAGCGGCCCTGCCTGGACAGCGGGCTGGAGCTCGTCGAGCAGCGCGAGACGCTGCGTCCGCTGCTCGCGCGACTGCCCGTGCGCGAGCAGCGCATCCTGGAGCTGAGGTTCGGCCGCGGCCTCTCGCAGTCGCAGATCGCGACGGAGATCGGCATCTCCCAGATGCACGTGTCGCGCCTGCTGGCGCGCAGCCTCGCCGCCTTGCGCATAGGGCTGAGCGAAGCGGACGCCGACTGACGCGGCGCCTGTCGGCGCAAGGCGACCACGGCCACGGGGCGCGGTGATCATGCACTTCCGGTCCGCCCACTCCCAGCGGAGGTGCACCGTCGCGCTCAAGGGGGCGTACCGGAAGTGCATGATCGCCGCCCAGGGGTACGGCACCCAGCGAACGAAGAGTCCAGAACGAAACCCAGGCGATCCCTGGAACCCGACCCCCGGCCAAGGTCAGGTCGTGGGGGCCCGGGTGGCGAGCAGCAGGGCCAGCAGGGCCACGGCCGCGGCCACGAGCGGAATACCTACGGGCCACGCGTCCGTTCGCAACAGCGGCATCGCGACGCCGGCCTGGAGCAGTTGCCACGTCACCACCGGCGCGCGCGTCCACCCCAGTCCCCGGACCAGGCCGTAGGCGCATCCGCCGAGGCCCGCGCCGGTGACCAGGGCGAGCCCGGCGAGCGCGAGAGCGCCGCCGGGTTCGGCAGCGGTGGCGACGAACGTCTCCACCACCAGGTACACAGCCAGGCCGACGAGGACGAGCGCCTCCGCGGCCACCAGCGCGCCGGCGACCAACCGCAGCCGGGGAGCCGCCGGCTGGCCGGCGGAACCGCCGCTGTCGCTGGTCACAGCCCTCCGTCCAGGCATCGACCGGTACCGACCGGGTGGTGCCGGCACGGACGACGCTATCGGGTGCCCGACTCGGCCCGGTCGCGAACCAGATGGGCCGCTGACTCGTAACTTCAGCGAGTGACCGGGGGATCTGGACGCGCGGACCACCCTTCTGTCACGGAGAGTGTTCGCTCGTACCAACTCATGGACCAAACACGGGAGCCAACGACGGCAGGTATTCAGCACGCCGACAGCGGGTAAGAATTCGCTGACACTGTGCTGCGACTTGTCTGGGAAGGCGACGGCGTCGTCAGACATTGATCACTGCCGCCGGCGTTCCGCATGGCCTGATCAGGCCCGGTGACCAGTCGGTGACCTGGAGGGTATATACGTGGCGTGATCGAACGACTACAGTCGTGCGCCGTGACCGCGACCACCCCAGGATCGTGAAAGTCACCGAGGGAAAACCCTTGTGAAAGCGGGCACAAGGATGTGAGGCTGTGCGTTGGATTCAAGAGGACCGCGACGACGCGGCTGATACGTACGCGTCCATCGGATAACGGCTTCGGCACAACCGGTGACGCGGGCATCGCGGACCAGGGGGTCACGGTAACGCCCTACCGTGACCGGACAGTGACAACCGCCCTTTCCGGGCATGAGGAGTGGACCCAACCCATGGACTGGCGCCACCAGGCAGCCTGCCTCGACGAGGACCCGGAGCTGTTCTTCCCGATCGGGAACACCGGCCCGGCCATCCTCCAGATCGAGGAGGCCAAGGCCGTCTGCCGACGCTGCGACGTCGTCGAGACCTGCCTTCGCTGGGCTCTCGACACCGGTCAGGATGCGGGCGTGTGGGGCGGGCTTTCCGAAGACGAGCGACGCGCACTCAAGCGCCGGAACGCTCGCGCACGTCGAGCCGGCTGAACACTTCCGCCGTCCCGGCACGTCTCCCCTCAGCCCGGAGCGTGCCGGGACGCCGTGCTTTGTCACCCGAGCGCGGGCGCACCGACGACGTCGAACCCCACCGCACGACCCCCTTGTGAGCACGGTGTGGCACCGGTCTCAATAGGTGAGTCCGGTGCCACACCGTGCTCACA
>Ga0081539_10003948_pt1 | contig 17183 bp, 13 predicted proteins | sample TabmetS4T2R2_FD_71023 | JGI IMG/M metagenome (GOLD analysis project Ga0081539, IMG submission 71023) | Tabebuia heterophylla rhizosphere microbial communities from the University of Puerto Rico - S4T2R2 | ecosystem: Host-associated > Plants > Roots > Rhizosphere ...
CCGGCCGGTTGGTGATCACGCTGAAACCGCGCGGCCAGCGCAAGGCGGTGATCAGCGAGGTGATCGATCGGCTCGAGGCGGCCATCGCCGACATCGCCGGAACGACCGTGTTCTTCCAACCGGTCCAGGACATCCAGATTTCGACCCGCACCAGTCGCGCGCAGTACCAGTACACGCTCGTCGGCACGGATGCCGCGGAGGTCACCGCATGGTCCGACAAGCTGGTCCAGGCGTTGCGCGGGAATACGACGCTCCGCGATGTCTCGTCGGAGGCGCAGGAAGGGGGGCTGCGCGTCTACGTCAATGTCGATCGCGAGAAAGCCGGCCGGCTCGGCATCTCGATGCAGGTGATCAACGATACGCTCAACGACGCGTTCGGCCAGCGCCAGATCTCGACCATTTACGGCCAGGCGAACCAGTATCGCGTGATCCTCGAAGCAGCGCCGCAATATCAGCGCGACCCGTCGGCGCTGTCGAAAATCTATGTGCCGGCGAACGTACCGAGCCAGCCGCTGCAGAGCTCGAGCGCGCAGAACATCCAGCCGCTGTCGAGTTTCGTGCCGGGCTCGAACAGCACGCAGGTGCCGCTCAGCGCCTTCGCGAAAATGCTGCTGACCACGGCGCCGCTCGCGATCGCGCATCAGGAGCAGTTTCCTTCCGTGACGCTGAGCTTCAATCTCGTGCCCGGCGCTGCGCTCGGCGATGCGGTCGGCATCATCTCGTCGGCGGAGCGCGTGATCGGCATGCCGAGCTCGGTGCTCGGGACCTATTCGGGCGACACGGCGGAATTCGCCAAGTCGTTGCAGAACGAGCCGTGGCTGATCCTCGCCGCCGTGGTGACGATCTACATCGTGCTCGGCGTGCTCTATGAGAGCTTCATCCATCCGCTGACGATCCTCTCGACCTTGCCGTCCGCCGGCGTCGGCGCGCTGCTCGCGCTGATGCTGGTCGGGCAGGATCTTTCCGTCATCGCGCTGATCGGCATCGTGCTGCTGATGGGCATCGTCAAGAAGAACGCCATCATGATGATCGACTTTGCGCTCGAGGCGGAGCGGCGCGAAGGGCAGTCGCCGCGCGACGCGATCGTGCAAGCCTCGCTGTTGCGCTTCCGGCCGATCATGATGACGACGCTGGCGGCGCTGTTCGGCGCGCTGCCGCTCGCGCTCGAAAGCGGCACCGGCTCGGAGCTGCGCTTCCCGCTCGGTGTCACCATCATCGGCGGCTTGCTGCTGAGCCAGCTGCTCACGCTCTACACCACGCCGGTGATCTATCTCGGCATGGAGCGGCTGCGGCTGCGCCTGACGCGACAAGCGCCGCGGTCGGCGCCGCAGGCGGCCGAGTAGGGGCAGATCATGAACGTCTCCTACCCGTTCATCATGCGGCCGGTCGGCACCATCTTGCTGGCGATCGGACTGCTGCTGGTCGGGATCGTGGCGTATCGCTTCCTGCCGGTGTCGAGCATGCCGAACGTCGAGCTGCCGACCATCCGCGTCACGGCGAGCCGGCCCGGCGCCGATCCGGCCGTGATCGCCGCGACCGTGGCGGCGCCGCTCGAGCGCAGCCTCGGCACGATCGCGGGCGTCACCGAGATCACCTCGGTGTCGTCGCTCGGCCAGACTTCGATTACGGTGCAGTTCGACCTGAACCGCAAGATCGATGGCGCGGCGCGCGACGTGCAGGCGGCGATCAACGCCGCGCTGATCGACCTGCCGAGCGATCTGCAGGCGCTGCCCTCGTTCCGTAAATTCAATCCGGCGGCAGCGCCCGTGCTGATCCTGGCGCTGACCTCCAAGACGGTGCCGCCGAGCGCGATCTACGATGCCGCCGACACGGTCGTGGCGCAGCGCATCGCGCAGGTCACCGGCGTTGCCGACGTCACGGTGAGCGGGGCCGAGCAGCCAGCGGTGCGCGTGCGCGTCAATCCGGGCGCGATCGCGTCGGCTGGGATCGCGCTCGAGGACGTGCGCACCGCGATCGCCGGCGCGAACGCGCAGAGCCCGATCGGCGTGCTCGACGGCAGCGAGCTCGCGACTACGATCGGCATCAACGATCAGCTGCGCCAGATCCCGGACTACAAGACGCTGGTGGTGAAGACGCGCAACGGCAATATCGTGCGCCTTTCCGATATCGCAACCGTCGAGCAGAGCACGCGCAACACGCGCTCCGGCGCCTGGTTCAACCGTCAGCCTTCGGTGCTGTTGATCATCACCAAGCAGGGCGACGCGAATGTCATCGAGACCGTCGATGCCATTCGCGAGCTGATTCCCGAAATCAAGCGCTGGATTCCCTCCGACATCGACATTTCGATCCTGTCCGACCGCACCACCACCATTCGCGCCAGCGTCGAGGACATGCAGCTCACGCTGCTCGGCACCATCGCGATGGTGATGATCGTGGTGTTCCTGTTCCTGCGGCGCGCGACGCCGACCATCGCCGCCGGCATCACGGTGCCGCTCTCGCTCGCCGGTACCTGCGCGCTGATGTGGGTGGTCGGCTTCTCGATCGACAATCTCTCACTGATGGCGCTCGCGGTCTCGGTCGGCTTTGTGGTCGACGACGCGATCGTGATGATCGAGAATGTGTTCCGCAACATGGAGAAGGGCCTCTCGCCGTTGCGCGCCACGCTCGAGGGCGCGCGCCAGATCGGCTTCACGGTGATCTCGATCAGCATCTCGCTGGTCGCAGCGTTTATTCCGCTGTTGTTCATGGGCGGCATCGTCGGCCGCGCATTCCGCGAGTTCTCCGTCACGGTCGCGTTCGCGATCCTGGTGTCGACCATCGTGTCGCTCACCGTCACGCCGATGGTGTGCGCGCATTACGTCCGCAGCCTGCCGAGCGCGACCGAGACGCGCTTCGACCGCATCGTCGAGTGGTTCCTGTCGCGCTTGACGCGCGGCTATGGGGCGAGCTTGCGGGTGCTGCTCGGGCACCGCGTGCTGATGCTGGTCGTGATGGCGGCAACCATCGCGCTCACTGTCGATCTCTACATCAAGACGCCGAAGGGGTTCTTCCCGCAGGACGATACCGGCCTCATCTTCACGGGCACGCGCGCCTCGCCCGACATCTCCTATCGGGCCATGGTCGAGCAGCAGCAAAAGGTACTCGACATCATCCTGGCCGATCCGGCGGTCTCCGGCGTCGGCTCCTCGGTCGGCGGCTCGGCCTGGAGCGCCTCGGTCAATCAGGGCCGCCTGTTCGTCGCGCTCAAGCCGCTGGAGCAGCGCGATCATGTCCCGACCCAGCGCGTGATCGACCGGCTGCGGCCGAAATTCGCCGCGCTGCCGGGCATTGAAGTGTGGATGTTTCCCGCGCAGGACGTGCGCGTCGGCGGCCGCCAGGGTCGCTCGCAATATCAGTTCACGCTGTGGAGCTCGGATCTCGACGAACTGCTGAAATGGGTGCCGAAGGCGGTCGAGGTGGTCAAGACCGTGCCCGGCATCGTCGACGTGTCGACCGACCGCGAGCAGGGCGGCTTCCAGCTCAACGTCTCGATCGACCGGCAGGCCGCAGCGCGGCTCGGCGCACGCGTGCAGGACATCGATGCGGCGCTCGCGAACGCGTACGCGCAACGCCAAGTCTCGACGATCTACACCTCGCGCAACCAGTACAAGGTGATCCTCGAGGTCGATCAGCAATATCAGCGCGACCCGAACGACCTCTCGAAGATCTACGTCAGCGGGCGCAACGGCACGCAGGTGCCGCTCTCGAACGTCGCGCATTTCGAGCGCAGCGTCGCGCCGCTCGTGATCAATCACCAGGGGCAGTTTCCCGCCGTGACGATCTCGTTCGGGCTGCGCGAGGGCGAGTCGCTGGAAACCGCGAGCGCCGCCCTGCGCCAGGCCGTTCTCGACATGCGTATGCCCGATATCGTGCAGGCCGAGTTCGCCGGCGACGCGAAGGCCTTTGCGCTCTCCGCCGGCGCGCAGCCGCTGCTGGTGCTCGCCGCGCTGGTCGCGGTCTATCTGGTGCTCGGGGTGCTGTATGAAAGCCTCGCGCATCCGCTCACGATTATTTCCACGCTGCCCTCCGCCGGTCTCGGCGCGCTGCTTGCGCTGCAGGTGTTCGGCGCGGAGCTGACCATCATCGCGTTCATCGGCATCATCCTGCTGATCGGCATCGTGAAGAAGAACGGCATCATGCTGGTCGACTTTGCGCTCGAGGCCGAACGCGTGCGCGGACTTGCGCCGGAGCGTGCGATCTATGAAGCCTGCATGGAGCGCTTCCGCCCGATCCTGATGACGACGCTTGCGGCGCTGCTCGGCGCGGTGCCGCTGGTGGTCGCGAGCGGACCCGGCGCCGAGCTGCGCCGGCCGCTCGGCATCACGATCATCGGCGGATTGCTGGTGTCGCAAGTCCTCACGCTCTACACCACGCCGGTGATTTACTTGTTGCTCGACCGGCTGCACCGCCGCCTCGGCGGCCGCGGTCCGCTGACGCGCGAAACGCAAGCTCAGCCGGCGGAGTAGTTCTGAAGGTCGGCGGTCGCATTTGCGCCCTCTCCCCTCGTGGGAGAGGGCTCCTCGGAGCTTCAACGCAGAAGGTCGGGAGAGGGGGACTCTCCCAGGGCAGTGCGGATCTAGAGTCCCCCTCTCCCGACCGCGTCGGTTGGAAGTCCTGCGAAGCCCTCTCCCACGAGGGGAGAGGGCGCGATAACAGCCGTCGCAGCGCGCGGGTAGCGCCGCCGCACGAAATCATTATAACCACCACCTCTCGCCTCGCCGGGGGCTCCTGCGTGCTCGATCTGGATTGGTCTGCCTTCGCGCCTGTCGTCGCGGATCGGCGCTTCATCGCCGCCGTGGCGATCGCGGCGCTGTCCGGTCTTGTGCGCGGCTTCTCGGGCTTCGGCTCCGCGCTGATCTACATTCCATTGATCAGCGCCGTGTATGAGCCGCGTATCGCCGCCGCGACGCTCCTGCTGATCGATTTTGCCGGGAGCACGCCGTTCTCGCTGCCTGAGCTGCCGCGCTGCAACTGGCGCGAGGTCGGCCCGATCACGCTGGCCGCCGCCGCCGCCATTCCGGTCGGCACGCTCGCGCTGATCCTGGTCGATCCGGTTGTGTTGCGCTGGGTCATCTCCGTGATGGTCGGCGTGCTGCTGCTCGTGCTCGCCTCGGGGTGGCGCTATCGCGGCAAGCCGACGCTGCCGGTGATGGCGCTGGTCGGCGCGAGCTCGGGGCTCGGCAGCGGCGCGGTACAGATCGCCGGACCGCCGGTGATCATCTTCTGGCTCGGCGGCAAGCACGACGCCATCACGGTGCGGGCGAACCTGATGGTGTTCTTCCTGGCGATGAACGTGGTGGCCTGCGTCACCTATGTGGTGCAGGGCTTGATCACGCGCGACGTGCTCGTGCTCTCGCTCTGCCTCGGCCCGGCGTTTCTCATCGCGATGTGGGTCGGCGTGCGCTTCTTCCACGCGGCCTCGGACGTGAGCTATCGCTGGATCGCCTACGGCATCGTGGCGCTCGCCGCGCTGGTGAGCCTGCCGTTGTTTGATGGATGGTTTCGGTAGGTGTAGCCCGGATGGAGCGCGTTAGCGCGAAATCCGGGGAGGCGGTTCGCGTTGCAATGCCGTCCCGGGTCTCGCTTCGCTCCACCCGGGCTACACTCAGCTCAATTCCTTCCTGACGATCGCCGCGCCGTCGGCGAGTGCCTTCAGCTTTCCGAACGCCACCTCGCGCGCGAAATACTTCATGCCGCAGTCGGGCGCCGGGATCAGGCGATCGGCATCGACATATTTCAACCCCGTGCGGATGCGCTCGGCGACCTGTTCGGGGCGCTCGACGATCGGGTCGCCGAGATTGATCACGCCGAGCATGATCTTCTTTTGCGACAGGTCCTTGAGCACGCCGAGATCGATCTTCGGCTGCGCCGCCTCGATCGAGATCTGCTCGGCCTTCGAGTCCGCAAGCTCGGAGAGGAAAAAGTAAGAGGTCGGCTTGTTGCTGACCAGGAACGCGTAGCCGAAACACAGATGCACCACGGTCGGCACCGTGATGCCGTCGAGCGCGCGGTTGATCGCCTTGACGGCGAAGCGCCGCGCCGCGTCCGGATCGTTGCGCAGCCACGGCTCGTCGAGCTGGATCACGTCGGCGCCGGCCGCAACGAGGTCGTGCGCCTCCTCGTTGACGGCGGCCGCATAGTCCATCGCGAGCTCTTCGGGGTCCTGGTAGAACTCGTTCTTGACCTGCTGCGTCATGGTGAAGGGGCCGGGCAGCGTGATCTTTGCCTTGTGCTCGGTGTTGCGGCGCAGGAACTGCATGTCGCGCACCTCCACCGGCTCGCGGCGGCGCACTTTGCCGATGACGCGCGGCACGGGCGTCTCGCGGCCCGCGCCGGCGCGGCTTGTGACCATCGCGGGATTGTCGAGGTCGATGCCCTCGAGCGCGGTCGCGAAACGATTGGAATAGCTTTCGCGCCGCATTTCGCCGTCGGTGATGATGTCGATGCCGGCGCGCTCCATGTCGCGGATCGCGATCAGCGTCGCGTCGTCCTGCGCCTTCTCGAGATAGGGCTCGGGAACGCGCCACATCTCCTTCAGCCGCAAGCGCGGCACGGTTTGGGACTTGAGCACATCCTGGTTCACGAGCCAGTCCGGCTGCGGATAGGAGCCGACGACCGTGGTCGGCAAGAGCTTCTCGGGCATCGTCAGTCCCTTGTTTTCTCTCCTCTGTTTATTTGAACTCGCGCGTCAGTTCTACGTCGATCAGCATCGGCGCGCCGGCGGCGAGCGCTTTCGCGATCAGGTCGGTCGCATCATGCACGGTCTTGGCGCGCTCGGCCGTAACGCCGAGCGATCGCGCCAGCCCAACATAGTCGATCGCGGGATCGTTCAGCTCCATGCCCACATAGGTATCGAGTTGGGCAGCGTACCCGCGTTGGGCAAAGACGCGCTGCTTCAGGATCCGGTAGGACGTGTTGTTGAAGATCACGAACACGACGCCGATCTTGTAGCGCGCCGCGGTCCACAGGCCCTGGATGGTATACATCGCCGACCCGTCGCCCGAGAGACAGATCACCGGGCGGTCGGGCAGCGCGACCTTGACGCCGATCGAGGCCGGCAGACCCCAGCCGATACCGCCGCCGCGCAGCCCGAAGAAGCTCTGCGGATCATCGCTCTTCATCAGCTGGCGCATGCCACCGCTCGACGACACGGTTTCGTCGATCACCACGGCGTCTTTCGGCAGGATCTCGCTGATTGCGTGGATCAGCGCGAGCGGCTGCACCGGCGTCTCGTTCGCCATCGATTTCGCCCGTGCTCTCAGCTTCTCGAGCTCGGCCTTGTTGGCTTCGCTCGCAGCCTTGAGGCGGTCTTGTGCTGCGCGCGCGGCGCCATTCTGGAAGCCGGCGCGGATCGCGTCGGTCAGCTCGGGCAGCGTGCCTTTCGGATTGCCGAGGATCGCCACGTCGGCCGGATAGTTCTTGCCGAGCTCCCACGGGTCCATATCGAGATGCACGATGCGCAGATCGGAGGAGATTGGCGCGACGTCGGAGGGGAGCGACAGCGCGAACAGATCCGCGCCGACCGAGAACAGCACATCGTGCTGATCGAAGATCTTGCGCATCGCGGCTTGCGAGCGCCCCATCGCGCCGCGGAACAGCGGATGCGAGGACGGGAACGACGCCGTGTTGGCGATCAGCTCGGCATAGACCGGCGCGCCGATCATCTCGGCGAGGGCGACGAGCTCGGCGAGCGCGCGGTTTTGCGCCACGGCGTCACCAGCCATGATCACCGGACGCTTCGCGGCACTGAGGATCTTTGCCGCCGCCTCGATCGCGGCGCGGTCGCCGCGCACGTTCGTCGCAATGCGCGTCGGCGCCATCAGGTCGAGGTCGGCTTCGTTCTTCAGGATATCGCCGGGCAGCGACAGAAACACCGGCCCGGTCGGCGGCGCCAGCGCGGTCTTGCAGGCGCGATGCACCATCAGTGGCAGATCGACCAGCCGATGCACCTCGTCCGACCATTTCACCAGCGGCCGCGCGATCGGCGGCAGGTCGGCGTAAAGGATCGGCTCGGTGCGGTTGAAGTCCTGATCGTGCTGGCCGGCCGTCACCAGGATCGGCGAAGCGGCCTTCTGCGCGTCATAGAGCATGCCCATCGCGTTGCCGAGGCCAGGCGTCACGTGCAGGTTCACGACCGCGAGCTTACCGGAGGCCTGCGCGTAGCCGTCGGCCATCGCCATCACGGCGGCTTCCTGCAGGCCGAGCACGTAACGCATCTCGTTGTCGACCGCGAGCGCGTCCATCAACGGCAGTTCGGTGGTGCCGGGATTGCCGAACATCACCTCGACGCCTTCCTGTTTCAAAATCTCCAGGAACGCACGCTTTCCGGAAATGACGGGCAAGGTTTCCTCCGCTTGTGTTGTGGGCAGGCCGCTGAACGCGGCTATTTGCGCAACAGATATTTGTGCTCGCCGGTGAGCACGAGCTCGCGATTTTGGTTACGGATCGTCACGGTAAACACCACGACGCCGGTCGTGCGCTGCGGGATCAGCTGCGTGATGGTGAACTCGGTGTAGAGCGTATCGCCCGGATAGACGCCTTTGAGAAATTTCGAGGACTGCTCGGTGAAGCCGATGAGCCTGTCGCCGATCTGATGCGGGAAGGCGCCGGCACCGATCGCCGCGAACGCGGCGACCTGAAGCCCGTGCGCGAGCAGGCCGCGAAGGCCGCGCGCGCGGCAGTATTCGACGTCGTAGTGGATCGGATGGTTGTCGGCCGAGAGCACCTGGAAGGCGGCGAAATGCGCGTCGGTGACGGTGCGGCTCGGCGTGCGGAAAATCTCGCCAACTTTGAGGTCGTCGAAGGTGCGCTGTTCTGTTACGTGAAACGCCGTTGGATCAAAGCCCGCCACGCCGCCACCCTTGCGATCGCTGTTGTTGATGGCATTTTAGAGCAGGATCCCGAAAAGTGGACACCGGTTTTCGGATCAGATCATGCTCCACGAAAATGCATGATCCCGGGAAGAGGACACCGGCACGTCATGCGCCAGCGGATACGAAGCCATGCACCCTGAGCTGCGGCTCATCGAAGACTTCATGACCGACAAAGGCTCGCTCGCCCTGCCGGCGCAGCCGCGCATGATCTTTGTAGTGCGCGGTTCGGTCACGATCGGTCGGCGAACGATCCGCCAGGGCGAGGTCCTCTATGGTGAAGAGACCCTCACGGTGCTCGCGGACGAGATCGGCGCGACGGTGTGGCGCTGGGAGCTGTCCGATCCGCGCCAGCCGGTTGCGAAGCCGACCAGTTCGAGCGTGATCTCACGCGACAAGCTGAGCAAGGCGTTGACCGGCCTTCCGGCGGGGGAATTGCTCTGGCGCGGCGATACCGTCGCGTTCCCGCCCGGCGGCTGCGCCTATCTGCACCGCCATCAGGGGCCGGGCATTCGTTGCGTCATCGAAGGCGAGCTCAGAGTCGATACCAACGGCGCGTCGCACACCTATCAGGTTGGCGATGCCTGGTTCGAAGCCGGGCCCGACCCGGTCTTCGCCCAGGCCGGCACCAAGCCGACGCGCTTCATTCGCGTGATGATCCTGCCGCGCAGCCTGATCGGCAAGAGCTCGATCCAGTACGTCAATCCGGAAGACAAGGAGAAGCCGAAGGTGCAGCAGTATCGGGTCTTCGTCGACGCGCCGCTGACTTGGACGTGATTCCCAAGGTTGAGTGACCGCCATCCTCTCATTTCGTCATGCCCCATAGCCCGTCCCAAAGGGCGTTCACGCCCGTCTTCGACAGGCTATGGACGGGCATAAACGCCCTTATGAAAGCGGGGCACCCAGTACGCCACAGATCTGTCTGTGTTTACTGGGTCGCCCGGTCGAGCCGGGCGATGACGATTGAGAGGGTGTACGCTTACTTCTCCCCCGGCGCGTTGGCGTGGATTGCGAGCGCGTGCACGCGGCCGGCAAGTTCCTGCACCAGCGCCGCATTGATCATGCGATGACGCTCGACCCGGCTCTTCCCTCGGAAGGCCTCCGATACAATATAGACCCTGTAGTGTGTTTCTCCGCCCGGCCGATGGCCGGCATGCCCTTCATGGTGATGCGATTCGTCAACCACGCGCAGGCTTGCCGGCGCGAAGGCACCGGTTAGCTTTTCGGTAATGATCTCACTCATGCCCATGTTGTCTGGCTCAGTAAAAATGCTTTCAACCACGTCGAACGCGCGTCATTTTGATTTGTCAAGCTTGCGGTTGCGACGCTTGCCTCGCCATAATGAAGGGTCATGAAACTCGACTCGCCACTGTTCAACCGGATCCGGGTCAAGCCCGTCGAGGAGGAGCGCCCGCGCACCAGCATGCCGGCCTGCGACTGGCCGGGCTGCGCCAATGCGGGAACGCACCGCGCGCCGAAAGGTCGCTTGCGCGAGCGCGAGTATTGGCGCTTCTGCCTCGAGCATGTGCGCGACTATAACCAGTCGTACAACTACTTCGCCGGCATGAGCGAGGAAGCGGTCGCGCGTTACCAGAAGGACGCCGTGACCGGTCACCGCCCGACCTGGAAGATGGGCATCAACGGCACCACGGACCGATTCCAGGGCGGCGAGACGCCGATCGATCCGTTCGACGTGATGCGCGAGTTCGGCGGCGGACGCGCGCGCCCCGAGCGCCCCAAGCCGGAGGCGCGGCCGGTTCACAATGCCGAGCGCAAGGCGTTCGACACGCTCGGCCTGGAAACCGATGCCGCCGCCGAGGAGATCAAGGCGCGCTTCAAGGAGCTGGTGAAGCGCCATCATCCGGACGCCAATGGCGGCGACCGTTCGACCGAAGATCGCCTGGTCGCGATCATCCAGGCCTACAATCATCTGAAAGCGGCGAAGTTCTGCTGAGGGTTCGTTGGATGCGCGCGGGCGCGCTTGCCCTGATGCTGATCCTGGCGCCCGCGGTCAACGCGCAGGATCTCGACCGCTACCAGCGCTATCAGCAGACGCCGGCCGTGCTCGCGCACTATCCCGATGTGCCGATCGCGCTCGACGCGCCGGGGCTCGCGTCCGGCCGCGACAGCTTCACCAGCCAGGAGGAGTTGCAGAGCTTCATCGCGGGGCTGGCGCGCCCGTCGCGCCGCATGGTGGCCGGCACGGCCGGGCAATCGCAGCAAGGACGTGAGATATTTTATCTGGTCGCAACTGCCGAAGGGCTGTCCGACCCGGCGCAGATCGTCGCGCTCGGCCGTCCGATCGTCTGGCTGATCGGGCTGCAGCACGGCAACGAGCCGGCCGGCGGCGAGGCGATGCTGGCGGCCGCAAGTGCGCTCGCGCGCGGCGAATTGGCGGCGCTGACCGAGCGCATCACGGTCGTGATCGTGCCGCGTGCCAATCCGGACGGTGCGGCGGCCTTCAAACGGACAGTCGCGAACGGGCTCGATCCGAACCGCGATCATCTGCTGATGCTGCTGCCGGAAACGCGCGCCATCCACGAATTGATGCGTGCGCTGCCGCCCGACGTCGTGCTCGACGCGCATGAGTTCACGGTCGGCAACCGCTGGATCGCGAAGTTCGAGGCGCTGCAGGCAGTCGACGCGCTGATCCTGCCGGCAACGCATCCGATGGTGAGCCGCGAGATCGCAACGCTTGCCGACACGGTGTTCCGGCCGCGCATCGATGCGGCGCTGCAGGCGCGCGGCCTGTCGACCCATGACTACTTCACCACCGTGCTGAACAATGCCGACAAGACCGTCTCGATGGGTGGCAACGCGCCCGGTGCGGCGCGCAATACGTTCGGGCTGAACCACGCGGTCTCGTTCCTGATCGAGACGCGCGGCGTCGGCATCGGCCGCGACAGTTTCCAGCGCCGTGTCGCGACGCACTACATCGCGGCGAAAGCGGTGCTCGAGACCGCGGCCGAGCGTGCCGGCGAGCTGCGCGCCGCGAGCGAAGCCTCGCGCCGCAGCGCGGCTGCAGGCGCCGCGGAGATCGTCGTTGCGCATCAGCTCGGGACGCGCCCGATGACGCTGCCGCTGCGCGATCCGGCGAGCGGGGAGGCGAAGCCGACGGCGGTCGAGTTTCGCGACTCGCGCGCGGTCGCCACCGCGGTCACGCGGCCGGCGCCGGCCGGCTACCTGGTGCCAGACATCGGCCCGGCGGCGATCACGGCTCTGCGCCTCAACGGCGTCGCGCTGTGCCGCACCCACGAGGCGGCGGACGTTGAGGTCGAGGCGTTCAGCATCAAGGAACGCGTCGCCAAGGTCGAGCGCGAAGCGATCAATCCGGATCAGGCGATCAAGGCGGACTTGCTGCGCAAGCGGATGACGGCACCGGCCGGGACCCTCTTCGTTCCGGCGCGGCAGCCGGCCGGCAAGCTCGCCGCGCTCGCGCTCGAGCCGGATTCCGCCGGCAGCCTGGTGGGAGTTGGGCTCATCCCATTGCCGGAAGGGGCCGACATCCCGATATATCGGCTTGAGGCAGCACCGAAACTTGTGCCCGACGAGCCGCGCGATAGCGTTGTGTGTGGGCCGTAGCGCATATCCCGGAAAAGTGCGGACCGGTTTTCCGTTAAAGGGTATGCGCCAATGCAAGGATCGTCGCACGGCAGCGCTCCGGGTCACCGGAAGTGCCCTAAAGCCATGAAAAATTGTGATATTTGCTGGTCGCCGGACAGCTATCGCACTGCACGCGGTTTCTGCTAGTTTCGCCGCCCTATCCGATCCGCAGGAACCAGAATTCCCGCCTCGGGTTCGAGCCTCGAGGCTACGGAGGAGCAATGGCCGCCGCAACGCAAGAAGTCGCCGGAATGCCCGACATGAAGGTGTCGGTCCGGCAGGTATTCGGAATCGACAGCGACATGGAGGTCCCGGCCTATTCGGAGGCGACCGATCATGTGCCGGACGTCGATCAGGATTACCGCTTCGACCGCGGCACGACGCTGGCGATCCTGGCCGGCTTTGCGCGCAACCGCCGTGTCATCGTGTCGGGCTACCACGGCACCGGCAAATCGACCCATATCGAGCAGGTCGCGGCGCGGCTCAACTGGCCGTGCGTGCGCGTCAACCTCGACAGTCACATCAGCCGCATCGACCTGATCGGCAAGGACGCGATCGTCATCAAGGAAGGCCAGCAGGTCACCGAGTTTCGTGACGGCATCCTGCCCTGGGCGTACCAGCACAATGTCGCGCTCTGCTTCGACGAGTATGACGCCGGCCGCCCGGACGTGATGTTCGTGATCCAGCGCGTGTTGGAGTCATCAGGCCGCCTGACGCTGCTCGACCAGAGCCGCGTGATCCGCCCGCATCCGGCATTCCGGTTGTTCGCGACAGCGAACACGATCGGCCTCGGCGACACCACCGGGCTCTATCACGGCACGCAGCAGATCAACCAGGCGCAGATGGACCGCTGGTCGATCGTGACCACGCTCAACTATCTGCCGCATGACAACGAGGTCGAGATCGTGCTCGCCAAGGCGAAGCACTATCGCACCACCGAAGGTCGCGACATCGTCAACAAGATGGTGCGCGTCGCCGATCTCACCCGCAACGCGTTCATGAACGGCGATATCTCGACTGTGATGAGCCCACGCACGGTGATCACCTGGGCCGAGAATGCCGAGATCTTCCACGATGTCGGCTTCGCGTTCCGCGTGACCTTCATCAACAAGTGCGACGAGCTCGAGCGGCAGACGGTTGCAGAGTTCTATCAGCGTTGCTTCGGCCAGGAGCTGCCGGAGAGCGCGGTGAATGTCGCGCTGACCTGAGGGGACGATGTCCTCCAACATCAAGCCGAAGACGCCGTCGAAGGAATCGCCGACCGAGCCGTTCAAGCGCGCGGTCGCGGGTTGCATGCGCGCGCTCGCGCGCAAGCCGGATCTCGACATCAGCTACGCAGCCGAGCGGCCTGGCATCGCCGGCGGCAAGGCGCGGCTGCCCGAGCCGCCGCGCAAGCTGTCGGCGCAGGATGCCGCGATCGTGCGCGGCCACGCCGACTCGATGGCGCTCAAGCTCGCCTGCCACAATCCGGCGGTGCATCGGCGCCAGATGCCGGGCGGCCAGCAGGCGCGCGCGGTATTCGAGGCGGTTGAGCAGGCGCGGGTCGAGGCGATCGGCGCGCGGCGAATGCACGGCGTCGCCACTAATCTGACCGCGATGCTCGATGATCGTTTTCACCGCGGCAAGTTCGACGACATCACCGATCGTGCCGACGCGCCGATCGAGGAGGCGGTCGCCCTGATGGTGCGCGAGCGCCTCACCGGGATGGCGCCGCCGCCGGCGGCGCGCAAACTGGTCGATCTGTGGCGTCCCTTCATCGAGGAGCGCGCCGGCCGGGAGCTCGACCGGCTCGAGCGGCTGGTCGAGAACCAGCGCCGTTTCGGCGACGTCATTCACGATCTGCTCGACTCGCTCGAAATGGGCGACGAGCGCGCGCGCGAGTCGGAAGACGAGGAGTCCGACGAGACCGGCGAGAACGACCAGCAGCAGAACCAGGGCGAGGACGGCGACGCCAAGGAGTCGGACGACGCGCAGGGCATGAGCATGGAGGAGATGGAAGTCTCCGCCGAGGAATTGCCCGACGGCGCGAGTGAGGCGATGGACGCGCCCTCCGCCGACATGCCGGACGATGCTGACCTCGGCGACTCGGAAGCCGCGAACGAGCCGTGGCGGCCGCGTCCGCACGGGCAGAACGAGCCGCGCGGTCCGGACTATCATCCCTACACGGCGAAGTTCGACGAGATCATCGCAGCCGAGGACCTGTGCGAGCCGGAAGAGCTCGACCGCCTGCGCGGCTATCTCGACAAGCAGCTCTCGCACCTGCAGGGCGTGGTGTCGCGGCTCGCCAACCGGTTGCAGCGGCGGTTGATGGCGCAGCAGAACCGCGCCTGGGAGTTCGATCTCGAAGAGGGCCTGCTCGATCCGGCGCGACTGCCGCGCATCATCATCGATCCGCTGCATGCGCTGTCGTTCAAGCGCGAGAAGGACACGACCTTCCGCGACACGGTGGTGACGCTGTTGCTCGACAATTCCGGCTCGATGCGCGGCCGCCCGATCACGGTCGCGGCGACCTGCGCCGATATCCTGGCGCGCACGCTCGAGCGCTGCGGCGTCAAGGTCGAGATCCTCGGTTTCACGACGCGCGCCTGGAAGGGCGGCTCGTCCCGCGAGGCGTGGCTTGCCGGCGGCAAGCCGGCCAATCCGGGACGGCTGAACGATCTGCGTCACATCATCTACAAGTCGGCCGACGCGCCGTGGCGACGCGCGCGCAAGAATCTCGGTCTGATGATGCGCGAGGGCCTGCTCAAGGAGAACATCGACGGCGAGGCGCTGGATTGGGCGCACAAGCGCCTGCTCGCCCGCACCGAGCAGCGCAAGATCCTGATGATGATCTCGGATGGCGCGCCGGTCGACGACTCCACGCTTTCGGTCAATCCCGGCAACTATCTCGAGCGCCATCTGCGCTGGGTGATCGAGGAGATCGAGACGCGTTCGCCGGTGGAGCTGATCGCGATCGGCATCGGCCATGACGTCACGCGCTACTACCGCCGCGCGGTCACCATCGTGGATGCCGAGGAGCTTGGCGGCGTGATGACCGAGAAGCTGGCCGAGCTGTTCGAGGAGCAGCAAGCGTCCTCCGACCAGCCGGTGCGTCCGGTGCGGCGAAGGTTGCACTAGTGGACGCGCGTCTGTGTCCCGGGCGCAGCGCACCGCGAAGTGGTGCGCTGCAGACCCGGGACCGCCACACATATGGAGTTCGGAACGGTCCCGCATCTGCGGTGCAGCACTTCGTGCTGCACCGCGTGCGGGACACAGTGTTTGCTCTCCTCCTCACATTGCTGGCGCTTCCTAGCCTCGCCGAACCGGTCACACAGGCGACCGACGCACCCACCAAAATCGAAGTCACCGCGCAGCTGATTGCGGCTTTCGATCCGCGCGAGCCGCAGCGCGTGCGCTTCGGCGCGCTGACGTTCCGCGGCGGCCTCTCACTGTCGTCGTCGCATTCGCATTTTGGCGGGATCTCGGCGATCCGCGTCGCCGCCGATGGCGCGCGTTTTCTCGCCGTAACCGACAAGGGCCGCTGGCTGCGCGCACGCATCCGCTATGACGGGACGCGTCCCGTCGGCATCAGGGATGCCGAGATGGCGCCGGTGCTCGGCCCGGACGGCAAGCCGCTCGCGGCGCGCGGCTGGTACGATACCGAGTCGATCGCCGAGGACGACGGCACGGTCTGGCTCGGCATCGAGCGGGTCAACCGCATCGTGAAATTCGACATCGGCAAGCACGGGTTACGCGCGCGCGGCGAGCCAATTGTGGTGCCTCCCGGCATTCAGCGGCTGCCGCACAACAAGGGGCTCGAATGCCTGGTGTTCGTGCCGCGCGAGCTGCCGCTCGGCGGCACACTGGTGGCGATCTCCGAACGCAGTCTCGACCGCGATGAAAACATCGAGGCGTTTCTGCTCGGCGGTCCGTCTCCCGGCGCGTTTGCCGTAAAGCGCCTCAGCGACTTCGACGTGAGCGATTGCGCGGTCACACCGATGGGCGATCTTCTGCTGCTGGAACGCAGCTTCTCGCGCCTGAATGGCGTCGGCCTGCGCATCCGGCGCGTGCCGCTTACCGAGGTCAAGCCGGGCGCGACGATCGACGGGCCGGCCCTGATCGAGGCCGACATGAATTTTCAGATCGACAATATGGAAGGTCTGTCGGTGCACCGCGCGGCCGACGGCGCGCTGGTGCTGACGCTGATCTCGGACGACAATTTCTCGATGATCCAGCGCACGCTGCTGTTGCAGTTCACGCTGGCGGAGCCGTGAGCGACGTGACAGGATTGCGGCGCGGTTCGATCAGCGATCGGCTTGCCGATGTTTCAGAAATCGGTTCACCCGCTCGATCTCGTGCTGGCGGTGCTCGCCGCCGCGTTGCCCGGCGCCGCGATCCTCTACTGGCTCGCCATCAAGGGACGCTTGCCGTTCGACTTCGTGACCGGACTCGCGGGCCTTGTCTTCGCAGCGATCGTGATGCTGGCGGTGATTGGCGGGCTGGTGCGCTTCGCGCTCTGGTACTTCAGCCCAGGCCGCTAATCGTTAGGCCGCCTTGGCTTCGGCCTGCTTCTTCTCGATCGCCTGCTTGAGCTTCAGCGCCTTGGGCGAGAGCTCTTCACGGTTCGCCTTCTTCAGGAACGCGTCGAGCCCGCCACGATGATCGACGGTCTTGAGCGCGTGCGCCGAAATGCGCAGCTTCACCGAGCGGCCGAGCGCGTCCGACATCAGC
>Ga0081539_10003949_pt1 | contig 17176 bp, 16 predicted proteins | sample TabmetS4T2R2_FD_71023 | JGI IMG/M metagenome (GOLD analysis project Ga0081539, IMG submission 71023) | Tabebuia heterophylla rhizosphere microbial communities from the University of Puerto Rico - S4T2R2 | ecosystem: Host-associated > Plants > Roots > Rhizosphere ...
TGTGACAGCCAATCCAACTGCCGCCTGAGCCGCACAACAAATAATCGAAGCGTTTCCAGAGAATACTTCTCCACTTTTCCTTTTGCGCGACCGAGATTCGATCTACGGAGAGGAATTCCGCAGTCGGGTCAAAGGAATGCAAGTCGAGGAGTTGATCACTGCTCCGCATTCGCCTTGGCAAAGCCCATACGTCGAAAGAGTAATAGGAACTATTCGGAGAGAATGCCTCGATCACGTGATCATACTTTCCGAGGGCCACCTGCGAAAAGTTCTTTTGCCTTTTTCGTAGCCATGGCGGGATCGTCCTTTCTCAACCCGCACTTTAGCCATTTGCTCTCTGTGTTGTAAAGCTATGATCTGTGTTCGTTTATAGCGCGATTGCCCTGTCTTAAAGAGTTAGCGTCACAAATGGGGGCTTCCGGCTATGTGGTAGAATCTGTGTCCCTGGCTCTGTATGCCTCTCAACGGCTGAAACAATTGGGATTCGCAAAATTGATGGAAGAATTGATTCTGGCCAGAGGCGACACGGATACGATGGCTTCGATTACCGGGCAGATCACCGGTGCAATCATCGGACAAGATGGACTTCCGGAAGAATGGAAAGCGAAATTGCCCGATCGGGAAATGATTTTCGGCATCGCGCGAGAATTTGCCTCAATTGTATTCGAAAGATTCAGCTCCACCTCTGCCTACTGAGCGAAGGCCAGCACCTGTATAACTGGACCGTCGTCAATGCGCGCTCAAAAGGTGACGAAATGCCGAGCAATCCCGATCCTGGAGTGGTTTACGAGCGACATTACGCTTTGAATTGGCTAATTGATTATCTGGCCCAGGAGTAGTAGGACGATATCACTACTGACACTTGATAACTTCGGGATCTATTTAGCGGAAAAGTTGGTGTGAAACTTTTGAATAGAATTGTGGCTAAACTCAAGATGACAGGAGTATGACTCTTTCGATCATCGAAACGGTGTTGTACTATCAAGTCGGTCTTTATTGGAGACAATTTATGAATCTAAATCTCAATCAACCTGTCCCCACGCTCACCAGCCTTCCAATTTCTTTGCCACGCGAAGGCGCGATTGAAATAGAACTTGAGCAGGGGGTGCTTGTGTTTAGAGTCTCCAGCGCGGTTCAAGAGTATATCGAAACATTACTTGAGAAAGAACGGGCTTCACAACTCACATCAGCTGAGGCTCAAGATTTGGAACAGTATGAAGAAATCGATGATTACCTGAGCTTTCTCAATCGTCTAACACGAAATCTTTCCCAATCGCAAAATGGGGACGAGATCCTTGTCTCGTAAAATCCCGAAAAAACTTCAAGAGCAAGTTCGTCGGCGGGCGAATTTTCTTTGCGAGTACTGCCACACCAATGAGCAGTGGCAGAATGTTCGCTTCACGATAGATCATCTCATTCCCGTTTCGGAAGGTGGAGAGGACACTTTTGAAAACCTCTGCCTTGCCTGCTTTCATTGCAACCGCCGTAGATCAACCAAAACAATAGTAATTGATAAAGAGTCTGGCCAGAGTGTCTCGCTTTTCAACCCGCGCCAGCATCAATGGCCAGAACATTTCATCTGGTCCAACGATGGTTTGTATTTGATTCCACTGACGGATATTGGACGCGTCACGGTGGAAACCCTTGATCTAAATCGCACGCGAATCCTGAATATTCGTCAAGTTGACGTAATTGTTGAACGCCATCCGCCAACGGACGATCCAATTCAAGAAGCCAATTAAGTCGAAATCAACTTTTTACTCAGGCGATCCGGCAGAATTTGAGGTTCGCCGCCCTCAACATAATTGAAAAGAAGCTTTCATCGGGACCAAGTCCTATAGTTGCCAGGTTATTAGACGTCAGGGGCATTCAGTATTTTAGGAGGTCATTCGTGTCGTATATAAAAAGGTGGTTGTTCGCTGAGTCCCTTTTGTTCATCATTCTCGCACTGTTCCAGGAGCCGACGGCGCTCGCACTGGCTGCCTGGGGCCAAGGCGATCCGCTCTTACCACAGCAGCAACTCGCGCGTAACATCTTTAAAGAACTCATCGAAATCAATACCACTCCTTCTTCGGGCAATACAACTGTTGCCGCGGAGGCTGTCGCAGCTAGACTGAGAGCCGCGGGTGTAAGGTACTCCCCATTTTCAAGACCAAAAATCAGCGAAATTAAGGTGGTTCGCTGCCGGTCTAATTTTCAAGCCGTGAGCCGGTAAACGGCCTCCGGAGTTTTGTAATCGAGCGACTGATGAAGCCGCTCACGATTGTAGAAATCGAAATATCTTCTCAAGCCTTCGATGGCGTCGGGGACGGTTTCGTAATCGTGCAGGTAGACCTCTTCGTATTTGACGCTACGCCAAAGCCGCTCGACAAAGATATTGTCCAAGGCTCGACCTCGCCCATCCATGCTGATGGCGATTTCATGCTCTTTGAGAATTCCAGTGAAGGCGCAACTCGTGAATTGCGATCCTTGATCAGTGTTAAATATCTCGGGCTTCGCTACCTGGAGCGATCGATTCAAGGCGCTCAGACAGAACTCGCTCTCCATACTCGTCGAGACTTCCCAACTGAGGACGTAGCGTGAATACCAGTCGATGATCGCGACCAGATAAACGAAGCCTCCTCGCAAGCGCACATATGTGATGTCAATGGTCTACTCACAAATGACAAGTTTTGCCTGATCCGTACTGAAAAGCTTCAGTTGCGGAAGACGCGTTCTTTCCACCACTCGCCAGTGACCACAATCTAAGCCAGCCTCTTCTCAATGAAATCTCTTCACTGAGGAGGGGCAAATGAAACGCCAATGGCAAACCACCCGTCAGTTCCAAACGTGTGCTGACGGGCAAAGACGTTGGGATCGCGCTTTCCAACTCCTCTTGGAATGGACGGCGCCTGTTACTCAGGAGGTCACTGATGCGAATTGCAGTTTATCTGCGTGTCTCAACCACACGTCAAATGCAAGATCAGACGATTGCTCAACAACTGGAACGGCTACAAGCACACATTCAAGCGCAGGGATGGGCGCTGCCGGAGACGAACATCCTACGTGACGACGGCTACAGTGGCGCGAATTTGAAGAGGCCAGGCTTAGATCGCTTGCGGGATCGCGCATCAGCCGCAGAGTTCGATTTAGTGTTGATCACTGCGCCGGACCGTTTAGCGCGCAACTACGTTCATCAAGTCTTATTGCTGGAGGAACTCCAGGGTCATGGTTGCCGAGTGGAGTTTCTGGATCGCCCGATGAGCCAGGACCCGCACGATCAACTGTTGCTGCAAATTCGCGGCGCGGTCGCAGAGTACGAGCGGACGCTGATTGCTGAACGGATGCGCCGTGGGCGATTGGCGAAGCTACGCGCCGGAGCACTGCTTCCATGGACGAGACCACCTTACGGCTATCGAGTCGATCCGGAACGGCCTCGTGATCCTGCCGGCGTGCGATTGGACGCGGCTGAAGCCGCTGTCGTCGCCGAAATCTTTGCTTGGTACCTGGAAGATCATCATAGTCTGTTGAGCGTTGTTGGCAGGTTACAAGCATTGGGTGCCCTCTCCCCAAGCGGAAAAAAGATGTGGGGGCTCGCAACGCTGCGCGGCATTCTGACCAACCCGGTCTACACCGGGCAGGTTTATGCGGGGCGAACGCGAGTGCGGCCGCCCCGCATTCGCCGTTCGGCCACACATCCCATCGGGCGCCCGAAAGACACCCAGCTTCCCATACCGGAAGATGAATGGATTGCTGTCGCGCAGGTACCAGCGATCGTGACTGCCGATCAAATGGCTCAAGTGAAAGCAAAGCTCGCACGCAATCAATCTTTCGCTTCGCGCAATAACAAGACTCATCAATATCTGTTGCGGGCATTGGTCAGTTGCGGGAGATGCGCGATGGCCTGTCAGGCACGATGTGTCTTGCCTCGCAATCTCTATTACATCTGCACTGGTAAAGCGCGCCCTCGGCGTCGGCTACCTGAGCAGCATTGTTCCTCCCGGTTTGCCCCGGCCAAGCAACTGGATGAACTGATCTGGCGTGACCTGTGTGAACTACTAACTCATCCCGAATTGATCGCTCAAGCGCTGGTGCGAGCGCATGGCGGACAATGGTTGCCGCAAGAACTGCAGGCGCGACGCGAGAATCTACGCAAAGGCCAGCAGCAACTCCAGCAGCAACTCGACCGGCTCACCGAAGCCTATTTAGGCGGTATCATTCCGCTGCCGGAATACCAGCGGCGGCGTGGGGAACTGGAACAGCGATTGAGCGCATTGACGCAGCAATCGGAGCAACTACGAGAACAAGTTTCCCGTCACTCACACCTGGCGCAACTGACATCATCGGTGGAGGAATTCTGTCGGCGTGTTCAGATCGGGTTGGCCGACGCGACCTTTGAACAACGACGGCAATTGGTCGAATTATTGATCGACCGTGTTGTGGTCACTGACGAGCAAGTGGAAATTCGCTATGTTATTCCGACCAGCCCAGCTGGTGAAAAAATTCGCTTTAGTCATTTGCGTTCAGACTATTTCAGAACTCCACACTTGATTGACTCGTTCGACCTTCACCCCGCGCAACAAGTACGGATAAATTTGATAGCCCGGTGCGACCATTGAGAGTCGCGGTTTGGGATAGATCGCTTCTAACCCCATCAACCGCAGTAAGCGGCGCACCCGCTTCTCATTGATGAGGTGGCGCTGTTCGCGCAGCCAGGCCGTCATTTTCAAGACGCCATAGAACGGCACCCGTGTGTACTGCTCATCCAGCAGTCGCATCAGGAGCAGGTTGTAGGTGCTTTCTCCCACTGGCTCATAATAAAGACTAGCGCGAGAGATTCCGATTAATTCGCATTGATGACGCATGCTGATCAGCTCATTTGCCGGCTCGATCATCTGGCGCTTGCAGTCAGTCGAGCAGTCCAGCTTTTTTTTTGAGCCAGTCTAATTCGACTTTGAGTTGCCCGATCTGTTGGTAGAGTTCTGCTTTAAGAGACTCTTCCTCTTCGGTCTGGCGTTCCCGTTTGGTTGAGAAAACCTCGGGCAAACTCTCAATCGCCTGTTTTTTCCATTGCGTGACCTGGTTCGGGTGCACGCCGTAGTGGGCGGCGATTTCGTTGACCGTGCGCTGCCCTTTGATCGCTTCGAGTGCGATCTTAACCTTGAATTCCGTGGTGTAAGATTTTCGCTGCCGCTTTTTCATGACACCTCCAAAATCAGCAGCGATTTTACACCTTATTCAGTGGTCTAAATTTTGGGGAGTATCATAGATGTCAAACCCGTTGTTCAGACATTCCGGCGCTTGAAGATTTCCTCTGCCATTTGCTTCAGATCTGCTGCGTCATAGCAGCGACCGATTTCGTCCAGTCTCAGTTGAAGCTGGTGATCGTTCCATCTCCTCATCAATGAAACAGTTATCTTGGATAGTAGAGCTCCCCTCTTTTTCTTTGGTCGAATCTCTTCCACCTCTTCCACTGAATCGCTGGGGGAATCGGTTGGGATTGGAAGTTCCGGTTCCGGACAGAGCTGTGTGACATACTGCTGAATCTGGTCACGCCGGAAAGCAAAACGCTTCAATCGGGTGTTTTCAAAACTGTCATCCAATATCGGGCGCAATTTGAAGGGGATGATTTCGCCGTCGATTACCGCCTGCAGCCACCGACCAAAGTTGAGGTTCTTTGCCCGTAACTCTGCTCTCACATCATCGAAGCCGATCAGTTCACCAGACTGGCTCTGGAGCAGCACTCCCATCACCGTTTCGGATGTTAGTGATGAGAATCTTTCGACACGCCGGCAGAGGTCCAGGAAAGATTCGGATGCAATGATTATTTCCGGGCATTCGTCGACTTGCGGTCCGCCGGCGATTTTGAGGTGTCCGTAAGCGATCAGATCGAACAATTCCTGACCGGTGATTCCAAGTTCGGCGGCAGCCCTTCTCGTAGTGAGGATTTGGATTCGTTCTCTCAACGAGTGGCTGATGCTCTTTGCATCGATCAGAGTCGTTTGCGGATCGGAGACGCCGGCGGCGCTCCTCAGACGACCAGTGGAGACAAGGAAGTTGACCCATTCTCTGCTCAATCCCATTCTCTTTCCAGCTTCTTCGACTGGGATAAAACGGAGTGAGGGTGAAAGATCATCTGAAGGGAACGCGCGTCGAGATACTTTTATCCAATGCTCTTCCATTGTGATGCGCAGAAACATCAAGGATGGGCGATCGGCCAATCTGTCGAGACGTGAAGCCAGGTCCCGACTTCTGTACATATTGGAATGCTGATCACAGAGACGGTGGAACTCATCAGGCCAGCCGTCAAGAATGGCGACGGACTGTTCCAGAGTCTGGTGAAGTAAATGGTTCTCCATCAATAAGGGATCCATCCATGGCTCGCCAACCGAGACGAACGGCGCTAAACACAACATCACGCGTGTCAGATCGCCCAAGCTCAATTGACTGAAGGGAGTTGGTGGAGGGCGCATCATTGCCTGCTCGCTTTCGGATACTCCGCAAGAGCGGATCAGAAGGTGTCCGGCTCGGCGCTGCGCCGGCGGCAGTTCGGGGGACCTGATCTCACGCCAGTCATAGCCGCAGACGCACCGGTTAACACACTTCCGATTCCATGTGATCTGTTCTTGGCAATTCGGACAGATGTCGAGCAGCAGCACATGATGTTCCGGACAAACTGTGATGATCGGTAGGTCCCAGAATTTTCGGCAATAAGCATTTTCGCGCAAACAGTCGGGGCAGACTATCGGCCGCTTAAATCGGAGGCTGGAAAGAGGAATGTCCCATTGGGTGTCGCAGTCTTCATCATTCACATTGCGTGTGATTCGATGTTTCATTTCATTCACCTCTTCTTCGCTCAATCCGGTGATTTGCCGGAAGAGGGTGAAATCGACGCGATCGTCACAAAGCTTGCGCCAGCCGTGGCGAAGACTTTCTATCTTCAGATCGGCCAAATCGAGGATCCACCTGGGCGTCTCGTAATAATTGGACTCCGACAGCCGCAAAATATATCCGATCAGCGACTCGTCAGGCTGAGGCTCCAGGGTTCTCAACAATCGTTCGCCGGCGCGGGCTGGTCTGCTCATCGTCATGTTTTTATGCCGGATATTTTGCCTGACGGCGCTCGCCGGCATCTCGGGATAACGGATCAGCTTTAGCCATTGTGCCCCCTTCCGCAATGCCCTCCAGCAACGATGATTGAACGGTCTCCAGGTTAGCGCGGAACGGATTGGGCCCCGGACGACCCGCTGACAGTCGCTCGTCATAGACTTCGGCCAACAACGAACCATCGATACTGCCAACCGACCTGGCAATCGCCAAGATGGCGGCCCGGCGAACAAGCTTCATGACATATCCAATCACGCCGCCGGTCGCGCAGTAAATGCGGAGGGCGGTTTCGGTGTCATTCAGTTGCGAGCGCCTGACCAGAGGCAGTGATTCATCCAAATACTTCAGAAAAGTACGGAATTCCATCTGTTGTTCAGCCTGCGTCCATCCGAACGGCGTCAAACTCTCACGCATCTGAAATCGCCGCTCCAACTGCGCGTTGGCATGAAGGATGACTTCGGAATGGGGCAGACCGGTCAGAACCATCGGGATCCTCGTCTCATTGAGCACATCCTTGAGCCAGTTTGAGACCGTCGTCAAAATGACGTTGGAATCTCGATCGATGAAATGCTGGAATTCGTCAAGCATGACGATTTCGACCCGGCACTCCCTGACCAGTCCGAAAAGGCGCAGGGTCTGGCTGACAATGCTACCGCGCTCGGGCATCGGGTCGCCGAGCGCAAGCAAGAGACGGGTGACCAGGCTCTTGACGGTCGCAGGCACGGGGATGGAGGCTGAAAGCGCCGGCACGCAGATGCCTGTCTTAGTTGCTTGTCGCGGAAACCGTCCAGAATAATTCTGACAAAGGGTCGTTTTCCCCGCCCCGGTCTGTCCGGTGATCAGCAGACATTCCGGCTCGGCGGCCACCTTCGAATGCTGATGACAATAAGCGATTTTCTCTACGACTCGATTAAGCCGCGGAAAATTGATGAAGACCCTTTCGATCAGATCAATTTTGGCCTCGTCGTCCAGCGCCGACCGATCGGCACTGGCGGGGATCGATTCCGAAGTCATCTACGATAGCCCTCCCGCCGCGGCAAGCTGTAGTCGAAGCTCCATCCCGATTCGTCCGGCGTTGCGTTCTCGGCGGTCGGTGAATCGTGGAGCGTCGCCGGCGCGATTTGGTTGGAACTCTGAGCGACTTGCCGGATGTCGGCGCCGATCCCTGATTCCGCGACGTTCACTTGTTGGGTCGGGGTTGTCGCCGGCGGAACCGGCTCATTCCGCATTTTGGAGTAATCGGGCTGACCTACATTGTGAAACCTTGCCGCCTTTTGCCTGCCGCTCAGCCGCTTCTGCGTGATTCGCTCGCGGGCCACGATCTCCTCGATGCGCTTCCGCGCTCGACACAACGCCGGCACATCCAGATGATCGCTAATCATGCGCCGCGCATACTTTTTGATGATCTCGTGTTGGTGTAATGACAGGCCTCGCGCATATTCCTGATCGAGGGCAGGAACCTCGAGATAGTCTCGCCGCTTCGCGTCGTGGACGCGGATCATCGATAAATCCGTAGGGTCATATTTCAGTTTTACCTTTTCACCGTCTTTGAGCGAGTGACGGATTGAGGTCAGTTCGGGACAGTTGTAGCGCAGGCAAAACAGTTCGATCCCTGCCGGGCGGATTTGGCGCCATTCGATCCGACCGGTCAACACCTCTAGATCCTCCTCCCGCCGAGGCAAATTGGGCGGCCATTCGACGATGGCCTCATTCCATCGACGATAAGGAATATCGCCGACGCCGCGCTGCACATCCGTGTGGTAGATGTCGACGATCCAGGTATGAACCAACTCCAGCAGCGCTTCCAGCGAGATGACCGCATGTTTTTGCGGATCGTAGTCGCCGCGGTCAAAGATGTCGGAAAAGGTCGTTCCGGGCAATTCGTGCAACAGTCGTGTGTTTTGCGTCCCGAACCATCGTTCCATTGCGCCTTTGTACCAGGGGCAGTATGGCGGCGCATGTTGTACGTTGATTCCCAGTTGCAAACAGGCATCGTCAAAATCCCGACTGTGAAATTCCTTCCCGTTGTCGACGACGAGCAGCTCGGGCAGGCCGTAAGCGGGCCAGTCGCGCTCGATCTCCGGATAGACGTCTTTGACGTATCCCTTCGATCTGATCGCGTGCCGCAGGCATTGCATCACGGACAGATAACCGGGCGCCTGGAAGCTGAGGTAGGTTCCCAGAACCATTCTTGAATAGCTATCGAGCATTGCCGTTAACCAGGGACGTCCGAGGGGCAATCTCGTCTCCGCGTCCACTACCATCAGATCGATCCTCGTGTGATCGCATTCGACCCTTTCCAGGGGATGTGACGGGCGCGGCCCCTGCCCCTTTGCGTGATGCTTGTTGTCGGCATAGCGTCGGCCGTGACGCGCACCGTCCACGTCATAAGGGTCGAGAGCCGCGATTTTGCGATATAGGCTGGAGATGTTAGGGATCGGCAGCTGATCGCCCGGGGCGCGTAACCGGTTCTCATCCGATATTCGCACCCGCAGATTCCCATAGATCGATGCGACCGTCGGACGCTCGGGGCTCAGGTATCGGGTTTTGATCACTTGATCGATCAGCTTGTCGACGAAGCGGGCCTTCTCATAATCTTCGCCGGCGTATCGCTCCATCTTTTTCCCGCTGATCTTCGAGCGGCGGTTGCCGCGGGCGCGGCTGCCAGGCATCAAGGCTCTGATGTCTTCGCCTGCGCCCAGATAGCTGCGCAGCCAACGGCGCACCGTCCTGGATGAGGGTGGTCTGGGATCGCCGATTTGCTCGCCTACGGATCGTATGATTTCCTCTTGCCCGCCGATCGGGGCTTCCGAACGGATGCGCTCAACGTACCGGTACCGCCTGAGGGCTTCCATTCGCAAAGGATCCTGATCTGTCAGCTCGCTCAAATCGCTGACTCGAACCTGATCGAGATGGGTCGCGAGATTGGCGCTCGATTCGTCCTCGCCTAAGAGTTCCAGTTTTCTTTCAAACAAAGCCGTCACCAGCTCGCTTTGACTTCTCCCGCTCGTTTCTCCGCTCAACAGGTCTTTGACGGCAAGAGTTCCGTCCGGCAAACAGCGTTCGATTCGGAAGATTCTGCCCTGTTGTTTGAACTTCATGCCGATGCCTAATCTGTAATCGGGCATAACTGAGCCTCCTCTTGAAAAGACGCTGATAGATACCGCGAGGCGATCTGGCGCTCGCCGGCGGCCTGTGAGCGACTCGATCCTTCGCCTGCGCGAGCCTGATTTAGGACCTGTTCAAGGTCAGTGATAGACCATTTATTTTCTGTTCCCTTCCCTCCCCTCCTCGTCGTAATAGAGAAAATTGATGGCGCTTTGTTCCATATTCTCTCGCTCATGATCGTAGCGGACAACCATGCGGATGTCTTTGTGACCTGACATCATTTGCACCTGGCGGTAGGTAAAGCCAAGGTCGAGCGCTCGCGTGACGGCTGTACACCTCAGGTCGTGTGGCGAGAGCCTCAATCGTTTTTTCTTCTTCCTCTTGTCTTTTGTCGCTTTGTCCCCGCCGGCTCGATCCTTGTCTTTGATCTCGTTGAGCCCGGAAAACTCTGCCCATTTATCGACGATCTTGCCGATCTGACGAGCCGAGAGAGACTTATCGAATTCGAGCATGCGGTAATTGACGATCGTTTGGAAGATGAATGCGTCGCTGCCGTCACTATGGAGATTACGCCTGCGCCCGGCGTCCAACTTCAGGTAATGATCGATCGCCTCCTTGACATCTTTCGACAGTGGGATCGTCCGTTCGCGACCTCCCTTGACTTTCACCCTCGCCGTCCAGCGCCCGTGGCTCCAGACGATCGACGAGACCTGCAGGTTCCTCACCTCGCTGACCCGCAGGCTGGTCCGGACCAAGGTGAGCAGGAGCGTGTAATCGCGAGCGCCTTCGGGCTTGCTCCGATCCGGAGCGTTGAGGAGCCGGAGAACCTCTTCTGACGTAAGCGCCCGGCCTGCCATGTCATCCGGAACCGCTGGCAGGCTCACCAGTCCCGTGTCGGCAGGGTTGACCTGGATCTCGCCAGCGGCTTTCAGATAGCCGAAATAAGCGCGCACTACCGAGAGCTTCATCGCCACGGTCCGGGCTTTTCTCCGTCTTTTCTTGACCAGCTCATCCCGGTGTGCGATAACGTCGTCGACCGTCACTATCGCCGGGTACTTCCTGACAAAGGCGAAGAAATCGAGCAGAGCGCGGGGATAAGCCCTGCGGGTATCTTCCGAGACTGACTTTTCGACGAAGTTCCGAGCCCTCGGAAGTTCAACGCGCGTCGGGCGGATGATCGGCAAATCGGAAGCCAGCGAATCAGGAGCAACAGGTACCGACACAGTGATCAGATAGGTGGAAGACATCAAGCCTCTCTCCGGCAATTAGAAATCAGAACCATTTATGCGCGAATTTTCGAGGGATGATAGCCTGAAGGACTGACATTTTTCAGCAAGAATTCCGAAAACCGCAATTATCGGAATTACCATCCCGAAAACGTGGAACCCCATATCTTTCAGACGTGGAACGCTCATGCTAATTCGTTAATAATTGATTCAGATCGGAACCGTCTGGGACATCATTGATGGGGATCTCCGAACTCTTTAGGAGAAGGCGTGGTCATTTTATGTGCAAGAATTGTCACTTTATGTGCAAACCGACACTCGAACGTAACTTCGCCTTCCAATATCTCGAGACCATCTCAGGGACCGATACTGATCACGGCCGACTGTCGAGAAATTGCCTTGAGCTAAAAATGACCGAGTAGTTGGAAGGGATGGAATTTCTGCGCACCTTGTAATATCCATTTGCCAGAGATTAATGATGCCATACTTGAGCCGATAACTAGGCGGCCTCGGTGCTCGGCAAATTACCACTGCCAGTTCCTTCCTTATCGTTGCTGTCTAGCATAATTTTATACGTCTGATAACATTAACAACACATCTTACTAGAACGTAGCCAGTGACTACAATCCCATACCCTCAACTCCCAATATCAAATTATTGCAACTACTCAACTTAACAATCAATTTTGCATTAGCAATATCAAATACATTATCAGACGCATATAACCATAACTTAAAGCAATCTAATCCCTTGTCTAACTCGCGACCTCCAATTGGCACCCGTAACATTGTTGTATTTTCCTTTAGTTTTCATTTGAAGGTCATTATCCATAATCAATATCGGCTTATACATACTGTAAGACCATGATCATAATTGATAACCGGTGAAGTTAGTAAGCGTTTCCTCCAGCCAAATTACGGAAGTCGTAAATAGAAAAGACACTTCCTTATTTATATTGTTTTGAGGTTCTTCCCTGCCCTATTACATCACTTCAACTGAGGAAATTAAAAATTAGACGATTGGCGGGATATCCGAGGATTCGCATTCGGACGATGTCGCAAAACAATATATTGTTTCACCGTATTATCGTCCTTCATTCTGTCGTAAAAGCCATGCGCAATGGCACTCACAAACCAAGATATTGATTTGCGGTGTGATCATCCTTCGTCAGATCACACGATCTGCGCGAGGTGATATTCGCCAAATAATATAGGTAAGATAGTAGAAACCATTATTTAGCCGTCGATGATATTTGTTGCAACAGTTCGAATAGGGCTTTTTGTTGGCGCTCGTCGGACCACTTTATAGTCACCTGCCCTGTACCGCTGGTGCCGCTGACGCTAATCCTGTAACCGCTTTTGGCACTGAGGTTTTTACCTATAGTTCTTAGTCTTTCGTCAGTCTTCGGCCGATTCTTCACGTTGGCACGATTTGCCAAGTGAGCCTTGAGAGCAGCGACAAGCGAGGGGGTATCCTTCCAACTACGAGCAACGAACTTGTTCAACAAGTCAAAGGACGTAAACTCCGCCATGTTCTGACGAATAATCTTCTTTGCTTCATCTGGAAACCGCGCCAATCTCAAGAGTTGCATTATAGTTTGTCGCTTTCGATCGAACGTCTCTGCTATTTGTGATTCCGTCCACCCTTCTCTTAGGAGTTCGAAGTATCCTTCTGCCTGGTCTAGATAGTGCAGATTGTCACGTAAGAGATTCTCACTCAGTCCCTCCGCAATCCTGGAAGCTCGGTCTGTAAACTGCATAATTTTTACAGGACACGACTTTACTCCAGCCTCCAGCCCAGCCAAGTATCGACGCTGCCCGGCGACTATATTTAGTTTTGGGGTGCCATCTTCTTCAATTCTCAAATCTGCAACCAGATTTTGGTTAATGCCTCCTTTTTCGATGGAAGCTACCAGCTGCTTAAAATCTTCGGTGTCGGTCAGCACATATTTCCGCACATTTTCGCCGAGTGCGAGCTCACTTAACGGCAGCACAACTATCTTGCCAATGTTTCTTCGATAAGCTTCCAGCTTATCTGTAACACCCGGAGGAAGATTGATAGGTGCGACCCGGTTCTTCGCCTCTTCTGATTCTTTTGCCAATCGTTCAAGCTGAGAAGCAGCACTTTTTTTCATAATTACGTCTTCCTGACTAAGACAGGACCCCAAAACAATATATTGTTTTGGGTGGCTGTGATTGACCGAGATGGCCATTTGGTAGAATTTTGGAAGAAACGCACGGTTGATAAAGCAGATTGCGTACTCAACGAGGTAGAACCGCAAACCACAATGCTCACAAGGAGAATGTCTCCACCGGGAAATTCTGATAAATCAATGAACCTTGCTCTAGGGCGTATGCAATTTCCAATATTCCACCAGTGACCGGGACATGAAGGTAAACAATATATTGTTTTGCCCGTCTATTTTGATTTGCCAAAACAATATATTGTTTTGTGATTAAGTAGACTCGACAAAAAGCTCCTCGATTGACTCGATTCCGCTCTCAAGTTGTTGCAGGTTAGGCACTGGCACACGGCCAACCCGTCGACCTTTGAGAAGGGGAAGAAGTTCACCGGCCAATGTCTGATATGCGGCGGTAACAGGCGCAGACTTTCGGTACGCCATGAGTGTCATTTGATTCTTGGAAGCCGCTGCGACTGATTGAGACGTCGGAATGACTGTTTCGAAGACTCTAAACTTCGCTGTGGCCCCATGCTGTCGAATGGCTTGCTCGTACTCTCGGTGTGTTGCGTTCTCACGGTCAAAACGGGTGATCACCACACCGAGCAGGGTCAGAGTATGATTTGAGTGCTTGCGAATGAAATCACCGGTTTGGAGGAAATCGTGCAGCCCTCGGGCAGAGTCCTGCTCAGCGAAAACGGGAACCAAATAGTAATGGGAAGCAGCCAAAGCGGAGATCAAAAGGCAGTCTACAACTCCGTGGGTGTCGATCAGCACGATGTCATAATCATCCAGGGTCTTTGTTGCAAACACTGGTCTGAGTAACTTGTCCTGTCTCAAACCGGTACCGAGTTGTTTAATCACTTCTTTCAGTCCGGTCGTCGCCGGCAGAAGATCGACGTTTTCAGTATTCGTCTGGACTCGGCAGTGCTCGAGACTTAGATTATTTAAAATAGCATCGGATAGAGACTTGCTCTCTGCCTGCTCACGAGTGACCCCGAGTAATTCTGTTGCATTGGCCTGGGGATCAATATCAGCAACCAACACTTTCTTTTCGAGGGATGCAAAGCAAGCAGCCAGATTCGCGGCTGTTGTTGTCTTGCCAACCCCCCCTTTTTCGCTACCGATGGTGACAATAGAAGCCATCTATTTATTTCCTCCCGACATTTGAACCAACATCCAACTTGGAGTTAGGCTTAACTCTAAGAATATAGAGATGCGAAGAATAACACTCTTTTGATTTGAGTCAAAGTTTTGAAATACCGATAGCGAAAACCCAGGAGATACAAGGGGGAATAGCCTATGGCCTCAGAAATGCTCAAAAACGTCTGCATAGGTGAAAAAAAATTTACGGTGGCGAACGGATTAATTCCGGCCATTAACTATGTGCGCAAGAAGTAAGTCGAGAACTATGTGCGTGGGAAGTAAGAACTATGTGCGTAAGAAGTAAGGAAAGCGATGAAACTACGCGAAATTCATAGAGATCCGGTCATGTCTTAGAGAGGGGGACCCGCTTCACAGGAATATGTGCGTGAGAAGTAAGAACTATGTGCGCGAGAAGTAAGTATTATATGCGTGAGAAGTAAGAACTATGTGCGCGAGAAGTAAGCGCCTATCAAAAAAACTCTTGCATATCAGATACTTACAAGCTATTCTCAGCCTCTAACTATATTTATACAGATCTTATACTCTTTTGACATACAGGGAAGTTGCCACAAATCGAAGCCACAACAATGAGTATTTTGAAAGAATAGACTCATTCCAGTTGGAAAGGTCTCAGCGGATGCCCGAGAAAAAGACGAAGCTACAAATTGTCGAAGGGAGACAATCAGAACGCGTAGTCAGGCCCGAGCTCAACCTTGAGCAGTGGCCGGGCATCTTCGCGCCAAACAAGGCAAAGGGCAAAAAATTTCAGACGCGCACACTCGAGAAGGTCGCGCTATCGCCGGATGGACTTACTGTCACAGGTTCAATCGCCGTGGAGGTCGGCTTTTCCCAGCATGGAACCCTCACAACTGAAGAGCAGATTTGCCTATATGGATTGGTCAGAATCTGGGAAAACAGGGGAAAGCCGATCAGACTCTGCTATCTCTCTCGATACGAATTGGCACAAGAGCTTCGCAAGAAGTGGGGAACCCGTACAGTTCAAACAATAACGGATTCGCTGCGACGCCTCCGGACAGTGCCAATAACCTTCCGGCACACTTTCTACAATGCAGAAGACGAAGTTGAAGAGGAAGAGACTTCAATCACAATTTTGACTGAATTAAAGCTCAAGACGAGGAAACGGAAAAAGGATGGCACCTTCGAAATAACCAGCGAGTCCGGGTTTTTCTCGTTTCACCCGCTGATCCTCAAGAATCTGCTTAAAAATTATACACGGCCCGTTTTACTCGACACCGTGCTCTCGTTTCAGACCAATTTTGGGCAGCTGCTCTACACACAAGTTGACCGAGTTCTATCAGCGTATGACAGATTCGAGAAGAATACATCAGATCTGTTCAGAGAGCTGGGGATCACCGGCGCTAAGTACAAATACCCCTCCACCAGAAAGCAAAACCTCGATCAACCGGTGAGAGAACTTCTGTACAAGCCGCTGTCTAATGGCGGCTTTATCGGCAGGGCCGACATTATAAAGACAAGAGACGGAAAAGACTTCAAGGTGGTCTTCGAAAAAAGCATCCGGATTGATAAAACCACTCCCGAAACAGAGATGAACGAGCCTGAGGCCCTGGTTAGATATTTCCACCAGGTCTTTTTCCGGGCCGACAAGAGCATCAATCCTACTAGAAGAGAGATCGAACACGCTGAGAAGCTCATCAAGGCTTACGGATTCGAGTGTGCCAAGTTTGTCATCGAATTCGCGCACAGAGAAGCGCCGAAGACCCAGTTTGACATAAAAGTACTTGGCGGCGTGATGCAATATGCGTCAGCGGCGGCGGTTTGCTTCAATAAATACCAAGAGACGACCAGATTGAGCCGATTGGGCGAAGCGCGAGAAGACCACGAAACCACTTTTGCTCCAATCTGGTGGTTCTCTTACGTCCTCCCTGAAATTGAGAGATGCAGGAAGTCACACCCAAAACACTACAAGGAGATACAGGATATCTTTGCTCATCTCGAAGAGGAGCATACACATCGCCCTCAACATGAGCGCGAGGCATGGAAGAGGGGAGCTGCAATTGAGTATATTGGGAAACACCCAGAACTAGGAGTCCTTAGCTTCTGGAAGTGGGATGAGGGACTCAACCCCGAACCGTTTCAGGGCGAAAGGCTCTCCTGACTTCAATAAACTCAGCACTCAAATTCTCTAGAAGCCATATTGCAGCATAACTCCGGATAAAGAATCATCACGACCAACTCGCCTTATAATCTCATTTTTTCCGAGCTTTCTTGACAGACTTGGCTGTCGGCCGCCCAGGCTTTCTGTTCTTCACTTTCTCCAGCTCGCTTTCAGGAATGTAATAGCCGTTCAGGTAAAGTGCTTCGAGTCGATGCTGCCGAATAAATTCAAGAACCCTCTTGGGGGTTACCTCCAGCCGCTCTGCCGCTTCTTCAGTATCGATGTGAACCTCGC
>Ga0081539_10003950_pt1 | contig 17174 bp, 15 predicted proteins | sample TabmetS4T2R2_FD_71023 | JGI IMG/M metagenome (GOLD analysis project Ga0081539, IMG submission 71023) | Tabebuia heterophylla rhizosphere microbial communities from the University of Puerto Rico - S4T2R2 | ecosystem: Host-associated > Plants > Roots > Rhizosphere ...
ACGTGTTGCCCGTCAAAAACAGAACGGCGCTCAGCACGTAGCCGGTCAGCGTCCGCAGTATCGCCGAGATAACATCAAGATTTAGACCGAGTTGGGCGCCGAGCAATGGCAGAAAAATCAGCGCCCCGATCAAAATCACCATCCCATAGGGCTCCAGCCGCGCCAGCGGATAGGCGAGGAAGTCCGGCAACAGGCCGACCGCGACCCGCCCGCCATCCAGCGGCGGTATCGGCATCATGTTAAAGACCGCGAGCACCGCATTGATGATAAGCGAGTTTTTCAGATTGTCCGCAACCCATTTGGCATAGTCCGCCGGCACCAGGGGCATGGCGTGGAAGGCGGCCGCCGCCGCCAGCGCCAGCACGATGTTGGTGACAGGCCCGGCCAGCGCCACCCAGACCATGTCGAGCCGGGGATGGTTGAGGTTGCGGAAATTTACCGGCACCGGCTTGGCATAGCCGAACAGGAACGGCGAATGCGCCATCAAGAGCACGCCCGGCAGGATGACGGTGCCGAAGGGATCGATATGCTTCAGCGGGTTGAAGCTGACGCGGCCAAGCTGCCAGGCGGTGTCGTCGCCGAGGCGCCAGGCGACAAATCCGTGGGCGGCTTCATGAAAAGTGATGGCGATGAGGAGCGGCAGCACCCACACCGAAAAATCATACAGCGAGAAATTCAAGTGGGATGCCCCGGATTCACAAACTGAGCGGTCAGGTTAGCATCTAATGTCGTTCCGGCGAAGGCCGGGACCCATAGCCACGAATGTGCGTGGCTGAGGGGACTGGAGCTACAGCCAGCTCAGCAATGAAGATCGGCGATTATGGATCCCGGCTTTCGCCGGGACGACCACTCATTGCGGTACCGACTCCGGATATTGCGTCAGCCCGTCGTCGATCCGCACCCAGTCCATCTTGCTGGACAACCAGATGTGCTCGGTCGGCGCAAAGGCGTTGCGGTCGTCGAAAGTCGCGAGCGCGACGCCAGCCGCCGTGCCGTCGGTGCGCCAGGCGAACAGCCGCGTGCCGCATTTCGGGCAAAACACACGCTCAATCCGCGGCGAGGTCGGATAGCGGGAGGTTGGGCCCTCAACCGTGAGCGCGCTCTGCGGAAACAGCGCCCGCGCAAAGAAGGGCGAGCCCATCGCCTTCTGGCAGTTGCGGCAATGGCAGATGCGCACGTTCAGCGGCTCGCCTTCGGTCCTGAAGCGAACCGCGCCGCAGAGACAGCCGCCTTCACGGGTCATGCTGAACCTCTCTTTCGTCATTGCGAGGAGCGATAGCGACGAAGCAATCCAGCTTTCTTGTCGCGGCAAAGCTGGATTGCTTCGCTTCGCTCGCAATGACGGGGATAGGCTTGAGCTTCATCCGTTAATACGTCGCCCGCCCGCCGGAAATATCGAACACCGCGCCGGTGGAGAAGGCACAATCCTCCGACGCCAGCCACGCCACCATCGCCGCCAGCTCCTCGACCAGCACGAAGCGGTTCTTCGGGATTTTTGACAGCATGAAGTCGATGTGCTGCTGCGTCATCTGGTCGAAGATCGCGGTCTTCGCCGCCGCAGGCGTCACCGCGTTGACCAGGATGTCATGGGCGGCGAGCTCCTTGCCGAGCGACTTTGTCAGCGCGATCACCCCGGCCTTTGAGGCGGAGTAGTGCGCCGCGTTCGGATTGCCTTCCTTGCCGGCGATGGAGGCGATGTTGACGATGCGGCCGTATTTCTGCTTCAGCATCGCCGGCACGATGGCCTTGCAGCAGATGAAGGGGCCGTCGAGGTTGATGCGCAGCACCTTGCGCCACTCGTCCAGATCAGTCTCCCACACCGTCTTGTTGACGCCGGCGATGCCGGCATTGTTGACGAGGATGTCGATCTTGCCAAAAGCCTTCAGCGTGTCGTCGCGGGCCTTCTCGACCGCGGCGCTGTCGGTCACGTCGACAGCGAATGCAGACACCGCGTTGCCGATCGCCTGCGCGGTCTTGTCGGCCAGCGCCTTGTCGTGATCCCAGATTGCGACTTTGGCGCCCGACGCCACAAACCGTTCGGTGATGGCCTTGCCAAAACCCTGCGCGCCGCCGGTGACGACGGCGGTGCGGCCGTTGAGATCGATCTTGTTCATGTGGAAACCCCGGTGGTGTGGATGTCAAAGCATGAAGCCGCCGTCGACGACGAGGTCGACGCCGGTGGTGAACGCGCTTTCGTCGCTGCCGAGATAGATGGCCATGGCCGCAATCTCCTCAGCCGTGCCCAGCCGGCCCATCTTCTGGCGGGCGACGAATTTTTCGCGTCCGTCGGGGCCGGCCGCGGCGGCGCGCTGCAGCATCGACGGCGTTTCCACCGTGCCGGGGCAGATGCTGTTGCAGCGGATGCCTTGCGTGATGAAGTCGAGCGCGACCGCACGCGTCAGCAGCGAGACCGCCGCTTTCGACGCACTGTAGACATAGCGGTTGGCCGGCGGCCGCAGCGCGGCGCATGACGAGATATTGACGATGCTGCCGCCGCCGCCCGCCAGCATAGCCGGCAGGAATGCCTTGATGGTCCGGTGCATCGACTTGACGTTGAGGTCGAACGAAAAGTCCCAGTCTTGCTCCGAGCATTCCAGGATGGTGCCGTGGTGCACGAAGCCCGCCGCGTTGAGCAGGACGTCGACTTTGCCGATGCGCTTGGCGAAGGCGTCGACATCAGGCGTGGAGCGAACGTCGAGTCGCGCCGTCTCGGCGATGCCTTCCTTGGGCAAGGTAGCGATGCCTTTCTCATCGATATCGGTGGCGATCACCGTGGCGCCCTCGCGCGCAAATGCGATGGCGCAGGCGCGTCCGATGCCCGCTGCGGCTGCGGTGACAACGGCGCGTTTGCCCTTCAGGCGGTCTGACATTTTTTCTTCCCTCTTTATCTTCCGTCGTCATTCCGGGGCGCGCCGTTAGGCGCGAGCCCGGAATCCATACTCACGATGGTGGTTATGGATTCCGGGCTCGCCGCTTCGCGGCGCCCCGGAATGACAGCGTTAATGATTGTCTCTGGCCACGCCGACCTTGCCGGCGATGTCCTGGTAGCGCGTGGCGAGCTCCATGCAGGCGCCGGTGGCCTGCTGGCCGACGGTGTTGCGATAGATCTCCTGCCACGGCGTCTGGTTCGGCGGGAAGCGGAAGCCGCCTTGCGCCTTCAGCTCGGCGTGGCGCCGCTTCACCTCGTCGTCCGGGATCAGGATGTTGGCGCTGCCCTTGTTGAGGTCGATGCGCACCCTGTCGCCGGTCTTGAGGATCGCGAGCCCGCCATTGGCGGCGGCTTCCGGCGAGGCATTGAGGATCGAGGGCGAGCCCGAGGTGCCGGACTGCCGACCATCGCCGATGCAGGGCAGCGAAAGAATGCCGCGTTTGATCAGCGCCGCCGGCGGCTGCATGTTCACGACTTCGGCGCCGCCGGGATAGCCGATCGGCCCGGCGCCGCGGATGAACAGCATGCAGTGCTCATCAATCGCAAGCGCCGGGTCGTCGATGCGGTCGTGATAATCCTCCGGCCCCTCGAACACGATGGCGCGGCCCTCCCACGCGTTGGGCTCCTTGGGGTTGCTGAGATAGCGGTCGCGGAATTCCTTTGATATCACGCTGGTCTTCATGATCGCGGAATCGAACAGATTGCCGCGTAGCACGACAAAGCCGGCGTCCTTCACCAGCGGCTTGTCGTAACTCCAGATCACGTCGCCGTCGGGTTTTTGCGCCTCGCGGCAGTTCTCGCCCATGGTGCGGCCGTTGACGGTGCGCGCGTCCTCATGGATGCGCTTGTGCTGCATCAATTCGCGCACCACTGCCGGCACGCCGCCGGCGCGGTGATATTCCTCGCCCAGATAAAAGCCGGCCGGCTGCATGTTGACCAAAAGCGGCACGTCATGGCCGTGCTTCTGCCAATCGTCGATCGACAATTCCACGCCGATATGGCGCGCCAGCGCATTGATGTGGATCGGCGCGTTGGTCGAGCCGCCGATCGCAGAATTGACCACGATGCAGTTCTCGAACGCCTTTCGCGTCAGGATGTCGGAGGGTTTGAGATCCTCCCACACCATCTCGACGATGCGTTTTCCCGTCTCATAGGCGATCTGCCCGCGTTCGCGGTAGGGCGCGGGGATCGCGGCGCAGCCGGGCAGGGACATGCCGAGCGCCTCGGCCAGCGAGTTCATGGTCGAGGCCGTGCCCATGGTGTTGCAGTGGCCAACCGACGGCGCCGAGGACGCCACGATGGAGATGAATTCCTCGTAGTCGATCTCGCCGGCGGCAAGCTGCTCGCGCGCCTTCCACACCACCGTGCCGGAGCCGGCGCGCTGGCCGTTGTACCAGCCGTTCAGCATCGGCCCGCCCGACAGCACGATCGCCGGCAGGTTCACGGTCGCCGCCGCCATCAGGCAGGCCGGCGTGGTCTTGTCACAGCCGGTGGTCAGCACCACGCCGTCGAGGGGGTAGCCGAACAGAACCTCGACCAGGCCGAGATAGGCGAGGTTGCGGTCGAGCGCGGCGGTCGGCCGCTTTCCCGTCTCCTGGATCGGATGGGTCGGAAACTCCATGGCGATGCCGCCGGCGGCGCGGATGCCCTCGCGGACGCGCTTGGCCAGATCGAGATGATGCCGGTTGCACGGGGAAAGGTCGTTGCCGGTCTGGGCAATGCCGATGATCGGCTTGCCGGATTGCAGTTCCTCGCGCGTCAGGCCGTAATTGAGGTAGCGCTCGAGGTAGAGCGCGGTCATGCCGGGGTTGTGCGGGTTGTTGAACCATTCGGTGGAGCGCAGTTTCCGGCCCTTGCCGCCAGCCGATTTGTCGTGACCGTTGCCGTGGTTCTTGTTCATTTGTTTCTCTCCCGCAATGCGAAGGCGCTTATCCGCTGCTTTGGACCGTTGCCTTTACCAAGCGCAAAATCGCGCGCCTGACAAACGCCGCGGCCGGCCGCTGTTCACGCAAACTTGGTATTGGACCTTAGTCCAAGCCATTTGATTGCGCTATCATATTGTCTTATTCGGCGGCGGTCTGCCGCTCGGCCGGCGCGCGGCTCGCCTGGCCTGGGCGGACCGAACTCTGCCGCACCATGACGGTATATCCGAGGTCGACGACCTTCTGTTCTGGGCGCCGTCCCTCCATCGCCTCGATCACCATCGTGGCAGCGTTCCTGCCCATTTCGTACCGGTTGGTGCGCACGCTGGTCAGCGTCGGCACGGCGGAGGCCATGAACTCGAGATCGTTGAAGCCGGAGATCAGCATCTGCTCTGGAACCGCGATGTGCCGCCGCCGGCATTCAAACAGCACGCCGAGCGCAAGGTCGTCATTAGCGCAGAACACCGCGTCGGTATCCGGTGCTTTCGACAACAGGTCAGCAAACAGGGTGCCGCCGAGCGTGACCGAGGTCGGCAGCGGCGTCGTCACCACGAGACGGGGATCGGTAAGCCCGGCATCCTTCATGGCTTGCTGGTAACCGAGGAAGCGGCGCTGCACCCGCGGATCCATCCGCGCGCCGAGGAAGCCGATGCGGCGGCAGCCCTGGTCGAGCAGGTGCGAAATCGCTGCGTGGCAGGCATCGGCGTGGGAGAAACCGATCATCATGTCGACCGGATTGTCGCCGATTTCCATCAGCTGCACGATCGGACAATCGGTAGCTTCCATCAGCGAGCGCGATTCCGGCGTCTGGTCGATGCCGGTGACGATCAACCCGGCCGGCTTCTGCGCCAGGAATACGCGCAAGAGCTTTTCTTCCTGCAGGATGGAGTAGCGCGTATTCGCCAGCTGGATGCTGTAGCGGCTGCCATCCACCGCGTCATAGATGCCGCGCAGCACATCGGAGAACACGTTGTTGGTGAGCGAGGGGATCAGCACGCCGATTACTTCGGTGCGTTGGGAAGCCAGCGCACGTGCCGCGAGATTGGGCACATAGCCCAACTCCTTCGCGGCGCTTTCGACCCGCACGCGCTTGTTGATGGAGAGGGCTTCCGGCGTGCGGAAAAAGCGTGACGCGGTGATCGGGCTCACGCCGGCGAGCTTTGCCACTTCGGTGAGACGTATCTTGCCCGGCTTGGTGCGTTTCCGTGCCATGACGCGCTCATATCACAGGAGGTCCCCGGGACAAAGGACTATTGACAGCGCTACCAAGGCGCGGCTAAGCAACCGATTGCCAAAACCGTTCAACTGCGGACAATATCGGTCTGCGACGGCGTCGCGTTCCCGCGAAGCCATAACAAGAAACGAAGCGGTCCGGCGCTACGGGATATTGCCGGGCAGGATGAGGGGAGGACGTTGGATGTCGTCGGTCCAAATTCGCGACGTGCGAAAGTCGTTCGGCAGTTTTGAAGTCCTGCACGGCGTGACGATCCCGATCGAGGACGGCGAGTTCGTCGTCCTGGTCGGCCCCTCCGGCTGCGGCAAGTCCACCCTGCTGCGCATGCTCGCAGGCCTCGAGAACATCACCTCCGGAACCATTTCGATCGGCGAGCGCGTCGTCAACAATGTCCAGCCGAAAGAGCGGGACATTGCGATGGTGTTCCAGAATTACGCGCTCTATCCGCACATGACCGTGTCGGACAATATGGGGTTCTCGCTGAAACTGCGCGGCGCGCGGCAGGAAGAGATCTCGACCCGCGTCAAGCGCGCTGCCGAAATCCTGGCACTCACCCCGCTGCTCGAACGCTATCCCCGCCAACTCTCCGGCGGCCAGCGCCAGCGCGTTGCCATGGGCCGCGCCATCGTGCGCGACCCGCAGGTGTTCCTGTTCGACGAGCCGCTGTCCAACCTCGACGCCAAACTGCGCGTGGCCATGCGCACTGAGATCAAGGAGCTGCACCAGCGGCTGAAGACCACCACGGTCTACGTCACCCACGACCAGATCGAGGCCATGACCATGGCCGACAAGATCGTGGTGATGCATGACGGCATCGTCGAGCAGATCGGCACGCCGCTGGAACTGTACGATCGGCCCGACAACCAGTTCGTCGCCGGTTTCATCGGCTCGCCGGCGATGAATTTTCTGAAGGGCAAGGTGCAGGTGAACGGCGCGGCCACATTCGAAGGGCCGAACGGCGTCAAACTGCCACTGAAGACGGCACCCGGCAATTCCGACGGCAAGCCGGTGGTCTATGGCGTGCGCCCGGAGCATTTCACCATCGCCGATGACGGCGCGGAGGCCGAGATCATCGTGGTCGAGCCGACCGGCTCGGAAACCCAGGTGTTTGCCAAACTCGGCGGCGAGCAGGTCGTCGCCGTGTTCCGCGAACGCCACCAATTCAGTCCGGGCGACAGGGTGCGGCTCAAGCCGGACCCGTCGCTGGTACATCTGTTTGACGAGACGACCGGCAAGCGACTGAATAGCTGACTACAAAAAAGACAATCAAGGGAGGAAGGACATGAACGAGTTTACCCGCCGCTCGCTTCTTCAGGGCGGCACCGCGCTGGCGGCGGCCGGCGCTCTGACCGGACCTGCGCTGCTCGAGTTCGCCAAGGCCTGGGCTGCGGATTCGCCGTGGAAGGCGGAATCCGGCGCCAAGCTGACGGTGATGCGCTGGAAGCGCTTCGTGCCGGCGGAAGACGAGGCCTTCAACGCCATGGTCGCCGCGTTCCAGAGCGCGACCGGCACGCAGATGAACGTGTTCAGCGAGTCCTTCGAGGACGTGCAGCCGAAGGCTTCCGTCGCCGCCAACACCGGCTCCGGACTCGACATGGCCTGGGGCCTGCACACGCTGCCGCAGCTGTTCCCGACCAAGGTCCTGAAGATGAACGACGTTGCCGATTATCTCGGCAAGAAATACGGCGGGTGGACTGACGCGGCCGCTGCGACCTGCAAGCAGGGCGATGACTGGCTCGGCATTCCCGTCGCCACCGTCGGCGGCTACATGACCTACCGCAAGTCGGCGACCGACAAGGCGGGCTTCAAGGAGTTCCCGAAGGATTTCCCGGGCTTCCTCGAAATGTGCAAGGCGCTGAAGGCCAACAATACGCCGGCCGGCTTTGCGCTCGGCCACGCCACCGGTGACGCCAACGGCTGGCTGCACTGGATCCTGTGGGGCCACAATGCCTGGACCGTCGACAAGGACGACAAGGTCATCATCAACTCGCCGGAGACGATGAAGGCGCTGGAGTACTGCAAGGCACTCTACGAGACCTTCATTCCGGGCACGCCGTCCTGGAACGACTCCTCCAACAACAAGGCCTATCTTGCCGGCGAGCTGTACGTCACCGCGAACGGCATCTCGATCTACGTCGCGGCCAAGGACGATGCGAGCAAGAAGGAGCTGACCGAGGACACCTATCACGCGCTGATGCCGGTCGGCCCGATCGGCAAGCCGACCGAGCTGCAGCTCTGTGTCCCGATCCTGGCGTTCAACTTCACCAAATATCCGAACGCTGCGAAGGCCTTCACCGCCTTCATGCTGGAGAAGGAGAACTTCGACAAGTGGCTGATGGGCGCGCGGGGCTATCTCACCCAGACGCTGAATTCCTACGAAAGTTCGCCGGTGTGGACCGCCGATCCGAAGAATGCGGTTTTCGCGCAGGCCTCCAAGCGTGCGCTGCCGGCTTCCGGCATCGGCAAGGTCGGCGAGAAGGCGGCAACCGCGATCGCCGACTTCATCGTCGTCGACATGTTCGCCAATTATTGCACCGGCTCCAAGGACGCCAAGGCGGCGGTCACTGAAGCCGAACGGCAGCTCAAGCGGATCTATCGCTGACCCAAGCCGGAACGGGCGGCACCGCCGCCCGTTCCCCTCGACCAGACGGGACACCGCCGCAGGAACCGGTCCATGGCAGACATCGCACTCGCGCCGGCAAAGGCTAAATCGCAAATCCACGAAGCCACTTCGTGGGACCAGCTCAAGCACAATCGCAACTGGCTGGGCTTCTGGTTCATGCTGCCGGCGATGGCGTTCCTGATCCTGTTCCTGGCCTATCCGCTGGGGCTCGGCATCTGGCTGTCCTTCACCGACACCAAGATCGGCCGGGTCGGGCAGTTCATCGGCTACGAGAATTACGAATGGCTGTGGGACGACGCCATCTTCTGGCTCTCGGTGTTCAACACGCTGCTCTACACCTTCATCGCCAGCGCCATCAAATTTGGCATCGGGCTTTATCTGGCGCTGCTGCTCAACGAGAACATGCCGTTCAAGGCGATGCTGCGCGCCGCGGTGCTGATCCCCTTTATCGTGCCGACGGTGCTGTCCGCGCTCGCCTTCTGGTGGATCTTCGATTCCCAGTTCTCGATCATCTCCTGGTCGCTGAAGCATCTCGGCATCATCAGCCAGAACATCAACTTCCTCGGCGACACCACATGGGCGCGGATCTGCGTGATCTTCGCCAATATCTGGCGCGGCGTGCCGTTCGTCGCGATCACGCTGCTGGCGGGCCTGCAGACGGTGTCGCCCTCGCTCTACGAGGCGGCGACACTGGACGGCGCCACGCGCTGGCAGATGTTCCGCCACATCACCTATCCCTTGCTCACGCCGATCATCGCCGTCGTGATGACCTTCTCGGTGCTGTTCACCTTTACCGACTTCCAGCTGATCTGGGCGATGACCCGCGGCGGCCCGGTCAACGCGACCCATCTGATGGCGACCTTGTCGTACCAGCGCGCCATCATCGCGGGGCAGCTGGGCGAGGGCGCCGCGATCTCCAGCGCCATGATCCCGTTCCTGCTCGCCGCGATCATGGTCTCCTGGTTCGGCTTGCAGCGTCGCAAATGGCAGCAGGGAGAGAACAATGACTGATCTCCCGACCACGCATGTCAACCTCAAGGGTGTGCTGACCGGCTCCGCCCCGACGGTGGCAAGGGACGACCACTCCGAGGGCATGAGCTATCTGCAATCGGTGCCGCGACGGCTGGTGACGCTCTATCTGCCGCTGTCGATCATCGTATTCGTGCTGCTGTTCCCGTTCTACTGGATGGCGCTCACCGCAATCAAGCCGGACGCGCAGCTTTTGGACATGGAGACCTACAGCCCGTTCTGGACCTCCAATCCGACCTTCAAGCATTTCTACAAGCTGTTGTTCGAGAGCCATTATCCGATGTGGCTTTGGAATACGATGTATGTGGCGGTCTGCGCCACCGTGCTCTCGATCGTCGCCAGCGTGCTTGCCGCCTACGCCATCGTCCGGCTGCGCTACAAGGGCGCCAACCTCGTCGGCGGTCTTATCTTCCTGGCTTACCTGGTGCCGCCGTCGATCCTGTTCATTCCGCTCGCCACCGTCGTGTTCCAGTACGGCCTGTTCGACTCGCCGCTCGCGCTGATCCTGACTTACCCCACCATCCTGATCCCGTTCTCGACCTGGCTGTTGATGGGCTACTTCAAGACCATCCCGTTCGAGCTCGAGGAATGCGCGCTGATCGACGGCGCCAGCCGCTGGCAGATATTGATGAAGATCGTGCTGCCCCTGGCGGTGCCCGGCCTGATCTCGGCCTTCATCTTCTGTTTCACGCTGTGCTGGAACGAGTTCATCTATGCGCTGACCTTCCTGCAATCGGTGCAGAACAAGACCGTGCCGGTCGCCATCGTCAACGAGTTCGTCGACGGCGATGTCTATCGCTGGGGCTCGCTGATGGCTGGCGCCCTGGCAGGCTCGCTACCGCTCGTCATCCTCTATGCCTTCTTCGTCGAGCACTATGTGTCGGCGATGACCGGCGCGGTGAAGGAATAGCGCGGGCGGCACGATGTGCGCCCGTGCCGCTATGCGCGTAACCATCAAGACTGGAACCCGGTTCAATTTCTGATACGCTCCTGCCATTGCCACACCCAGGGGAGGCGCGTGCAATGGACCGGGCCATCAAGATCGTCCGTGCTATCTATCCGGATGCGAAGCGTGAATATCTCGCCGCTTTCGAGGCCGGCGATGCCCAGCTGGCGGAGGCGGGGATCACGACGCCGTTGCGGCTGGCGCATCTGCTCGCGCAATGCGGCGCGGAAGCCGGCGAACTGACGCTGACGCGGGAGTCGCTGGTGTACACGACCGAAAGGCGTCTGCAGCAGATCTTCAACAACATGACCTTGAGCAAGGCCCTGATGCCCGGCGAGGTGAGGATGCTGCTGCGGCAGGAAAAGGATCTCGGCGAACGCTTCTACGGCCTCGCCTTTGAGAGCGGCCTGTACCGGCGCAACGGCATGAACGGTGGTGAAAATCCCGGCAACACGCGAAAGGCGCGCAAGCTGGGCAACGACCGGGTGGGCGACGGCTTCCTGTTCCGTGGCAACGGACTTTTGCAAACAACCGGCGGCAAGGCGCACAAGGACGCCGGAGACAAGGTAGGCGTCGATTTCTTCAATCATCCCGAGCTCGTGACATCGGCGGAACATGCGCTCAAGCCCGTGCTGTTTGAATGGACGGAAGGCAAGTGCAATCGCTTCGCGGATGCCGACGACGTCGAGAAGGTTTCAAAAGTAATCAATCTCGGCAGTGCCCTTTCGCGAAGCGAGCCGAACGGGATGGACGAGCGAAGGAAGTTTCTCAAACGGGCCAAGCGGGCGTTGCGCATCTGACGCAAGCCGCCTGCGCCGCCATTGAGGAGCTGTTGTGCCGCGGCCACGCGCGCGTGGTGCGCGTTGCCGTTTCTGGGGCACTGTGCTTTCCTTCGCCGACCAAATATGCGACTGACGCCTGCCGTCCGGCAGGCGGCCATTCCGCGCAAAACAAAAACGACAGGGAGTTGAGCCTTTGCACATCCTCATTCTGGGCGCGGCCGGCATGGTCGGCCGCAAGCTGACCGAGCGCCTGCTGAAGGACGGCCGTCTGGGAAATCGCGAGATTTCCGGCATGACGCTGCAGGATGTGGTCGCGCCGGAAAAGCCGGCGAAAGCGCCGATGCCGGTCAAGGTCGTCGCCTCCGATTTCGCTGACGCCGGCGCTGCGCCGGGCTTGCTCGCCGACCGCCCCGAGGTGATCTTCCATCTCGCCGCCATCGTCTCGGGCGAGGCCGAAGCCGAATTCGACAAGGGCTATCGCATCAATCTCGACGGCACGCGGCATCTGATCGAGGCGATCCGCCATGCCGGTGGCGGCTACAAGCCGCGCCTGGTCTTCACCTCCTCGATCGCGGTATTCGGCGCGCCGTTCCCGGAAAAGATCGGCGACGAGTTCTTCCATACGCCCTTGACCAGCTACGGCACGCAAAAACTGATCTGCGAGCTTCTGATCAACGACTACACCCGCAAGGGCATGCTGGACGGCATCAGCATCCGGCTTCCCACCATCTGCGTGCGCCCGGGCAAGCCCAACAAGGCCGCCTCCGGCTTCTTCTCCAACATCATCCGCGAGCCGCTCGCGGGGCAAGAAGCGGTGCTGCCGGTCTCCGAGGACGTGCGGCACTGGCACGCCACGCCGAAATCGGCGGTCGGCTTCCTCGTCCATGCCGGCACCATGGATCTTTCCGCCGTCGGCGCGCGCCGCAATCTCTCCATGCCGGGTCTGTCCGCCACCGTCGGCGAGCAGATCGCAGCCCTCGACCGCGTCGCCGGCAAGAACGTCGTCTCCCGCATCAAGCGCGTGCCGGATCCCGCCATCATCAGCATCGTCGACGGCTGGCCGCGCAATTTCGCGACCGAGCGCGCGGCAAAGCTCGGCTTCACCACCTCCGAGAAGAGCTTTGACGACATCATCCGCATCCACATCGAGGATGAGCTCGGCGGCAAATTCGCCGCCTGAGAAGCGAACAAATGACCAAGGTCGCCTGCATCGGCGAATGCATGATCGAGCTGCGGCCAGCGCCGGGCGGGCTGTATTCGCGCGGCTTTGGCGGCGACACGCTGAACACCGCTGTCTATCTGTCGCGCCTCGGCATTGCGACCGATTACATCACGGCCCTCGGCGATGACCCCCTGAGCGAGGAGATGATCGCAGGCTGGCAAGCCGAGGGCATCAACACCGCGCGGGTGGCGCGTGTGCCGGGCAAGCTGCCGGGGCTCTACATGATCAAGACTGACGCCAATGGCGAGCGGCGCTTTTTCCACTGGCGGGAGAGCGCAGCCGCACGCCTCTTGATGGATTTGCCGCAGACAGGTGTCATCCTGAATTCGCTCGCCGCCTACCACGCCGTCTATTTCTCGGCGATCACGCTGTCGATCTACAGCGACGAGGGGCGTGCGAGACTGCTCGCAGCGCTCAGGCGTGCGCGCCAGGAGGGAACGCGCGTTGCCTTCGACACCAATTTCCGCGCCCGCGGCTGGCCCGATCTCGAGATAGCGCGCCGCGTCTTCACGCAGGCTTTCGAGACCGCCGACATCGCGCTCGCCTCGACCGAGGATTTGCGGCCGCTGTATCCCGGCGAAAGCAACGAAGCCTTGCTTTCGCGCATCGCAACTGCGGAGGCCGTGCTGAAGCTCGCCGAACCCAAATGTATCGTTCGCTCCGAAGGCGCGACGACGGAGGTGAAGGCGGAACCGGTGACAAGAGCCGTCGTCGATACCACTGCCGCCGGGGACAGTTTTGCCGCCGCCTATCTGGCCGCGCGCCTCAACGGCGCCGACCCGGTCGAAGCCGCGCGCGCGGGGCATCATCTTGCCGGCGTCGTGGTGTGCTATCCCGGTGCAATCGTTCCGCGCGAGGCGATGCCCGCATCAGCAAAGGCTGCCCAATGACTGCGGTACCAAAACAGCAGAAACTGGCCGCGCTGTTCAAGCAGGCGGTCGTCATCCCCGTCCTGACCATCGAGAAGGTGGAGCACGCCGTGCCACTGGCGAAAGCGCTGGTCGCCGGCGGCGTGCGCACCCTCGAAGTCACGCTGCGGACGGACGCCGCGGTGGCCGCGGCGAAGGCGATTATCACTGAGGTGCCCGACGCCATCGTCGGCATCGGCACCATCCTCAACGCCGACGATCTTGCTCGCGCCCGCGCGCTCGGCGCCGCCTTCGGCATCAGTCCGGGCGCCACCCCCGAACTGCTGATAGCCGGCGCGGCGAGCGATCTGCCGTTCGCGCCGGGCATCGCCACCGCCTCGGAGCTGATGCGGGCGCTGGCCTTTGGCTTCGATCTCGTCAAATTCTTTCCGGCCGAGCAGGCCGGCGGTATCAAGGCACTGCGCGCGCTCGCAGGGCCGTTCCCCAACATCCGCTTCTGCCCGACCGGCGGCGTCGGGGAATCCAACGCCGCCAGCTGGCTCGCCGAGCCGAACGTGCTCTGCGTCGGCGGTTCCTGGCTCTGTCCGCCCGCCGATATCCGCGCCGGCAACTGGGCCGGCATAACCGTCATGTGCGATTCCGCCATGAAATCGCTGAAACGCCCGTGAAGTCGGCCGCTTGATACGCTACATATCGTCCCAACCAATCGGGAGAACGCCATGACTGCCAGCATCGTTGGGTGGGCGCATACGCCCTTCGGAAAATTCGACGCGGAAACCGTCGAGAGCCTCGTCGTCAAGGTCGCCAACGAGGCGCTGGCCGATGCCGGCATTGCGGCCGCCGACGTCGACGAGATCGTGCTCGGCCATTTCAACGCCGGCTTCTCGCCGCAGGATTTTACGGCGTCGCTGGTGCTGCAGGCCGATCCGGCGCTGCGCTTCAAGCCGACCACCCGCGTCGAAAACGCCTGCGCCACGGGATCTGCCGCCGTGCACCAGGGCATCCGCGCCATCGAGGCCGGTGCCGCGAAGATCGTGCTGGTGGTCGGCGTCGAGCAGATGACCCGAACGCCCCCGGCCGAGATCGGCAAGAATTTGCTGAAGGCGTCGTACCTGCCTGAGGATGGCGACACCGTTGGCGGCTTTGCCGGCGTGTTCGGCAAGATCGCGCAGAGCTATTTCCAGAAATACGGCGACCAGTCCGATGCGCTCGCCATGATCGCTGCGAAAAACCACAAGAACGGCGTCGCCAACCCCTATGCGCAGATGCGCAAGGATTTTGGCTTCGAGTTCTGCCGCGCCGAAAGCGAGAAGAACCCTTATGTCGCCGGCCCCCTGAAGCGCACCGACTGCTCGCTGGTCTCGGACGGCGCCGCCGCGCTGGTGCTGACCGACGGCGAAATCGCCAAGAAGATGGGCAAGGCGATCAACTTCCGCGCCACCGCGCACGCGCAGGACTTCTTGCCGATGTCCAAGCGCGACATTTTGCAGTTCGAAGGCTGCACCGTCGCCTGGCAGCGCGCGTTGCAGAAGGCGGGCGTGACGCTTTCCGATCTCTCCTTTGTCGAGACCCATGACTGCTTCACCGTCGCCGAGCTGATCGAATATGAAGCGATGGGCCTGACGCCGAAGGGGCAGGGGTTCCGCGCCATCAAGGAAGGCTGGACGCAGAAGGACGGCAAGCTGCCGGTCAATCCGTCCGGCGGCCTCAAGGCAAAAGGCCACCCGATCGGCGCCACCGGCGTCTCCATGCATGTGATGACTGCGATGCAGCTCGCAGGCCAAGCGCCCGAGGGCATGCAGCTGCCGAATCCGAAACTCGGCGGCATCTTCAACATGGGCGGCGCCGCGGTCGCCAATTATGTTTCGGTGCTGGAGCCCGCGAAGTAATCGGGCACAGGCGGGGCGGCGATGAACATCGCCGAATGGCTGGCAGCAACCGCACGGGCGCGACCGGAAGCGCCGGCGCTGCTCACCGGCTTCGATCTCGACGCCGACTACAAAACCTTCGCGCGGCGCGCCGCTTCGATCGGCGCCGCGCTGTCGCGCGATCACTGCATTGCGGCCGGCGATCGCGTCGCGCTGTTTGCGAGCAATTGTACGCAATATCTCGAATGCCTCTACGGCATCTGGTGGATCGGTGCGGCCGCCATTCCCATCAACGCAAAACTGCACGGCCGCGAGGCCGCATGGATCTGCAGCAATGGCGGGGCGAGCCTCGCTTTCGTCTCCGACGACACGGTCGGCGCGCTGACGGAAGCAAAGGACGATCTTCCGGCAGCCATGAAAATGCTGTCCGTCGATAGCGAGGCCTATCGCAACATGCGAAGCGGCGAGGGGCCACCATCGCCGCTGGAGCGCGGCACCGACGATCTCGCCTGGCTGTTCTACACCTCGGGCACCACCGGCCGGCCCAAGGGCGTCATGATCAGCCACGGCAATCTCATGGCGGCGTCCTTGTGCTACATGGCCGACGTCGATCACGCCACGCCCAACGACGCCGCGCTGTACGCCGCGCCGATCTCGCACGGCGCCGGCCTTTACAATATCCCGATCGTGCGCGTCGGCGGCCGCCACGTCGTGCCGGAAAGCGGCGGCTTCGATCCCGATGAGGTCCTCAACCTTGGCCGCCAGCTCGACAATGTCGTGATGTTCGCCGCGCCCACTATGGTGCGGCGGCTGGTCGACGGCGCGAAGAAGCGCGGCGAAAACGGCGAGGGGCTGCGCACCATCATCTATGGCGGCGGCCCGATGTACCTCGCCGATATCCGCGACGCCATCGCCACCATGGGCCAGCGCTTCGTCCAGATCTACGGCCAGGGCGAGTCGCCGATGACGATCACGGCGCTGAGCCGCGACTGGCACAAACGCACCGAGCACCCGCGCTATCTCGAACGTCTCTCCTCCGTCGGCACGGCGCAAAGCGTGATGCGCGTGCGCATCACCGACAGGGACGGCAACCCACTGCCCGCCGGCGAGACCGGCGAGGTCGAAGCCAAGGGCGCCGCCGTCATGCTCGGCTACTGGAACAACCCGAAGGCCAATGCCGAGACGCTGAAGGACGGCTGGCTGCGCACCGGCGACGTCGGCCGCCTCGACGAGGACGGTTTCCTGACCCTCTCCGACCGTTCCAAGGATGTCATCATCTCCGGCGGCACCAACATCTATCCCCGCGAAGTCGAGGAGGCGCTGCTCACCCATCCCGACGTCCGCGAAGTTTCCGCCATCGGCGCACCCGACCCCGACTGGGGCGAGATCGTCGTCGCCTGCGTCGTGCTGGAGCAGGGCGCCGTCGCCGACGATGCGAAGCTCGACGCGCATTGTCTGGCGTCGATCGCCCGCTTCAAGCGCCCGAAGCGCTATGTCTATCTGGATGCCCTGCCGAAGAACAATTACGGCAAGGTGCTGAAGACCGCGCTGCGCGAGATGATGAAGAAGTAGGAAGGGAGGCGCGGCGCGCCTCTCTTTTTCTCATGCGCCCTCGACCGCGTCCGATCCTGCGCGGGATGGGGCTATTTCTGAATGCAGGTGTCTGCGGTCTCCCTGGTGCATTCATCGAGGCCGGTAAACACCGGGTCATCCACCTTCTTGCCCTCGACCAGATCGATCATGACCGAAG
>Ga0081539_10003951_pt1 | contig 17171 bp, 15 predicted proteins | sample TabmetS4T2R2_FD_71023 | JGI IMG/M metagenome (GOLD analysis project Ga0081539, IMG submission 71023) | Tabebuia heterophylla rhizosphere microbial communities from the University of Puerto Rico - S4T2R2 | ecosystem: Host-associated > Plants > Roots > Rhizosphere ...
CGTCGGCCACCCTGACTTCGACCGGGGACCGCAGCGCCCCGAGGCCGGGCTCCTCAAGCTCAGGAAATACCTCGGCCTGTTCGCGAATTTGCGGCCTGTCGCAGCCGTTCCCGCCCTCATCTCGGCCTCGCCGCTGAAGCGGGAGATCGTTGAAGGCGTGGACATCCTGATCGTGCGTGAGCTCACAGGCGGAGCGTACTTCGGAGAGAAGGAGGAGGGCGAAGAGCGGGCGAGCGACCTCTCCGTGTACACGCGTGAGGAGATCGAGCGGGTGACGCGGGTGGCCTTCGAGACTGCCGAGGGTCGTCACGGCCGGGTCACGTCGGTGGACAAGGCCAACGTGATGGCGACGAGCCGGCTGTGGCGCAGCGTGGTCACGGACGTGGCTGGGGATTATCCGAACGTGGCCCTGGATCACGTACTCGTGGACGCCGCCGCGATGTACCTGGTGAGCGACCCAAAACGCTTCGACGTGATCGTCACCGAAAATCTCTTCGGCGACATATTGTCCGACGAGGCAGCCATGCTCCCAGGCTCGATGGGGATGCTGTCCAGCGCCTCCCTCGGCGAACCGGGCACCCCCGGCATCTTCGAGCCCGTCCACGGCTCCGCCCCGGACATCGCCGGACAGGGCAAGGCGAACCCATACGCGACCATCCTCTCGGCGGCGGCGATGTTCCGGCACTCGCTCGGCCGTCCCGACGTGGCAGCCGGTATCGAACGCGGCGTGTCGGTAGCCCTCGAAGCGCACTACCTGACCCCGGATCTCGGCGGTAAGAAGTCCACGCAAGACGTAGCTGAGGCCGTTACCCGCTGGGTCGCGGCAGGAGAAGGTGTTATATGAGCCTGAAACTATTCGATACGACGCTACGCGACGGGACCCAGCGCGAGGGCGTCAGCCTGACCGCCGAGGACAAGGCCCGCATAGCCCGCGAACTGGACGCCCTGGGTATCCACTACATCGAGGCGGGTTTCCCGGCCTCCAACCCCAAGGATCTCGAATTCTTCGAAGGCTTCGACGCCACGGAACTGGGACAGGCAAAGATAGTCGCCTTCACCCGCGCCCGCCGACCGAACGGCAGGGCCGAAGACGACCCGGCCGTAACGCTACTTCCTTCGCTCTCCGCGCCCGTGGCGTGCATCGTGGCCAAGAGCTGGCGGCTGCACGTGGAGAAGGTGCTGCGGACGACGCCCGAGGAGAACCTGGAGTCCATCAGGGACACGGTGGCGTATCTGGCGAACGCGGGCAAGGAAGTCATCTTCGACGCCGAGCACTACTTCGACGGCTTCAAGGACGACCCGGAACATTCACTGGACGTGATGCGCGCGGCGGCTGAAGCAGGGGCGACGACCCTCGTGATGTGCGACACCAACGGCGGCACGCTGCCCACGGAGTTGAAGGCCATCGTCGCGCGTACGGTTCGCGAGTTCGCTGACTCTCCGAGCGTGGAGATCGGCATCCACACACACAACGACGCGGGATGCGGGGTGGCGAACGCGCTGGCCGCGGTCGAGGCCGGGGCGACGCACGTGCAGGGTACGATCAACGGCGTCGGCGAGCGGTGCGGGAACTGCGATCTGGTTACCACCATAGCCAACCTGCAACTCAAGATGGGCCTGAAGGTGGTCGAGGACGAGGCGCTAACAAGGCTGACCGAGGCATCCAACTACGTCGCGGAGCTGATGAACCTCACGCCCGACGGCCACAGGCCGTACGTCGGCAGGAGCGCCTTCTCGCATAAGGGCGGGTTGCACGTTGACGGTATCTCGAAAGATACCAGGACTTACGAGCACGTCGCACCTGAGGCCATCGGCAACGCGCGGCGCATGCCGGTCGGGGAGCTATCCGGGAAGAACTCCATCAGGGCGAAAGCAGAGGAGCTGGGACTGGAAGCCGGTGACGTGACCGCAGTCCTCTCGGCGATGAAGCAGAAGGAGCACGACGGCTACCACTACGAGGCCGCGGATGCTTCATTCGCCCTGCTCATCGGGCGCACGACGGGAGAGGACAGGCCGCTCTTCGAGCTGGAGAGCTTCCGCATCATCTCCGAGAAGCGGGCGGGCAGGGAGACCACCGTCGAGGCTACCATCAAGCTATACGTGAAGGGCGAGCGTGTGATCTCCACCGCAGAAGGCAACGGTCCCGTCAACGCGCTGGATAATGCGCTCAGGCAGGCGATCGGCCAGCACTATCCCGAGGTCGACGAGATACACCTCGCCAACTACAAGGTGCGCATCCTGGACGAGCACCGGGCCACGGCGGCGACGACCCGCGTCCTCATAGACTCCTCGGACGGAAAGCGGATGTGGGGCGCGGTCGGGGTTTCGGAGAACATCATCGAGGCGTCGTGGCAGGCGCTGGTAGACGGCCTCGAATACGGGGTGAATGGGGCGAAGAAGGAGGTAGAGGGGGGAACTCAGGGGAGCTAGCCGCACCTTCACCTTCCGACCCTTGGCGGGGCCGATGATGGGCTAAGGGTCGGAAGGTGAAGGATCCCGAGCCCATCAGCCTACATCGCAATTTCCCCGCCGCTGAATGCGGGGTCCGTGACGAAGCTATGCGCCTGTAGGCTTGCCGCCGCGCATGAGGCTTTCGAGGCGGGTGATCTGGCCCCGGCTGCCGAGCACGATGAGGGTATCTCCGGCCCGCAACCGGTCGGTGGCTGATGGGGTGGTGTCGAATTTGCCGTCGAGGGTGCGGAAAGCAAGGACTATGGCGCCGGTTCGCTCGCCGATGCTGAGATCTCCAATGGTGTGGTCCGCGATGGCGGAGTCCTCGGGCACCACGAACTCCTCCAGCCGGAACTCGATGCCTTTCTCGCCCCGCGTCACCACGTCGAGGAAGTCAACCACGAGCGGCTGGGTGGCGAGCGCGGCTAGCCTGCGTCCTCCCACGGCGTAGGGTGAGAGGGTGCGGTCGGCGCCAGCCATCTCCAGCTTGGCGGCCGACTCGTCGGAGGAGGCGCGGGCGACGATGTGCAGCCCGGGGTTGAGCTTGCGGGCCGAGAGGGTAACGAAGACGTTGTCCGCGTCCGAGTCCACCGAGGCCACCAGCCCCCGCGCCCGCAAGATGCCAGCCTCCTCCAGCATGGTGTCGTCCGAGGCCGTGCCGCACACCGCCAGATATCCTTTGTTCAGGCATTCCTCGACGATACCGGGGTTCTGTTCGACGATGACGAAGGGCACGCCATCGCGGTCGAACTCCGCCGCCACCTGCCGCCCGACCCGTCCGTATCCACACAGGACGTAGTGCCCGCTCAATTTGGAGATCTCGGACCTCATCCGCCGGCTCCTGAAGTAGTCCCTCACCGTCCCCTCGACCGCCAGCGCCACGAGCGAGGTGGTGGCGTAGCCGAGGACCGCGACGCCGCTGATTATAAGGGCGATGGTCCACAGCCGCCCGGCGGTGTTCCCGTCCAGTTCCCTGACCTCCTCGAAGCCGACGGTGCCGACCGTGATCACGGTCATGTAAAGCGCATCCAGGAAGGACCATCCGAGGGCGAGGTAACCCATCGTTCCCACCACGATGATGCCGCAGAGCATCAGGATAGCCAGCCGGATGCGTCGCGTGGCCTCGCCCTCGGGCCCGAACACGGCCTCCAGGGCGGTCCAGCCGCCGGGCCTCCTCATATCCGACATGCGCGGGATTATACCGGGCGTCTCACCCCTGGCGTTCGGGGTGACGATCCGCCCTGGAACGCCACGAAAGCAGCGCCAGACCGGCGATGGCGGAGATCACCGACGCCGACAGGATCCCCAGCTTGGCGCTCGCCAGCATCCCGCCGCCGTTGAAGGCAAGGCCGCCAACGAACAGCGACATGGTGAACCCGATGCCGGCCAGCAGCCCCGCCCCCGCCATCTCCCGCCATCCGACGCCTGCGGGTAAAGCGGCGATCCCCAACCTCGTGGCCACCCAGGAGAAACCGAGCACCCCGAGGGGCTTGCCAACGAGAAGCCCCAGGAAGACGCCCAGCGTGACAGGGCCGGCCATGCCGGACCCGCTACCGAGCGCGACCCCCGCGTTGAAGAGGGCGAAGATAGGCAGTATGAGGAACGCGACCCAGGGATGCATCAGATGCTCCAGGCGATGCAGCGGGCTCTGCGCGTCGCCGAGGACGCGTTCCAGGTTCGCCACCTTCACCTCGACCTCCTCGAACCCTCCCTGCTCCAGCCCGGCCCGCAGCTCCGAGCGGAGGTTCTGGGGTGGGATCTTGCGCCGGATCGGGGTCGCCAGGGCAAGGAGTATCCCGGCGACCGTGGCGTGGACGCCGGACTGGAGAACGAAGAACCACACCACCAGCCCGAGGAACGCCAGCACCTTCAGGTTGCGTCCACCGAGCCTACCGTAGAGGAAAGCCAGGGTCAGTACCCCGGCGGCGGCAAGCAGGCTGAGAAACTGGATATCGCCCGTATAGAACAGCGCGATAACCATCACCGCGCCTAGGTCGTCCACGATGGCGAGGGCCGTGAGGAAGACCTTCAGGGCAAGCGGCACCCGGTCTCCGAGAAGCGCCAGCATGCCCAGCGCGAAGGCGATATCCGTGGCCATAGGAACGCCCCAGCCCGAGATCTCCTCGCCACCCCAGTTGATCGCCGCGTAGATGGAAGCCGGAACAATCATCCCTCCGAGCGCCGCGGTCACGGCGAGCGTCGCATCCCGGGGCTCGGAGAGCTCGCCAACGAGGACCTCGCGTTTGATCTCCAATCCCACCAGATAGAAGAAGAAGGCCATCAACCCGTCGTTAACCCACAGGAGCAACGGTTTCTCCAGGCTCCAGCCGCCGAAGCCGATCCCGAACTCTATCTCCCGCAAGTCCGAATACCAGGGAGCCCACGGGGAGTTCGCCCACGCGAAGGCGACTATCGAGGCGAGGATCAGGGTCACCCCACCGGCGCTCTCGCTGTGAACGAACTCCTCGAAGGGGCTTAGGAGCCGCTTTATGGTCCGTCCGGGCACCCCCCGATGCTACACCATAGGTCGGATCTAAAGCGTGGCTATCTCAGCCCGAACCCCGCCGTCCTCCGCCCACAACAGCGCGAAGGTGTAGTACGGCTGACGGCGTTTGTCTGTCGGGCTTCCGGGGTTCAGAAGCATGAACCCGTCTTCATCGTCGAGCCACGGGATGTGCGAGTGCCCGAAGACGACGACGCGGGCGTCGGGGAAGCGCCGGCGCATACGATTCCGGCGGCCGCGCTTCGGACCGGAGTCGTGGATCATGGCTATCGCGACGCCACCGAATTCGAACTCCAGAGTCTCCGGCAGGTCTGTCTCAGGCGCATCCAGATTACCGCGGACGGCGCGTACCGGGGCGTAATCTTCGAGCTCGTCCAGCAATCGCACATCCATCAGGTCTCCGGCATGCAGTATGAGGCCCGCGTACTTCAGGTGGGGCAGCAGGGCGTCGGGCAAACCTTTCGCACGGCGCGGAACGTGGGTGTCGGCGAGAACGACGGCGAGGGGCGTCAAGATTCGGACCAGAGCGTTTCGGAGATCTCGCGCAGGACGCCTCCGCGTTCGGCAGCCCGGATGCGGCGGGCCGCCAGATCCGCGTACTCCCGTTCCAGCTCCGCCCCCACGAAGAAGCGGTCCAGTTCTTTTGCCGCCACACCTGTGGTTCCCGAGCCGCAGAACGGGTCGAACACGAGATCCCCCTCCCCCGTACAGGCGAGCAGCGCCCGGCGCACGAGGCGCAGTGGTTTCTGAGTCGGGTGGTAGCCGTGCCGTTTCTCCCGCATGGGTACGGCGTGGATGCGCCATACCGAGGAGACCTGTGAAGCGGGGTCTGGGCTGTTTATGAGATCGTAGTTGAAGGTGTGGCGGGCGCCTCTGCCTTTGCTGGCCCAGATCAGGGTCTCGTGGGCGTGGGTGAACGCCGTATGCATGGCGTTCGGGGGCGGGTCGGGCTTCTGCCAGACCACGGAGTTTATGATCCTGAATCCGAGCGTCTGGAGGGCGAAGCCGATGCTGAAGATTATGTGGTGCGTCCCCGTCACCCAGATAGTGCCGTCTGGCTTGAGCACGCGCCGCGCTTCCCGCAGCCAGCGCACGTTGAAGCGATGGTCCTCCTCGAATCCCTTCGAATGGTCCCAGCGGCCTTTATCCACGGAGGACAGCCGGCCACCCTTCACGGTGACGCCGCCTTCGGTCGAGAGCCGGTATGGCGGGTCGGCGAAGACGGCGTCGACGCTCCCGGCCGGCATCAGGCGCATCAACTCCACGCAGCCGGCCACGTATACGAGCGCGCCGGGCTCCCCGTGGCTCTCGAGTTCACGCAACGTTGCCATGGGGTTATTCTAAGCGCCGGAGATCCCCTGCTCTTGCTACCGGGTCAAGGGTTCGCCGGGATCATCCCTCCAGGTGCGGTCCCAGGAGCGGCATTTCGGCCGGGCCGAGACGGTCGGAGGCGGTCTTGAGCTGGTGCCAGTGCGGGTAGATCAGGGGCGGCGCGCTAACCTCGTCCAACCGTCCGCGCTCCTCGTCCGAGAGCTTCAGATCCGCGGCAGCGAGGTTGTCTTCCAGTTGTTCGTCCGTACGCGCCCCGACTATGATGGAGGCGACACCAGGACGGTCGATCAACCACGAAAGGGCGACCTGCGCCGCCGATACACCCCGCCCTTCAGCGATCTCCACCAGCACGTCCACGGTGTCGTAGAGCTTCTCCGAGTCACGCACCGGCGGCTCGTCCCAGCCCTCGACGTGCCTTCCCTCTTCTGCGTCCCTGTCGCGGCGGTATTTGCCTGAGAGTAGCCCTCCGGCCAGCGGGCTCCACACCAGGATGGAGCACTCCTGGTCTATGGCGAGCGGCACGAGTTCGTACTCGGCCTCGCGGGCCTGGAGGGTGTAGTGGATCTGCTGGCTCACGAACCGCTGCAACCCGAGCGCGTCGGAGACCCCCAGCGCCTTCATGAGCTGCCAGCCGGAGTAGTTCGAAGATCCAACATAGCGCACCTTACCGCTCTTGACCAGGGTATCCAGCGCCTCCAGAGTCTCCTCCAGCGGCGTCAGGCCGTCCCACTCGTGGACCTGGTAGAGGTCTATGTAATCCGTGCCCAGGCGGCGCAGGCTCTCCTCGCACTGGCGGATTATGTGGTGGCGTGAGAGGCCGGCGTCGTTGGGACCATCGCCCATCGTCATGCGGACCTTGGTCGCCAGCAGCAGGTTGTCGCGGCGGCCGGAGATGGCTTTGCCCAGGATCTCCTCCGATTCACCGTCCGAGTAGATGTTGGCTGTATCGAACAGGTTGACCCCCGCATCCAGGCACATATCCACCTGCCGCTTGGCACCTGCGACGTCGGTGGAGCCGACCTTGCTGAAACCACCCTGCCCCCCGAAGGTCATCGTGCCAAGGGTCAGTGCGGAGACGTTCAGGCCCGAGTGTCCGAGACGGCGATACTCCATGAAAGTCCTCCCAAAGACTGGCCTACCGGGACACGCGCCAGCCTACCACGGCAAGCGCTAGTCTGACGTGACGTCACCAGCAGCGGCAACGGCCCGGCATGATCCGCCGATGGTCTCGATGGCCGCTTCCGCGACTATCTGGGCGGTAATTGCAGTCCAATTCGGGCTTTGTCTAGATCCTGCCCTCGAAAGACGGAATGATCTCCCGCCCGTAAGCGTCCAGCGTCTCGTCCATCGCGTCGTGCATGAGGTAGATGTTGAATTGATCCACGCCGAGATCCCTTAGCTCCGTCAGCTTCGCCACGTGTTCCTCGACCGAGCCGAGCACACAGAAGCGGTCCACGATCTCATCGGGCACGAAGTCGGTGCTCGGGTTGCCAGCCCTGCCGTGATGGCTGTAGTCGTAGCCTTCGCGGGCCTTGATGTAGTCCGTGAGGGCGTGCGGGACTCCCCCGTCCTCGCCGTAGCGTGACACGAGGTCCGCGACGTGGTTGCCGACCATGCCCCCGAACCACCGGCACTGGTCGCGCTGATGGGCAAGGTCACCGCCGACGTATGCAGGGGCTGCGACGCAGATCTCTATGTCATCACGGTCGCGGCCCGCCTCTGATGCAGCGTCGCGGACGTGGTTCATGGTCCACTCCAGGATCACGGGGTCAGCCAGTTGCAGGATGAACCCGTCTGCCTTCCTTCCAATGAGGCTGAGGGCCTTCGGACCGTATCCCGCCATCCACACATCGAGCTTGCCGTCCTGGATCCAGGGTATCTGGACCTTCGTGTCCCCGTATTCCACCTCCCTGCCCTCCGCCAGCTCCTTGATCACGCGCATCGCCTCTTCGAGCTGCCGCAGCGTGGTCGGCTTCCTGCCGAGCACCCGCACCACCGAGTCGCCGCGCCCGATGCCGCAGATCGTGCGGTTGCCGAACATGTCGTTCAGGGTGGCGAACGTCGAGGCCGTCACCGACGGGTCGCGGCTCACCGGGTTGGTCACGAACGGGCCGACCACGATCCTCTCCGTCGCAGACAGCATCTGAGAGTGGATCACGAACGGTTCCTGCCACAGAATATGCGAGTCGAACGTCCAGGCGTGCGTGAACCCGAACCCTTCAGCCCTTTGTGTCAATCCAATAACACGACTGGCTGGAGGATTGGTTTGAAGGGTTACGCCGAATTCCATGCCGTCCTCCTCAATTCTTTCCAGAGCTGGAGACCGCGCTGACCGCACCGAGCGCCAGGTAGATGGCGCCCGTGATGTAGCGCCTGCCGCGCCAGAAGCCCGAGCCTACGCTCTTGCGGCGCAGCCAGTCGCCCACCGTGCTCGCCAGCAGGGCGTAGAGGCCGTCGGAGAACAGGGCGATGGCGACGAACGTGACGCCGAGAAACAGGATCTGGGGCCAGCTCGCGCCCCCGGACGGATGCACGAACTGCGGCAGGAAGGCGAAGAAGAACAGCGCGGTGTTCGGGTTGAGCACGTTCACGACCACGCCCTGCGTGAAGATGCGCGAGAGCCGGTCAGGGGCAGGTTTCGCGGCGATCTCCTCGTCTTCGGCGAAGAAGATGCGCTGGATGCCGAGCCAGATCAGGTACAGTACGCCGAGCCACTTCACCAACGAGAACGCCGTTGCGGACGCGGCCAGAATCGCCGAGAGCCCAAGCGCCGCGAACGTTGCGTGAACCAGCCCGCCGACCCCGACCCCCAACACGGAGGCGAGGCCGGCGGCCCGGCCCTGGTCCACGCTGCGCGTGACGATGTAGAAGACGGCTGGTCCGGGGACGACGACGAGCACCAGCGAGGCTGCGACGAATACCCCGAAGGTTGAGGCGTCGATCACCAGGATTTCCCTACGCCGTCTCCGGTTCTTCGCCCCGCTCGCTTGTGGGCTCGGTGGCGCGGCCCCCGATCATGGAGAGGATCAAGTAAGTAACGGCTGCCACGCCGAAGGTGAAGAACAGGCCGTAGTTGTACAGGCTTTCTACGAACGTCGGGGTCGGGAAGGGACCACCGTTGAGGCCGGCGGTGGTGGCAGCCTTGAGGAAACCGGGGACGACGGGGACGACGCCGACGAAGACCGCCGTGATGGCCCGCCAGTTCCAGCCGCCAGCGTAGGCATAGCGGCCGTCCAGCTTGTAGAGTTCGGCGAGGTCGAGGTTGCGGCGGCGTACGATCCAGTAGTCCACGATCATCACGGCCCCGATAGCTCCGAGCAGGCTGCCGTAGCCCACCAGCCAGGTGAAGATGTAGGAGCCGACGTTCTCGAAGAGCAGCCAGGGGAAGGAGACCACGCCGAGCACGGCGGTGATCATGCCCCCTGTGCGGAAGGAGATCAGCTTCGGCGCCAGGTTGGAGAAGTCGAAAGAAGGAGAGACGACGTTCGCCGCCATGTTCGTGGATATTTGGGCGAGCGCGATGACGATCATGGCCACGATGAGGAGTGCTGGTATGTTGCCCGTGAGCTTGGTGACGAGCTGCACCGGGTCCCAGATGGCCTCATCGAAGACCACGATGGTGGCAGCCGTCACCGCGATCCCGATGAACGAGAACGCCGTCATGGTGACCGGCAGCCCGAGGGCCTGGCCGACGACCTGCGAGCGCTGGCTCTGCGCGTAGCGGGTGAAGTCCGGGATATTGAGGGACAGCGTGATCCAATACCCCACGTTCGCCGCCAGCGACGGCCAGAACAGCACCCAGAACGAGGCGTCCTCCTGCTGGAGTTGGGCTGATGTCGTGAAGACGTTCCCGATGCCGCCGCCAGCGACGAAGCCCCAGACCAGGAGGGCGAGGCTACCGGCGATCAGGAGCGGCGCGGTGTAGGACTCGAACCACTTCACACCCTCGATACCGGTCAGGATGATGACGACCTGTATCGCCCAGAAAACCAGGAAGGCTATGAAGCCGTGTCCCGTGATGTTGGCCCATCCTCCCCAGAAAGCCGTCGTCAGGGCGTCGAGGGCGAGGCCGCCGATCCAGGTCTGTATCCCGAACCAGCCGCAGGCGACCAGAGCGCGGGCCATCGCGGCGAAGTTTGCCCCGCGTACCCCGAAAGAGGCCCTGACGAAGACGGGGAATGGGACGCCGTACTTGGTGCCGGCATGGGCGTTCAGGAGCATGGGGATCAGGACGATCACGTTGCCCAGAGCTATGGTCAGGAGCGCCTGCCACCAGTTCATCCCGGCGGCCATCAGGCCCGAGGCCAGGGTGTAGGTCGTGATGACGATGGCCATCCCGATCCAGAGCGCCGTTATGTTATACGTGGTCCAGGTTCGTTCCTCGGGCTCCGTCGGCGCGAGGTCGTTGTTGTAGAGCGGCGACGCGCTGACCTCGGCCTTGATCCTGCCTAGCTCCGCCGGGTCCCTTACCCCCAGATCCCCATAATCTTCCCGGTCCATGCGCCTCCCCTTTCCCCGTGACTCCCGCTACCGCCGCTTTCCTGCCCTCGCTACGTCTTTGCGGCGACCCACTCCACCGTCTTCTCCGTTAGCCGGTGCAACGCCCGCACGCTCATCTCGATGTCCTCCTCCGGGGTGTCCTCGTCCTTGGTGTGGCTGAGGCCCCGCAGGCTCTTCACGAACAGCATCACCGTCGGCATCACACGCGCCATCTCCGCCGCGTCGTGCAGCGGCCCGCTCGGCAGGCGATGAGATTCTCCGGCCACCTCCATGATCGCCTCGTCCGCCAGCTCGATGAGGTCGTCGTCGAACGGGATGGGCTCTATCTGCCACAGCCTCTCCCACTCGACGGACACGTTCTCTTCACCAGCGACCCGCTCGCTGGCTTCCTTCGCCTTCGCCAGCATGCCAGCCAGCACATCCGCATCGAGGGCGCGCTGGTCCAGGGACATCTCGCACCAGCCGTTGAAGGCCGTGACGATGGCCGGGCTGACGTTCACGAAGCCGGTCGTTGCCCGCACGTCGTCGTGCCTGGCCGCGTCGTCCCGGAACTCGATGGCGGAGCGGGCAGCCGCGATGAAGGCGTCGCGGCGCACCTCCATGGGTGTGGAGCCGGAGTGCGCGTGCTGTCCGGTGTACCTGACGGCGTGGCGCTCCACCCCGAACGTCCCGAGCACCACGCCCAGGGGCAAGTCCATCCTTTCGAGAACTGGCCCCTGCTCGATGTGAAGCTCCAGGTACGCTGCCGCGTTCTCCAGTTGCATCCCGGCCTCGTTGGCCCGGTCGAGGTCCACGCCGTGCTCCCGCAGCGCGTCCGGGAGCGCCACGCCGTCGCGGTCCTTCAGGTTGCGAACGTCATCCGGCTTGAGCGCGCCCGCTGCGGACCCGGACCCGAAGAGGCTACGGCCAAAGCGTGCGCCCTCCTCGTCGGCCCAGTCCACCAGCCGCAGGGTGACGGGGCGTTGCTGCGGGGCGAGGGCGCGCATGACTTCGAGCGCGCCTACCACGTTCAGGGCCCCGTCGAGCCAGCCGCCGTTGGGCACGGAGTCTATGTGCCCGCCGAGGATCACGGCTCTCTCCGAATCACCGGGGGCCGTGGCCCAGACGTTTCCGGCCTCGTCGGTCTCGATCCCGGTGATGCCGTCTATCTCCTCCAGCTTGCCCCTGAACCATTCGCGGGCTTTCGTCCACTCGTCCGTCCAGGCGACCCGGCGTGCTCCGTCGGGGCCTCCGGTAAGCTCCGCAAGCTCCTTCAGTTCCTCGACGGCGCGGCGGGCGTCTACCCCTTCAGCCTGCACGTCAGCCCACCTTCGCTTCGGAGCCGACCTCAGCCAGCGCCTCCTCGAAGGCGTCAGCGGCCTGCCCGGCGGCCTCGCGGGTGATGGTGAGCGGCGGTGAGACGCGGATGGCGTTGGCCCCGATGCCGCCCTTTCCGACCAGCACGCCCCGCTCCCGGCAAGCCTGCATGAAGCGTATGGCAGCCTGCGGGTTTGGTTTGCCGTCAGGGCCGATCATCTCCAGGGCGAGCATCAAGCCCCGCCCCCGGACCTCGCCGACCACCGGGCTGTCCTGCACCATCCGCACGAGACGGTCCTTGAGGTAGCCGCCCACCTCGTCGGCGTTCTTCTGAAGGTCGTTCTCCAGGATGTAGTTCAGGTTGGCTAGGGCGCCGGCGGTGGAGACGTGGTTGCCGCCGAATGTGGCGAGGTGCAGCTTGCCGTTCATGGAGTCCACTATCTCCGAGCGGCCCAACACGGCCCCGATGGCGAGGCCGTTGCCGAGGCCCTTTGCCATCGTGATCATGTCCGGTTCTACCCCAGATTCCTGTATCCCCCAGAAGTGGCTGCCGGTCCTGCCGAACGCCGTCTGCACTTCGTCCGAGATGTACAGGATGCCGGTCTCGTCCAGGATCTCCTTGACCCCCCGGATGTACTCGGGCGGCAGCTCGATAAACCCGCCTACGCCCTGAATAGGCTCCGCGATCAGCGCCGCCACGTGGCCTGTGGTGGCGGTCTGGATCAGGTCTCGCACGTCTTCGGCGCAGGCGCGGGCGAACTCTGCGTCCCGCTCATAACGTCCGTACAGGGATGAGTATGAGTGGTGAGGCGGCATGGCGTAGGTAACGTCGAGGGCGGAGCGGCTCGTCGGGCGCCAGGTGCTCTGGCCCGTGATGCCCATGGTGCCGAAGGAGCCCCCGTGGTACGACCCGCGCATCGCCAGGATCTCGCTGGAGCGGCGGTACTGCGTGGCGAAGAGCAGGGCCGCCTCGTTCGCCTCGGAGCCGCTGTTCACGAAGAAGACCTTCTGGTCGCCGGAGATGGGGGATAGGGAGACCAGCTTTTCGGCCAGCCTGACCTGGTTCTCGATCAGGTAGAGGGTGGAGGAGTGCATGACCTTCCCCGCCTGCTCCCTGACGGCATCCACGATCTCGGGGATGTTGTGCCCGCTGATGGTGGTGACGATCCCGCCGAAGAAGTCCAGGTACTCGTTCCCCGCGGAATCCCAGACCCTGAACCCCTCGCCGCGGGAGATCTCTATCGGCTCGTCGTAGTAGAGCGAGACCCACCCCGGTATGACCGCCCTGTGCCTCTGCAGTAACTCGTCCGGTTTCATGCCCGCTACCCGCTTTCCGATTCGCCCATCACACCCGCGCTTCGAGCCCGGGCGCCTTGAAGCTCCGCTCCACGAACTGGCCGGAGCCCTGCTCGCCAACCACCTCGCCCTCCCTGTACACGAGGTTACCGCGTACGTACACGGAGGCCGGACCGCCCCGGAAGGACATCCCCTCGTATGGCGTGTAGTCCACGTTGCCGTGCCGGTTGTCGGCCGTCGCCGTGATCTCCAGGTCCGGGTCCCAGAGCACCACGTCAGCGTCGGCTCCCGGAACCAATGCGCCCTTGCGCGGGTACATACCGTGGATCTTGGCCTGGTTGGTCGAGAGCACCGCGACGAACTGGTTCTCGTTGAGACGGCCTTCCGACACGCCGAGCTTCCACAGGGTCATCGCCCGCTCCTCGGCGCCGGGGAGGCCGTTGGGGATCAGGGTAAAGTCGTCCCTGCCGAGCTCCTTCTGCTCGTGGTAGTTGAACGAGCAGTGGTCCGATCCGAAAATCTGCAGGTCCCCGATCTGGAGTCCCCGCCACAACGCCTCCCGGTTCCACTCGTGCCGCAGGGGCGGGGAGCACACGTACTTCGCGCCCTCGAAACCTTCCCGTGCGAGGTCGTCGTAGGAGAAGGCGAAGTACTGCGGGCAGGTCTCCGCGTACACGGTCTGCCCCAACTCGTGCGCCCGGTGGACCTCTTCCAGGGCGGCTTCGCAGGAGACGTGGACCACGAGCAGCGGGGCTCCGGCTATGGCGGCGAGCTGGATGGCGCGGTGGGTCGCCTCCGCCTCGACCTCCTCGGGCCGGGTGAGGGCGTGGAAGCGCGGGGCGGTGTTGCCCTGCGCCAGAGCCTGTTCTTGGAGCTTGGCGATAACGGGTCCGTTCTCGGCGTGGACCATGACGAGCACGCCAGCGTCGCGGGCTATCTGCATGGCCTCGAAGAGGTCGTCGTCCTCGGTGTAGAGCGGGGTGCCCTTGTACGCCATGAAGATCTTGATGGAGGAGACGCCTTTGGCGGGGAGGCTTGGGATCTCGGCCTTTATCTCGTCCGTCAGGTTCGTGATGGCGACGTGGTAGCCGTAGTCCGCGATCGCCTTTCCCTCGGACTTTCCACTCCAGGTCTCGATGGCGTCGGCGAGGCTTCCCTCCACGTCTTGCAGCGAGAAGTCCACGATGGTCGTGGTGCCGCCCGCGACGGCGGCGGCGGTGCCGCTCGCCCAGTCGTCGGCGGTCATGGTGCCCCCGAACGGCATGTCCATGTGGGTATGCCCGTCTATGAAGCCTGGCATTACGAGTTTGCCTGAGGCGTCAACCACCTCGGCTTCTTCGGGGTCGATGTTAGCGCCCACGGCGAAGACTTTGCCGTTCTCCACCAGCACGTCCGCCCGGTAGCTGCCGTCGGCGGTGACGACCGTCCCACCGGAGAAAAGAAGCCTGCTCATGGTGCTCTCCTTCCACGTCGCAGCAGTGTGTTGGCTTACTCTCGCACAACCCGCGCCTTCGCGTCAATCCGATCCAACCCCCAGCCACGGGATGCCGCAAGAACCCTGTCCCGCTGGCCATACAGGCGCCCCACGAAGGACCAGACTCTTCCTGACCCAGCAGCAAGGCAGGATCCCTGGATACGTCGCGTCAACAGACTTGAGCACTCAGTTACGAAGCGTACAATCTCACATGTGACCAGCAGATCCGCCGCAGAGCAGCGCCTGAGCGACCTCGCGTGGCTGCGCCGCGTCCGAGACCGGATCGACCGGGAGTACGCGCAGCCGCTGGATGTCGAGGCGCTTGCCCGCGACGCGCACATGTCGGCCGGGCACCTCAGCCGCCAGTTCCGGCGCGCCTACGGCGAGCCGCCGTACAGCTATCTGATGACGCGGCGCATCGAGCGCGCGATGGCGCTGCTGCGCCGGGGCGATCTCAGCGTCACCGAGGTCTGTTTCGAGGTCGGCTGCTCCTCGCTTGGCACCTTCAGCACCCGCTTCACCGAGTTGGTTGGTGTGCCGCCCAGCGTCTATCGGCGCGAGGCGGCGCGCGCGACGGCGGGGATGCCCTCCTGCGTGGCGAAACAGGTGACCCGTCCGATCAGGAATCGAGAAGTGTAGGCCCCGGGCTGCACGTAGAATGACTTCCATGGACACCGTTCACGAGAGGAGAATGATCGCCATGGACATCAGCATTCACTCGAGCTTCCTGCCGCACGATGACCCGGATGCCTCCCTGGCCTTCTATCGCGACACCCTGGGCTTCGAGGTCCGTAACGACGTTGGATACGGCGGGATGCGCTGGATCACGGTCGGTCCTGCCGACCAGCCTGGAACGTCCATCGTCCTCTACCCACCGGCCGCCACCCCCGGCGTCACCGACGACGAGCACCGCACCATCGCCGAGATGATGGCGAAGGGCACCTACGCTACCATCCTCATGGCCACCTCCGACCTCGACGGCACCTTCGAGCGGGTGCAGGGCGGCGACGCCGAGGTCGTCCAGGAGCCGACCGAACAGCCGTACGGCGTCCGCGACTGCGCCTTCCGCGATCCCGCGGGCAACCTGGTCCGCATCCAGGAAGTCCGCTGAGAGACAGGCGAACGGCATGAGCGCACTCGACCGGTTGCTCGGAACCTGGGAGTTCACGATGCACCACTCGGCCATGCCCGAACCTGTTACCGGCCGGCAGCGGTACGAGCGAGTGCTGGACGGTGCGTTCGTGCTTCAGCAGTGGACCTACGACCACCCAGACTTCCCGGACGCTATGGCGTTGCTGTCGGAGGACCGGTACCACTACTTCGACGTCCGCGGGATCACGCGGGTCTTCGACTTCGACATCGACGACGCCGGATGGTCGATGATCCGCCTGGACGAGGACTTCTCACAGCGTCACACGGCGCGGTTCCGCGGCCCGGACGTCATGGAAGGCGCCGGGGAGATATCCCACGATACCGGCGCCACCTGGCAGCCCGACTTCACGATGACCTGCCAGCGCGTCACGTGAGCAGACCGAAGCGCGGCGCAGCGCCGACCAGATAGAGCGGCCCGCCTGACAGATAGGAGGCACGATGAGCATGACCACGAGGACGGATGCGCAGTCGCCCTCGCCGCACGTTGCCGACAGCCACGGTTTGATCCGCGTGCACGGCGCGCACGAGAACAACCTCAAGGACGTGCACGTCGAGATCCCGAAGCGCCGGCTGACGGCGTTCACCGGTGTCTCCGGCTCGGGCAAGAGCTCGCTGGTGTTCGGCACCATCGCGGCCGAGTCGCAACGCCTCATCAACGAGACCTACAGCGCCTTCGTGCAGGGCTTCATGCCGACGCTGGCGAGGCCCGAGGTCGACCTGCTGGAGGGGCTGACGACGGCGATCATCGTCGATCAGGAGCGGATGGGCGGCGACGTCCGCTCAACGGTCGGCACCGCGACCGACGCCAACGCGATGCTGCGCATCCTGTTCAGCCGGCTCGGCAAACCGTACGTCGGACCGCCAAGCGCGTTCGCCTTCAACGTACCCTCGGTGAGGGCGAGTGGTGGGATCACCGTCGAGCGCGGCAACAAGACGAAGACAGAGAAGGCGACGTTCAACCGTCTCGGCGGCATGTGTACCCGCTGCGAGGGCCGGGGCTCGGTCACCGACTTCGACCCGTCGGCGCTCTACGACGACAGCAAGTCGCTCAACGAGGGCGCACTCACCATCCCTGGCTACAGCATGGACGGCTGGTATGGCCGCATCTTCAAGGGCAGCGGCTTCTTCGACCCGGACAAGCCGATCGGGAGGGACACCAAGAAGGAG
>Ga0081539_10003952_pt1 | contig 17170 bp, 9 predicted proteins | sample TabmetS4T2R2_FD_71023 | JGI IMG/M metagenome (GOLD analysis project Ga0081539, IMG submission 71023) | Tabebuia heterophylla rhizosphere microbial communities from the University of Puerto Rico - S4T2R2 | ecosystem: Host-associated > Plants > Roots > Rhizosphere ...
GGATGTGACGAAGCAAAAGGTTGACCGCGTCGAACTGAAACGCGATCTGACTCATCTGATCAAACCATATTATGGAATGCCGCTCGGCAAGATCGGCCTCACTCCTTTGATCTACGAGGCTTTCGCCATTATTCGCCGACATGATATACATCTGCCGCCCAACCTGGCGCTGTTGATCAAGACGATCGTCATGGCTGAAGGTATCGGCACCCACCTTGATCCTGGCTTTCACCTGACGGCGGCGATCGAACCTTATACCGAAAAACTTCTCGTGCGGCTCTTTTCTCCGACTCGCGTCGCCAAAAAGATCGGACAGGCGGGGATGGACCTGGCGAAACTCGGCGTCGAGATCCCGCAACATTTGCGACAGATCCTGGCGGAGTTCGAACGCGGCGGGCTTGAGATCGGAATGAAACCCAACGCTTTCGAACCGCTCATCAATCGATTGGAGCGGTTGGCCAACCGCATCGTGTTGGGGGTGATCGCCGCCGCCTTCATTGTCGGTCTGGCCGTCTTACTCTCAGTCTATCGCCCTCCCGGATGGGAGCGCTGGGCCGGCAGGATGTTTGCCGTAGGCTTTCTCTTCGCCGTGGTGCTGGGCGTCTATCTGACCTGGAGCATCATGCGCTCGGGCGGCTCGAAGTCCGGGTGAACAAATCGGGAATTCCCTCAGGAGGTGTAGGCAAGCGCAGAACATTTGCTGCTCCGCGATCCGGCGCGAATTCCGGTCATCTCAGCTGCCCGCCTACACCCCACTTCTTCTCCGGTTATTGAATCGCTCTTAGCGCACTGCTTCCACGAAGCGGTAGTCGTACATCCAATCACTTCCTATTTGATCACTGAGAATGGCGACACGTCCGGTTGTGCTGAAGGCCAGTTTAAAGATCTCCCACTGGTCATCGGTAATATTACCCTGCTGTGAGCTGACGCCCCCTTCCTCCCAGACGATGACAATCTCTCTGCTGCCGGTGGCTACATTGAAACTTCCAATGCGAGTCACACGACCATAGTGCCATTCAAATTTAGTGCCTGCTTTTTTCGCTTGGGTTATTCCGACGGCGTCTGAGCTGACACCTTTGATGCGATTAGAACCGTTGGTTGATTTTGTAGACTTTTTCGTAGGCATTCTTATTCTTTGTCCTTTCTCGAAATGGTTTGGTTATTTGCGGTCTTGCGGACCAGTTGTTTCTTTGGAATTGACCATTCTTCTAGCAGGTTCGCTGTGATGTTAGAGAATAGATATCCAAAAGACGATTTAATTGACATTTTCTTCAAGAAAAGTGAAGCAAGCAGGCGCGAGGCGGGAATAGTTCTCGGCTGGCGGCAGCGGCACTCAGACTACGGAGCGGCTTCGTTACATTATCATTGACCTACTCTCCAAGCGACCGGCGATGCCAATCCCAATTGATGAACAAAAGGCATTACCGCTGATGCCGGAAAGCAAGATAACTAAAGCTTAAGAAAGTGTAGCACGAAATTGGATTTTTTTCTTGTTGTCGGTCAGTTACGTGCCGTGCCGTCACCCTGCAAGATCGTCATCTCGCCGAATGCCAGCTTCAGCGGACTGCTCTTGATCGGAAAGGATGGACCTGGTTGGAACTGTTGATTGAGCATGAAAACTTTGTTCACCGAGTCCAATTCGCATTGCGCATTGGTCGCGGCGCCGATCTCTGCTGCCGATCGCGGATTGCCCGTCAGATCGCAGCGCACGGCGATGCGTTCGATCTTGTCGATTGTCGTCTCCTGAGGCAATCGGATCGTCGTTCTAAAATATCCGCTCCGATCGATTTTGTAATAACCGATCCCGAGGTCGGACGTGTACCACGTGAGATCGCCCTTGAGCTTGACGGCAAAACTCAAGAGTGCGCCGTTTCGCTGCTCTGAATGAGCGTCCAGGTAGAGATAATTACGCAGATCGGCGATTCTGGCGCCGAGGGTTCGCTCGCTCGTGATCTTGCCTTCCCGAATCATCTCTTCAGCCATGACGCGATAGATCCACGGAGACTGATCCATGACCTCTTCACGCGAAGATTTGCTGAGATCGGCGAAGATCGGGCGCAGCGCAAATCGCATCTCGGATTTTCCGCTGTCGGCAAAGTTATTGTTGTCTGAGGCGACGATCAGGACCGGATGATCGGCCTCGCGGCCGCCCTGAAAGACCTTTTTTTCATGATTGACGCCTTGAAAAACAGACTTGACGGCCTTCCCTTGAGTATCGAGTTGCGTCTCGATCACCCATTCGATATCCGTGGTCCGTCCCCAACGGGCCATGAGAGCGCTGGTTTGCGTGCCCCCGTCTTCGTTGCTGAAGATGACGGTATAGCGGATCACGCTCCCCGTACCATTTCTCTCGGTCTCGTAATACATCAAGAGCGGCACGTCGCTGAAATGACCGACCGTGTTCGGACGCGCGTAGAGGATCGGAGCTAGAGCGATGGCCTGAAATTCGGGCTGGGAACGATCGATCAGGACGACCTTGGCATCTTCGATCTTGATCGTTGAAGCTTTTGGCGCCGACTGTTTGCGGTTGAATTCGAAGCGGACGAGGTGATCACCCACGCCGACACGCCCCAGCATCAATCGATAGGTGAAGTTCTGCGACCCGTTGAAAAGAATGACGTCTTGATTGTACTGGTCGTCAAGCACGATCGTGACAGTCGCTGCCTCGCTGCCTTTCTCGATCCAGGAAGTGCCCGGCGCAGAGACCGTCAGATCGAGTGTGGCTTCGGATTCGGCAGTTGCTTTGAACTTCTTTTCGTGGAGAACTTGTGCGGAAGCAGTGATAGAAGAAGTGATGAACAAGGCACCCGCGGCAGCGAGCAAAATGATTCGTTTTCTGATCTTCATAAGGGGGCAGGGAAAAAAGGATGAAGGAGAAGAAAGAAGAGGGAGAAGGACGAAAAGGATAAGGGATGAATGATAAAGGGTGAAGTGATAATTAAGAAGAAGACATCTTGACCCATTCCCCTTCTTGCCTCCTTCATCCTTCGATTCCTCTCTCTTTTCCGTCCTCCCGCCTTCTTTATCTTCTTCGAATGTGCAACAGAAATTGTAATAAGTAGATGAAGAAATTGGCGAACGTCAGATAGAGGCTGATGGTCATATTGATCGCCTCTTTCCAGGTATTTTCACTCTGGGTCAATCTGAAGAACTTGACGAGAAAGAGGCCGGAGAAGACGAGCATTCCAACGACCGAGTAGACGAGGTTGACCGAACGCGAAAATCTGACAAAGATTCCAACCAGTCCGACGATGAGCAATCCGATAAGGGCGATGAGCAGGATCGGCATCATAAAGCTGAAGTCGATTCCGGTCACGATCACAAACGCCCCGGTGCCCAGCATGACTGCTGTCGTGCCGGTCAAAGCCTGAAGGACGATTCCCGGTCCTTCTTCGCTGATCGCAAGGGCGATAAACGGCCCCAACATCATTCCGTTGATGAAACCCCAGCCCATGAGTAAACCGATAGCGAGATAGCCTTCGCCGGCATTCCGAATGATAAACATCCCGATGATCGAGACGATCAGCAGGCCGATGGCGGGCAACCATCCCTCGAGGCGTCGTCCGGCATAGGCTCCTACTCCGGCGAACGCAATGGTCATGCTGAGCAAGCACATGACCTTGGCCAGGAGCGGCGTGCTTTCAACCGGCAGAGCTTGAAAGCCCACGAACATCAAGAGCAACCCGGCGAAGACCGCGATCACAATTCCCTTGATTGAGTCGAAGTCCGTCTTCAATTGATCAGCGATAAATGTCGATCTGCTTCGAACGTATCTCTCTGTCTGCATGATCTTGTCCTCCAATTGGGCGAATCAATAAGGCAACGTTAATTCAGGTCAAACCATCAATCGACAAACCTGCAGTCATCCAGCATTGCTTCGGAGAGCGTCGCCAGATATTCATCGTGCGTCAGGTCCATGGCGCCGAAAAAACCGATGTGCGGAGTTCTCATTTGTGCGTCGAGTAAACGATAACCGCGCTCACGCAATCTTTCAACCAGCGCGACGAGGGCGATTTGCGAAGCCGAAGTCGCCCGGCTGAACATCGATTCGCCGAAGAACGCTGCTTTGAGCGCCACGCCGTAGAGCCCGCCTACCAGGCTGTCACCGCTCCAGACCTCGATCGAGTGGGCGAAATTGCGCCGGTGGAGTTCGACGTAGAGCGAGATCATCTCATCGCTCAACCAGACCTCTTCCTCATCGACTGCGTGGTGTCGAGCGCAGGCCCTGATCACCGTCGGAAAATCGGTATCAATCTTGATCTGATAATCGGTTTTTCGCATCTGTTGGCGCAATGAACGGCGCACGCGAAAGCGATCATCGAGCGGGATAATAGTGCGCGGATCGGCCATAAACCATTCGATCTTTCCATAGCGACCACGCGCCATCGGAAAGAAGCCTTGTTTATAACCCGCGATCACCTGCTCCGGTGTAATAGTCAATTGAGAGGCTGATTTGCGACTTCTCATGGCAAAACATTAGCACGCCCCACGGTCAGGGGCAAAGGGTCGGACAGGCCCTGACCGGGAGCCGGGGCGTATCGCGGTCAGATCCTTCGCGTTTTTCGAGCAACATGTTATCTTTGCGTGTCTCCACCCGGATTCGACATCACAAACTCAAGATTCAGTAAAAAAGTAAGGGGGAATTGATGGCCCGCTTTTCTACATTCGATAAGATTATACGTCCGATGATCGTCTTGTTGTTCGTTTTTTTCTTGGTGGCGCCGGCTTCCAGCCAAAGAGCCATTTCTTATTCGCAATCTGTTGCGCCGCGGGCGAGTGGGAAGCTGGAGTTGAGCTACTCGATCTCTTTTCCACAGCCCCAGACGCATCTCTATGAAGTCTCATTCAAGATCGGCAACGTCACGGCGGCCCAGATCGATCTGCAGATGCCGGGGTGGACGCCGGGATCTTACCTCATGCGAGAGTTCGAGCGAAATGTTCAGGATTTTGTCGCCAAGAATCAAAGCGGCGGAGATTTGAGATGGCAGAAGATCAATAAGGCGACCTGGAGAGTTGAGACGGGAGCAAGCAATGAGAGCCCGCGAACGATTCAGGCGAATTATCGCGTTTATGCCAACGAATTGACCGTTCGGACCAGCCACCTCGATTCATCACACGCCTATTTCAACGGCGCTAACATCTTGATGTATGTCAATGGCGCGATCGATCAGCCGGCGAAACTGAAGATTAACGCTCCTTCCGGATGGCGCGTGACGACGCCGCTCGGATTGACGCCGGATGCCGATGGCTTTTACACCGCGCCCAACTACGACATCCTCGTCGATTCGCCGGCTGAAATCGGCACGCACCAGCTGATTGAATTTTCCGTGCGCGGCAAACCGCACCGGATTGCGATCTGGGGCGATGCCAAGTATGACGACGCCAGATTGAAGGAAGACTTTACGAAGATCGTTGAAGAAGGGGCGAAGTTGTTCGGCGGCCTGCCATACGATCATTATACGTTCTTCGTCCACGTTCAACCGGGGATCGGCGGCGGATTGGAACACCTCAACTCGACGTCGTGTCAAACGACTCCACGCGCTTTCACCTCGCATCGTGGCTACCGAGGCTTTCTCGGATTGATCTCGCATGAGTATTTTCACCTCTGGAACGTCAAACGCATCCGGCCCATCGAGCTTGGCCCGTTCGATTATCAAACGGAAAACTACACTCGCGCGTTATGGTTGTCGGAAGGCGTCACCGATTATTATGGTCAGCAGCAGTTGCGCCGGGCGCAACTCATCACCGCTGCCGAATATTTGGAAGAGCTGGCCGGCAATATTCTCACCTATGAATCGACGCCGGGACGATTGGTCCAAACCGCCGAATCGGCCAGCTTTGATTCATGGATCAAGCAATACCGCCCTGATGAGAACTCGATCAATTCGTCGCTGACCTACTATTTACGCGGCGATCTTTTGGGATTGCTCTTTGATCTCGAGATTCGCACGCGGACCGGGGGCGCCAAGAATCTGGACGACGTCATGCGTCTTTTATTGGAGAAGTACGGGTTGCCCAAGCCAGGTTTTACCAATGCGGAATTGAAAGCCGCTTTCGAACAGGTGGCGGGCGGCGACTTGACCGATTTCTTCAATCGTTATGTGCGCGGGACCGCAGAGATCGATTTCAACGCATCTCTCAACAAGGCGGGGCTCACTCTCAATCGCGCCTATCTGCCTGACACGCCATACGCCAACAGCAAGACCGATAAGCCCGGCACACTCGGGCTTCGCACGAGGAACAACGGCGATCGTGTCATTGTCAATTACGTCATCGCCGGGCTGCCGGCCTATGACGGCGGAATCAATGCCAATGATGAACTCGTCGCAATCGATGGCGTGCGGCTCGATCCCGGCAATACAGTAGAGCGTCCTGCGGGCGATCGGGCGAGCCTTTTGAATGAACTGCGCGCGGGCCAGCGCGTCACGCTCACGGTCTTTCGCCGCGAAAAGCTCATGAATTTTGAGTTGACCGCGGCTGTTAAACCATTTGATCGATACACCATTACTGAATTGAAGGATGCCACATCCGAACAACTCGCGTTCCGCCGATCCTGGCTGCGAGGCGATCTAAAGAAAGAAGAGACGAATAAATAACCGCTCCGACAGCAACTTTTAATTGAGTGATCAGGCGCCGGGCAATTCTCTGATCGCTGATCCCTGATCCTCTATCCATCAGGGATCTGGGGACAGAGATCAAGGATCAGAAGTCAATCTTCATTCAATCCTGATTACCCAATAAAAACGCTGTAACTGAACAACCAATTGGGACCACAAATGTCATCACCAGCCACCCGCGTAGAGATCGTACAATCGAAACTCGACAACTATCTGGCGAACGCGCAAACCGCAAATTACCGCCTCGCCCAGACCGACGTGCTCAGTCCTGAAACCAGCCTCACCGTCGAGCAAGCCATCCGGATTTTTGAAGATCAGGTGACGAGCCGGCTGCTCGACGTTGCGGCGCGCGAGCTCAAGAAACGTAATCAGGGTTTCTATACCATTTCGAGCGCAGGGCACGAAAATAACGCCATCCTCGGAACGCTCTTGCGGCTGGATGATCCGTGCTTTCTCCATTATCGCGCCGGAGCCATGATCATGGCGCGTTCGCGCAAGCTGCCGGGATCAAATCCCATCTTTGATACTTTGCTCTCATTTTGCGCTTCGTCCGATGATCCGATTTCGCAGGGACGGCACAAAGTGTGGGGCAGTTATCCGTTGTGGATTCCACCGCAAACGAGCACGATCGCTTCGCACCTTCCAAAAGCCGCGGGTTTGGCCTTTGCTTTGCGTCAAGCCCGGCGTCTCGAACGGGAAGGGAAGGCTCCGCACCTGAACGATGATTCAATCGTCTGTTGCTCGTTCGGCGATGCGTCAGCCAATCATGCGACGGCGCTGGCCGGAATCAACGCCGCACGTTATACGGTGCGGCGCGGAGGGGCGGCGCCGATCCTCTTCGTCTGTGAAGACAACGGGATCGGCATCTCGGTCGAGACTCCGCCGAACTGGATTCACGATTCGTTCAACAACCTGCCGCATCTGAAATATTTCGAGGCGGACGGAACGCTCGATGAGATCTGGGATGTCGTTGAAGAGGCGATCAACACTTGCCGCCGGTTGCGGACGCCCGTCTTTCTGCATCTGCACGTGACGCGGCTCTGGGGGCACGCGGGGACGGATGTCGAAACGACCTACCGGACGATCGAAGAGATCGATGCCATTGAATCCCAGGATCCCTTACTTTTGAACGCGCAGCGATTGGTCGAGACCGGCGCCGCCGAACCCGCTGAACTACAACGGCTGATCCGCGGCATTGATGCCCGCATCGGCGAATTGATGGAAGAGGCCGTTCAGCGGCCAAAACTGGTGACGGTCGAACAGGTCGTCGCGCCGCTCGCGCAATATGATGAGGAATCGGTGCGGACGACGGCCCGCCTCACCGCCGCCCCAGAGGCTCGTCTCAAACTTTTCGACAACGCGTTGCCCGAGCAGACGACGACCGCGACCAAACGCACGATGGCCGCGCATATCAACTCGGCGCTCGCCGACGAAATGCTGCGGTTCAACGAAATCATCGTCTTCGGCGAGGATGTCGGCAAAAAAGGCGGCGTTTATTATGTAACGCAAGGGTTGCAAAAGCGCTTCGGAATGGCGCGGGTCTTCGACACCCTGCTTGACGAAACGACGATTCTGGGCGTGGCTCAAGGCGCGGCGATTGCCGGACTGTTGCCAATCCCCGAAATTCAATATCTGGCTTACCTTCATAACGCCTTGGACCAGATTCGCGGCGAGGCGTGTTCGTTATCATTCTTCTCTTCCGGTCAGTTCACCAATCCGATGGTGGTGCGCATCGCGGGGCTGGCTTATCAGAAAGGCTTTGGCGGCCATTTTCACAACGACAACTCGATTGGCGCACTGCGCGATATTCCGGGGTTGATGCTCTGCACCCCATCACGCGGAGACGATGCGGCGAAGCTGCTGCGCGCGGCCATTGCCGCGGCTCGCGTCTGCGGACGGGTGGTCTGCTTCCTCGAACCGATCGCGCTCTACCACGAGAAAGACCTCTATCAGGAGGGCGATAACAAATGGTTGTTCGATTATCCCAGTCCTGGAGCGCCCGGAGAGATGTTGTTGCCGGGTGAAGTCGGCATCTACCACCCGGAGGCGCGAGATGTCTTGATTGTGAGCTACGCCAATGGGCTGAGGCTCTCGCTCAGAGCCGCCCGCGTCCTCAAAGAGAAGTTCGACATCGCGGCCCGCGTTCTCGATCTGCGCTGGTTGAATCCCTTGCCGTTCGATTCGATCAAGCAGCATGCCGACGAGTGTGGGCGGGTTCTCGTCGCCGATGAATGCCGCGCGACCGGGGGCGGCATTGCCGACGCCGTGATTGCGTCATTGGCTGAGAACGGATTCAGAGGGATCATGAATTCGATCCGCGCGGTCGATACCTACGTGCCGTTGGGTGCGGCGGCCAATCTGGTCTTGATCTCGGAACAGCAGATTATCGAAGCCGCGCGCAATCTGATCTCTCGTTGATCGAAGCACACGGAACAGGGAAATAATCGAAGAGGCAAAAACGGCGAAGAACGCGAGGCCCAAGGTTGAGGATCCTTCGCGTTCTTCGCCGTTTTGCGTCTCGATCCGCCTCTCCTGATCGAAGGGAGCTTTTCACGCCAACCGAAATCACCTATTATTCCTATAGTTCAAGTACTCTTTTTAAGACTATCACAAGGAGCTGTTATCTATGTCAGAGGTATTACATCCGCACGGTCATGTCGATGATGGATCTCAGCCGTCTTTTCTCTCAAATGTAAAGAATGCTGAGGGGTATCGCAACTACGACGCTGAGGCGCGCAGTTGCGTAAAGGATCTCTATTATCTCAATCATACCAATCAAACCCTCGAATTTGTGCTCGCCAAGAAGGCCGAGTACGGCAAGTTGAAGAAAGCCGAAATGGGGATCTGGGAGGCGATGGAATTTTTGAACAAGTTGGTCGATGACAGTGATCCCGACATCGATTTGACGCAGATCGATCACGCGCTGCAAACCGCCGAGGCGATCCGTCAAGACGGCCATCCACGCTGGTTCGTTCTGACCGGCCTCATCCACGATCTTGGTAAAACTCTTTGTCTGTTCGGTGAACCGCAATGGGCGGTGGTCGGCGACACTTTCCCCGTCGGCTGCGCATATTCAGACAAGATTGTCTACGCGCAGTTCTTTAAAGACAATCCCGATGATCAGCAGGCGGTCTATCGAACTCCGAACGGCATCTACTCGGAGGGATGCGGGCTCGACAATGTCCATTTGTCGTGGGGACACGATGAATATCTCTATCTGGTAGTCAAGGATTATCTGCCGCCGGAGGCCTTGTGGATGATCCGTTACCATTCGTGCTACCCGATCCATCGCGAAGGCGCATATGCCCATTTGTTGAATGAACAGGATCAGGAGATGCTGAAATGGGTCCGCGCGTTCAATCCGTACGATCTCTACTCGAAGTGTGAAGTGAAGCCGGACCTCGATGAGTTGCGGCCTTTCTATCAAGATTTGATCGCAGAGTATTTCCCTGCGAAGATTGCCTGGTGAAGAGCACGGAATTAATCGTTCAAACTGAGAGCGGTCTTTACTGTGAGGCCGGGGACTTTTTCATTGATCCCTGGCAGCCGGTCAAACGAGCGGTTATCACTCACGCCCATTCCGATCATGCCCATAGTGGATGCGAGCATTACCTCGCGAGTCAAGAAGGCGAGCGTCTCACCAGGCTTCGATTAGGTGAAGATGCCGATCTCGAAACGCTCGCCTACGGAGCACAGGTCAATCTCAACGGAGTGACCGTCTCGCTGCATCCGGCCGGACACATCACCGGTTCATCGCAGGTGCGAGTTGAATATCGAGGCGAAGTCTGGGTCGTTTCAGGCGACTACAAACTTCGCCTCGATCCGACCTGCAGCCCATTCGAACCAATCCGCTGTCATTCTTTTATCACCGAAGCGACTTTTGGATTGCCCATCTATCGCTGGCCTCTGCCTCAATCAGTTTTCCAGGAGGTCAACGCGTGGTGGCTGGCGAATCAACAAGCGGGCAGAGCCAGTGTGTTGTTTGCCTATGCGGTCGGTAAAGCCCAGCGAATCTTGAAGAGCATCGACGCATCGATCGGACCTCTCATGACGCACGGCGCCGTCGAGAGAGTGATCGATGAGTACAGATCTGGTGGAATCGACCTGCCTCAGACGCTGCCGGTCTCTGAGGCGCCGAAGAAGACTGATTGGAGCCGGTCGCTCGTGATCGCCCCGCCTTCGGCGCAGGGAACGCCCTGGATGCGCCGCTTTGGCAATCTCTCAACGGCGTTTGCCTCGGGATGGATGAGCATCCGCGGCACACGACGGAGGAAGGCGATCGATCGAGGGTTTGTTATTTCGGACCATGCCGACTGGGAAGAACTGCATGATGCTATTCAGGCGACCGGCGCTGACCGGGTATGGGTAACGCATGGTTATGTCGATGTTCTCGCCCGGCAGCTGCGCGAAGCGCTGGGGCTCGACGCGAGAGAGTTGAGGACGAGTTATCAAGGCGAAGGCGGATCTGAGAACGACAACTTCCAGTCTCCGGATTGAACGGTATTCAAGAAAACGTTCAGCTGTTTAACGACGTGAAGGCATTTACTGAACTCTATACAGCATTGGACGAGACGACGAAGACCAACGCCAAGACCGATGCGCTGGTGCGTTATCTGCAACAGGCTGTGCCGGAGGACGCCGCATGGGCGATCTGGTTTCTGAGCGGCCGCCGGTTGAAACTGGTCGTTCCGACCCGCAAGCTTTGCGAGTGGGCCACGCGGGAAGCCGGCGTCTCCGATTGGCTGTTTGATGAATCGTACTTTGCCGTCGGCGATCTGGCAGAGACCATCGCCTTGCTGCTGCCGGACCCCCGCGAAATCGTCGATGTGCCATTGCATGAACTGGTGAGCGATTTAGACCGCTGGCGCTCCTTGGACGAAGCCGAACAGCATCGAGTTGTCTTGCAACGGTGGCGGCAATTGGACCGCAAACAACGATTCGTCTTTAACAAATTGATCACGGGGGAATTTCGTGTCGGCGTCTCGCAACAGCTTGTGATTCGCGCGATTGCGAAATACAGCGGGATCGACGCCGGCGTCATCGCCCATCGTTTGATGGGTAGTTGGAGCCCGACGCCGAAATTTTATGAACAACTCATAGATCCTGATCGAAGCGATGCCGATGTCAGCCAGCCTTATCCTTTCTTTCTCGCCTCGCCGCTCGAAGAAGACCCTGCCGCCCTCGGCGATGTCGGCGAATGGCTGGCCGAGTGGAAATGGGACGGCATTCGTTCACAGTTGATTCGCCGCCACGGCCAGACTTTCCTCTGGTCGCGAGGTGAAGAACTGATCACCGAAAGATTCCCTGAATTGAAGATGCTCGGCGATGCATTGCCTGAAGGTACGGTGATCGATGGAGAAGTGCTGCCTTGGAAGGACGATCGGCCGCTCTCTTTTGCGCAATTGCAGCAACGGATCGGGCGCAAAAAGCTGACGAAGAAGATCCTCGCAGATATTCCGGTTGCCATCGTCGCTTACGACCTGCTCGAATTCGGCGCCGAGGACATCCGGCGCAAACCTTTGATTGAACGGAGGGCGCTGCTGGCAGCTCTGATTGACGATCTGCCTGAGCCGCAGCGGTCCCGGCTCTATCTGTCCCCAACCGTGGAAGGGAAATCATGGGAGGAGTTGCGCGAGATGCGCGCAGCCAGCCGCGCGCGCAGCGTGGAAGGCCTCATGCTCAAACGGCTCGGATCGCCTTACCGCATCGGCCGCCAGCGCGGGGATTGGTGGAAATGGAAGATCGAACCCTACACGGTCGATGCCGTCTTGATCTATGCGCAGCGTGGACACGGACGCCGCGCGAGCCTGTATACCGATTATACTTTTGCGGTTTGGGATAATGGTGAGCTGGTGCCTTTCGCCAAAGCTTATTCGGGATTGACGGATCAAGAGATCGACGAGGTTGACCGTTTCGTTCGCCGCCATACCGTAGAAAGTTTCGGTCCCGTCCGCAGCGTCAAACCTGAACTCGTCTTTGAACTGGCATTCGAGGGGTTACAGCGTTCATCACGGCATAAATCGGGCATCGCCACGCGTTTCCCCCGCATTTTACGCTGGCGCAAAGACAAGCGAATCGAAGAGGCCGACACTCTCGAAACCGTCAAGAAGATGATGCAAGAAGAGGACAAGAAAGATGAAGGTGGGAAGGAAGACAAGGATGAGGGATGAAGGATGAAGTGCGAAACTTTATCTTTTACTTGTTATTTTAAATAGTTTGTAACTTAAGTTGTTTGAGTTTTGGCTCGCCTTGAATTTGGAGATTTGAATCGGATGGCGAAATGCTCAAACTCCTCGTCGCGTAGCGACGCCTTGAATTTAGGCCGGCGTTTCAACGCCGGTTGCTCGACCAACGCGCCACCAGTCGCGTAGCGACGGTTGAATTATTCATGCGGATAGAGCGCATCGGATTCGATCCCGTATCAATTATTTTTCAATCGTCGCTACGCGACTCGCTTCTGCTCTTAACAGGTGACAGGCATTGAAATGCCTGCCTAAATTCAAGGCGTCGCTACGCGACGACGCGAAACGCTCTAGCGCGCGCTCCGCGCGCCCAAGTTCAAATCACTTAAGTTACATATTACTTAGATCGCCAATTCCTTGCGAATGGCCATCAAGGCACGCCGCGATTTCTGACGGTCGGTGGATTTCGCGCCCTCGAGCATTTCGATCAGGAAATCCAACTGATCGAGCACCGTGGCGATTTCAATGGGTGTCGCGCCGGTGTTGAAGGCTTTGCGGTAAGCTTTGATGATGGCATTCTGCTGGTCCGCCAGGTCGCCGCTGACCAGCCGCCGTAGTAATTCGCCATCTGCTTCCGTCACACGATTCCAAAACGAAGATACCAATAGTTCTTTCGCTTCAGCCGCTTTTTCGGCAGCCTGAATCACTGCCAACCAGTCTGCTCCCAGTGTCGAAGCGGCGCCTTGGCGCCCTTTACTGCGGCTTGGTGGCGTGGGCTCGCTGCACAAGTAAGCGCTGGTAATCCAGTTCAAAGCAGGATAGGCATCGGCCAGATTCGTGCGTTGCAGCCCCAATTCGTAAGCGGCTTGATAATCAGCGGCGGATTGTCGCAGGTGTTGCTTGCGTGCGTTGCCTTTAGTCAACCGGGCCAGGCGTTTATGATTGCTCGCTTGCAATGAGAGCCGCTCCACTGTCTGCCCGATCTTCAGCAATCCCTCGATGCGCTGATTGCTGGTTTCTAACATCTGCCGCGCCTCTCTGACTGCTGTCGATTTCCCGCTGCTGAGCAATTGAGTCGCATAGCGACTTTCCAGATTGGCCAACTGCTCGACATCGCGCAGCGCAGCCGTCGCTGTTTCGGCCTGTAATGCATCACGGTAATAGCCGATTGCCACTTTCAGATCGCCCAGGTCTCGGCAGGTTTGCGCAAAGGTGCCGAGCAGCTCGCCATCTAACAAATGAGGCGACAGCTCACGGCGCATTTCAACGACCTCTTGCAACCACTCGACGCGCCGCGCGCTCTCAAATTTGGCGCGAAAGGCCAGTTGCTGCAGTCGGTCGCGGTATTCCGCCGCCGAAAAGTATTGCTGTTTACGCTGCATGACCCAGGCCCCGCTCGTTTTGGTGCGCGCCAGCGTAAAGCCGGGATTGCCGTAACATTGATAGGCGCCCCAGGTATTGACGTCCCCGTGCTGAGCTTTCACGGCTTTGCGCGCCGCCAGCACGGCATCGCCGAAAGTACTGCCTGTCAGCAGCAGGTCATAAAACACCAGCGCGAAGGTTTCGGCGGCTCCGTCGTCGACGGCCCAACCAGCGGCAACGACGGCTTTGACACCCATGTTAATTAACTCCTCGGCGATGCTGGCAGCCAGCCGGTGAGGTTCGCGGACGCGTAAGACGGACCGGTCTTGCTGATCAATCCGTCCCAGGTGGCAGCAATTGATAAAGACCAGATCGGGCACTGTGCGCATCTGGCGCAGTTCGGCGGCGCTGAGCCGCAGGCCGTCACTGAGGACCATGCCGCTCTGCGCCGGTTCAGACGGACGGTAATCGCCGTGCCCGGCGAGGTGGACAATATTGTATTCACGGGCGAACAGTTCGTTGACCACATCGGTTGCCGTATTCTCTTCACCGATGCGCGTCATGACCTTACCGGAATCGAAATACTCGCGAAACTTGTCGGCGACGGCCCTGGCCTCGCGTTTGGCGCCGGGCAGTTGCGAGAATTCATTCTTCGGATCCCCGATGACCAGCACATACTGGTCACGCGCCGCCTGTGGATTGGGCCGGAAGTTGGAGGTCTTAAACTGGCGAATCAGACCTTTTTCCAAGGCAATCGGGCGTGGGTTTTCGCGCGTCCGTTCGGCAAGCAACTCCCATGGATATTGCGCCGCTTCGCTATCCAGGACGAGAACGAGGCTGGCTTGTGCGTCGAGCTGATTTTTCAGCCCATTCGGTACCAGCAATTCAAACAGTGTGAGGCCCAGCCGCGCGTCATAGCTCGGCGAATCGATCGCTGAGTGCACCAATTGATCCACCAACTGGCGCTGTGTCGCCTGCACTGTGTCTTCGGCGCGAGCGCGATCAGTCAACGCCAAGAAGGCCAGGTCTTTAACCTTCGGGGCACTGGCAGCTTCGCCTCTCAATCGACGACGAATGGCGTCGAGCGTCTCATTCTCTTTGGTGCGGTCGGTCAGCGCCAGGAAGCGCAAATCTTCCAGCAACGTGTCGATGCTTTCGCGTTCTTGGCTCGTGATCTGAATGCGGCGCGGCCATCCGCCGGTGTGCTGATTGGCGGGGCGGAGGAAGCGGCCTCCATCTTTGTTGAGCAAATGGCGGCTGGCAACCTCGATCTTTTCCTGTCCAAACAGATCGGGCGGCGGATTGCCGGCCAACTCCCAGGCGGCGTGCATCGCTTGCAATGCCACGTCAGCATACAACTCGATCAACTCGACCTCATCGACACGGACACGATCCCACACCCCCATTGCTCGCAACTCGCGGTTGGCTTGCACCGCTCCCTGTAAAATCGCCGAAACCGAATCTTCGACGCTCAGCGCCTGCCCTCCGTATGTGCCAAGCAGCAAGGAGCTGAAGGCTGCTGACCGCCAATGCTGCGCGGTGACACTATTGACCGCCTCTTCATCCATAATGGTCAGAGCGTAGTGCAATGCTGCGCGTGTCACCCCGTTGCGGACCTTTTCCGGAGTAATTTCGCCGACTTCGCCCAGGCCGATGATCAGCGCGCCCGGCGGACTGGCGTCGGGCACACAGACAATTTCTGTGGTGCCGACCGGACCGGGATACATGCCGATGTTGAAGCGTTGTGTCAGACGATTATTCAAGCGTTCGTCCAGTGTTTTTTCGGCGCTGACGATAACGTCACCGGTATAATGGCCAACGGCCACCGGGTAGCGCGCAAAGCGCAAATCGCCGTGTGCGACGCTGACATAGAGGCTGTGTGATGCCTGGCGTTTGCGCTTGGATTTGCTGCCTATTGCCTCGCTCAGAATCTCTTCCGGCTTGGGGAATAGTTGGAGGTCGCCCTCTTCTTCGCGCAGAACGAGGGCGGTCTGATTGCCGCGCTCGGCTTTGGGTTGATCGGCTAGTTTGCTCGTCTCACCCTTCTCCAGCAATTCGAGCAGCGCCGGAAAGGCTGGTTCGTGGTCGGTCAGATCGCCGTGCTCCGCATCCATATACCAGGTGCGCACGCCGTCCAATTTGCCCAGCTCGTAGCTGACGCGTCCATCGCCCAATGGGGTCATCGTCACCACCGGCTTGCCGTTGACCAGTTGAATGCGTGACGGCGTCTCGGCGGCGCTGCCCGCCACATATACCATGTGCTTGACGTCCACTGCTTTTTGCCGCAACGATTCGCGAACTTTTTTCGCTTCAGCCAGCGCCGCCGCCGCCGGCATCATGAGCGGTTTCAATTTCTGCAACGCCGCCGCATCCAAATATTCATCGGGCAGCATCTGCAAGATGCCGGGGTATTCACTGATGATCTTGGTGAGTTGCGGTAAATCAAGCTTGAAATCGAAAATTGTCAGCATGCGCGAGAGCGGTTCTTGCCCTAACAATAATCGTGCAATGGTGTGCATGCCATTGTTCGGCGTTCCCAGCATGACCAATCTTCCACCGCGCTCACAGACCTGTTGCCACAGTTGGCAGTGAGACGCCACGAACGCGCGAGAGACTAGACCGCCCATTGAGTGCGCCAAGAAGCGCACCGGGCGTTTATGGTTTTTCAATTCCTCACTGACTCGTTCAGCTAATAACTTCGCCGCCTCCTCAATCGAGCGCCGCCAATCGTAAGCAAACACGCGGACTGAATAATGCATCTCCAGGAAATTGACCAAGTCCTGGTACGACTCAGCGATCACGCCGTCGACTTCGATGGAGGGATTGCCGAGATTCAAACGGCGCATGCCATCCAACGCCAGCGACCTCGGATCGAACCAGACGCGTCCATCCTTATCTTTCAAGTGGCTGCCCATGAGGCCCGGCAGCAGGAAGACCACCGGCTTGTTCTCCACTGCGCCGGCGCGTGCCGCGGCTGTCGGCATAACCAAATTGAGTTCCAGTCCGCGC